>Ga0315284_10011027_pt1 | contig 12883 bp, 13 predicted proteins | sample YL17G09_16_MG_FD_203696 | JGI IMG/M metagenome (GOLD analysis project Ga0315284, IMG submission 203696) | Sediment microbial communities from Yellowstone Lake, YNP, Wyoming, USA - YL17G09_16 | ecosystem: Environmental > Aquatic > Freshwater > Lake > Sediment | place: USA: Wyoming | collected... | reverse complement strand
GAGACTTTTCAATTCCTTGCATGGCTTGTAAGACAAGACATTACACTCCCGAATGTCATGGTCTATGATCTTAAATGGGATCGTTATGCTTGGAAGCAAATCAAAGCGCATCTTGACATTTTGAACGAAGCGTGTATCGAGTCCGCCGAAGAAAAGTAATAGCGCGCGCTGCTAAGTCATCTATCTGAAAACGGACATATCCTTCATCAAAGAATCGCAGTCTGTCAACTTGTCAGTCTTTCGTTTTATCTTTTTGTGTGGTCTTTTCAAAGAAAAGTGTTAGTGCAACTAGCTCTGCAATCAATGTTTCTTCATCGGCTTCCTTTATGAACGTGTCAGGACTGATTTGGTTGAGGAAGAGAGCAACCTGGGCTCTGGTTGTGAGCTGATAGAGTGTTGCTTGACCGCCTGCTTGGGTATCCCTGATCCCTGCTTTGTTCAAGTAGTCTGAATCTTCGAGGGCTTTTACGCGGCGGCTGACGTTGGTGTATTTTGTGTGTCGTAGGCCTCTTTGGGTTTTGATTTGCTTGTGGATTTCATAGATCGCTAGGGGGCTTCTTTGGGTCAGAGTTTGGAATATGGTGTGGTTGAGTCTGGCTTCTCGGCCTTTGAAGACGGAGAGTCGTGTGTTTTTGGGTTTGGGCACTTCATTCGCTTACCGGCAGCATCGGTAAGATCAGAACTATGTGGGGAAGGGCTTATTCACGTTAATTTACACATTTTTGTGTCTACGGGTCTGGGGGAAAACGTTTCTGCAGGCAGAAATGCCCTACCGCAAAACGCCTTTTCGGTTAGTATTTAAATAGAATCCGAGCTTCAACGTTCTTAGACCATGGCCTTAGCGGTTTTTGACTGTGTTTTGTCGGGGGTGTTTTCGGCATGCCGAAACGTTTTCTCGGGTGTCAAAGTGAGGATGACACAATCATTTTCCAATTTAACCTCGACATCGAAATCTCGGTTGAGTAGCGGCGCCATGGTTTTGTGATACTTTTTGGGTATGTCCAGGGATAGTCGTTCGTACTCGTAGGTGCGTTTGGTCTTCAGGTAGTGTTTCTTTGAGACTCGACGCTGGATCCTAACCAAATCAGTCACGATGACTCCTCAGGCCAATTAGTGTGCCGTCGTGTGGTCAGAATCCTCTTTTCTTGCCCCGGTATAACTCTATGTAACCGCAATTTTCACAGTAGAAGACTTTGAGCTTGTCGCCTAGGAAGACGTCTTTTGAAACCAGCTCGACTTCAGATCCTAAAGCTTGAAAATGTCTGTCTTCCTGCATTTGAGAACCACACTTGGCACACGCCACAGCCTGTCAACCCTGCAGAATCACGAATTCCACGAGAATAATAAACTGGACCGTGAAACAACATCTTTTGCTAATGGAGAGCAGGGTTAAAGTGAAGCTGTCGTGTGGTCTTGGATCGATCGGGACAGATCAAGGTAACAAAGAAAAACAGACTGTTTTAGATGAGAAAGAGCTACCAAAAACCCCTTTTTGCGTATACTGAGAAAGAGAGGAGATCAGCAACTCTTCCCCACAGGAAAAGTGACACGGCGAACAAGCCAATAAAGCATTTGCTTGAATAGTCACGGAAGACTCTGAAGCGCAAAGCAATTATGAGTTGAATAGCGCGCGCTATGATACACGGTCAGCGAGCATGTCTAGACCTGCAATTGCAGTTTCATTCTTGTGAGCTCTTCCTTTGCAAGCCAAGTCCACAGTTGAAATTGACTTGAATGACAAAGAAGACGAAGATTTTTCCTTAAGTGCTACTTAGAGAGGAAGCATAAACATTGAAACAAACCGTACCCTGTGTTTCATTTGAAACATTGCTCCACAAAAGAAGGTTCGGTTCTCACTCTGAAAAGAGTAGTGTGTATCATATAGAATAGCGTTCCAGAAGATTTAAGGTGTCTTCAGTACAACTATGGGCTGAGTCGGAAAACGCAAGCTTGCATGTCGTAAGCATGCTTCGACTCGTGCTTTTGCCTGGCAGGCACGTGTAACAGGGCTGGGCTCGAGCGGGTAAGGAGCCGCTAACGGCTGCTAAATCCCGTGGGAAGAACTGAAAGAGGAGAAAGGAGGAGGTGAAAAAGAATGAATAAGAAGATAATATTCGCGAGCATATTCGTTATTGGCATGTTGGCTTTGGCTATGGGAATTGGAACATACTCATACTTCACCAGCACAAAGTCGAGCACAGGCAACATATTCACTACTGGGACGTTGAACTTGCAACTGGCGGATAACGACGAGGGCTGGGGTGATGGTGTCACCGCTACCTGGGCCTCGCCAAGCGGCTGGGCTCCAGGCGACAATGTGACTGGTTTAATTTATCTGAGAAATACAGGTTCAGTTGCTGCAGAAGCAGTTTACGCTTGGTGGCATAATTTAGCTGACCCGAACGGCTTGTCTAATGTTATCAAAATAACTTGGTGGTCTGATTCTACCTGGCCTAGTTATAATTGCGTTCCTGACTTCTTAGTGTATGATGCAAACGGTGATGGGAACTTGACGCTTGCGGAGCTTGTAAACGGCCTATCATTTTTCAATGGTCTTAGCACCCCGGATCCGAACCAAGCAAGGTTTTACGCAGATTACGATGAAAGCTATACAAATCCGGTCTTGCAGGCAAATGCAGGAAATGTCTTCTGGCTTAACATGACGTACCACTTTATGGAAACTGCCGGAAACGAATATCAAGGAAAAACAGCATCGTTTGATCTCACCTTTGACGCTTGGCAACATCATTACATTAAACCGTAACCGTGACCGCTAACGAAACCTATTTTCCTCCCTTTTTTAATTATACTATGTAGAGAGGCGAAAGCGGGAAAGAGAAAGTGAAACACAAGCAGATTTTCACCTCCATGTTCATGATTGCAATAGTTTTCTCCCTTGCAGTATCTGTAGCCAATCAACCTTTGGCTTCTGCCGACACCAAATTTCTGGTAAAAGCAAAAAATCTGGACATGGAGGTATCGCCGAAAGTGCCACTTTTCCACCCTGATGTGGACGGTTGCTTTTATCCGGGCGGTCCAAAAATCGCCAAAAAATTAGAAGCCATTAATGTTGGCGATGTTCCTTTCCGGATCTGCAGGTTTGATGTCACCTTCCACGGAGACACTTACCTTGCCACTGGACTGCAAATGGAAATTTTGGAGCTTGGACAAGGCAAAGGCGAAAAACCCTACGTCCTCTACAGCGGAACCCTCAGCAACCTAGACGAAGGCATGGAAGTAAACGGAAAAAGCGCAATCCCACAAGGGAAAAGTGTAACATTACAGTTTACCGTCTGGATGCCTGAAACAGCTGGAAACGAATATCAAGGATTAACCATGACTGCAGACATCGCCGTAACCGTCGACTTTCCCCCAGCAAAGTAAGGGGAAAGACAAATGAACAAGAAGAAAACCGTGAAAATCGCCCTCATAATCTGCGTAATCACAATCGCCGCAGTCTTCCTGATATTTTACAGACCAGTTTCGCTTGCAGGCGACACCTACTACGAACCCGTTTATACAGGAAGCATGGAACCTGCAATTCCAGTTGGAGGCATAGTGGTGATCAAGCCAGTCAACCCAGAAACCCTACGAGAAGGCGACATCATATGCTTCCAGCTTTCAGAGTCAACATCCGTAACTCATAGAATCATCAACGTAACGGACGAAGGCTTCAAAACCAAAGGCGACGCAAACGAAACCCCAGACCAAGGGATAGTGGAAAAAGAGAACATCATAGGCAAAGTAATATTCATCATGCCGTTCATCGGATACCTAGGCTATTTTGTGAGAACGCCACTAGGTTTTATTCTGCTCATTATATTGCCCGCCGGCCTAATAATCATCATGGAAACAGGAAACATCGCTAAAGGGCTGAGAAAACAAAAAAAGAACAAGCCAATAAAGCTTTGGCGCGCGCGTCGTTGCTTGCTGTCCTGACTGGGTAGAAAGAAATGAACGGATCTTTGAGGAGATTAGAGATTTGTTGCGTGGCAGTTCTTATGAGAAAGATTATTTGAAGAGGCCAGACTATGTAGCTTGAGGCGCGACTCTTGGCTGAGCTAGAGAAGAGTGATTCTCCGACAGGTTCGAATGGTTCATTCATACGTGGGTCAGACTTGGCCTTGCGAGAACGCGAGCTGTTGACTATGTTGCGGGCGCCCGTCTTCCAAATAAGTGATTATTTTATGGGAGTCGCAAGTGAGACGCTTGGCAGACAAGTGGATTTCCTTTTGGCCGACCAACGTGGTGTTAGAACTCAGAGAGGAGAGTTCACAAAGGAGTACGAGTCATTAGTGAGTAAAGGCGCTGCCTACATTTTGATGAATCAAATAGTCTTCTATACTCTACTCTCATACATTACTAAGTGGCAGAAATTCGAGCATTTGAATAAACCAACAGATCTGCAAACGTATTTTGACAGCGTCAATCTTGACAAGAAATATGACGTGATATTCAGACCGAGGATTGCTCCGATGTTGCCCCTTGAATCAATAGATTCTCTGAACAGAATCATTGAGATGATTTCCGGACTTTGTCGCGAGTTGACGGAGCGAAATCTGATTGGGAAAATCCTTCCAGAGTTGATTCCGACAGACCTGAGGAAGAAAACTGCTGCTTATTATACCTCAAATGCGGCTGCGGATTTGATGTCGACTCTAACAATTGAACGTGAAGGTTCTATTGTACTGGATCCAGCCTGCGGTTCGGGAACACTTCTCATTTCTGCTTATAGACGCAAAGAGGAACTTGTCCTTGTGGATGATGAAACTGATCACGGAAAACTGCTGCAGGAGATTTTTGGAGTGGAAGTTTCGCTTTTTGCTGCCAGTCTTGCAGCCCTTCAGCTGTCTGTGCTGTCTGGCAACGTGATTTCATCACCAAAGATTCTGGTTGGCGACGCCTTTAGCCTTCTAGGTCAATCACAGCTTTCAGCCAGCCTTCCGGAAATGGGTCAAGAGTCAAAAGAAGGAGTCATAATTCCCAAAGCAGACACTATCTTGATGAATCCTCCTTTCACAAGATATAACAGACTTGACAAGTCATATCGAAAAGGCCTTGAAAGAATTCTTTTGCACAAGAGGAAGTATTTCGGGAGGCAAATGAATCTTCAGTGTTACTTTCTATTACTAGTCGACGATCTCCTGAGAAATCGTGGGCGGTTGGCAGCAGTTTTGCCGGCTTCCACATTTTATGCGAGTTATGCGAGTGGCATAAGGAAGATGCTTACAGAGAAATACTGGATAGAATACATCATTTTCTCTAATGTCCAGGAGACCTTCTCAGAACAATGTAGCTTCAAAGAAGTCCTTTTCGTCGCGAAGAAAAATCACGATGAGGTTGCGGACACCAAGGTTGTGGTGTTGAAAGTGCCACTGACTCTTGACAATCTCCCTAACCTGTTAGGGAAGTTGCGATCTGCAAGCGCTGACTTTGAAAATAGTGAAATGAGAATACGAATCGTCAAGAAAGCACAATTCGAATCTGAACGGAATTGGCTTATTTTCGGTCAATCAAGAGAAATAGCTGACTTGATGAGTCGAATTTACACGTCTGCAGGCCAGAAACTGACGGAAGGGAGACAGATTCTTGTCAGTCTGCGAAGAGGATTTGAGACATATGGTCCTGAAGTTTTTTTCATACCAAATAAGGACTGGAGAATCCTACAAGAGAATGAGAATGAGATACTGGTCGAGAGAAAGAACTCTTTCAGAGATAGATTGAGTATTCCAAGACACTTTTTGATAAGGGCAATGAGAAAGCCCAAACTATACATAGATAGGATAACGCCTGACATTCACCATTATGTACTATCGATTCCTGCTTCCCACGTCCACGATCTGCCCGAAGGAGTAAAAGACTACGTGAAATGGGGAGAGAAACAGAGGATATCAGCGCTTGAGTGGGAAAAAGGCAGGAAAGTCAGGTGGTATTCTTTTGTGCAAAAGCAGATTGTCAGACATGGCGCAGCAGGCAGACTCCTGTTCTTGCGGAAATTCAGAATATCCACCACATCAATACTTGCTCACTATTTTGAGAATGAGATTACAGCCTCGAAAGGCTACTATGCACTTTCCACTGGCGACAAGGACTCAGATTTGGCATTGGCTGCATGGTTCAATAGCACTATATTCATTGCGGACTTCCTTCGCATAAGAAGACCCATAGAAGGAGCTTATAGTGAATTGATGATCGAGGATATCCGAAAAATGCGGTGTCTGAATGCTAGAAAAATCAAGACTGACAAACTAAAGGCAATCCAAGAGAAGTTTCGCGAAATGAGTCATATGAAATTGCCTCCAATTCCTCAACAGATTGGGCAAGTCTATCGAAGAGAATTGGATGAAGCGGTCCTTGCTGCCTTTGATATTCGTGACACGGAAACATTGGTTGAGAGGTTATACGAAGATGTAATAAGTCAAACTCGACCAAAATCGAACACTTTGACGAAGGCAAGATGCCGAAATGCTGAGGCCAAACAGATATATTCAAAGCAAGAGAAGAGCTAGTACGATGAAAGAGCTAAGCAATGAGAAAAACTATTCAAGACAGACGTTCTTCACAGACCTCTGCGAAAAAGAGCCATCTGCAACGGCCATTTTGAAGAAATTGTCAGAAAGGTCTTGGAGTCTACGACCTTTCAACAGGCAGAGTTGGGGAAATTGGGTTCATCGAATGGCTCCTTATGCTGGGAGAATGACTCCTGCCTTCTCTCACTGGTTAATTCGTCTCTGCTCAACTGAGAGAGACGTTGTGCTCGACCCTTTTTGCGGAATAGGAACTGTGCCGATTGAAGCAAACTTGTTGGGAAGACAAAGTATCGGTTTTGACCTGAACCCTTACGCATTTATCGTGGCTAAGGGCAAAATGGATCGAAGGCCAATTGATGAACAAGTAGAGTGGCTCAGAAACACTCATCTATCAACAAGTGAGGTTGACATTGATAGAATCCCCGAGTGGGTGAAGGAATTCTACAACGCCGAGACTCTGAAAGAGATCCTTGCACTTATGTCCATCCTAGAAGAAGACAAGAACTATTTTCTGTTGGGCTGCCTGCTTGGAATCGCCCAAGGTCACCGTAAAGGGCACCTCTCAAAACATTCTGCACTCACGTTGCCATTTAAACCCAGAGCAGACGACCCAGGCGAATATAGAGCTGTAATTCCAAGGATGATTGCCAAAGTCAGGAGAATCTACCAAGATGGAATACCAATTGAACCACGGGGGAGAATTGAATTGGCTGATGCCAGAGAAATGCCGCTAGAAGACGAGTCCATAGACGTCATTATATCTAGCCCTCCTTACTTTGACACTATGGATTATGTTTCCTCCAATAGGTTGCGACTGGCATTGTTAGGTTACTTTGGTGACAAGGCTGACAAACTCAAACAATTGTTGATCCAAGACTTCAAGTCATACATCGCCGAAATGGAAAAAGTCTGTAGAGAAATGAAAAGGGTATTGAAGCCTGGGAAAAGATGCGTACTTGTTCTCGGAGACTCACACAAAAGGAATGTGCCCATAAACACTGCAGAGAGAATTGGCGAGCTCTTCAAGTGCATAGATATGGAAGTTGAGGGCACGGTCGAAGATGTAATCCCGTTCAACAAGTCTGTGCAAAGAACTCCAAGACCGAATTCAGGTGATTCACTGCAAAGGTTAGATCGGATAATGCTTGTCAGGAAGTAATGTCGTTCAAGCTCCGCTGTCCGACTTGCCTTGTTATCGGATTTCCCTTTCTGTTGATACGTATGATATTGTTCACTAATGCGTCACGTGCCTTGGAAATGAGGCTCTTTTCGGATTTCTTGTGGAGATTCTGCCTCAGTATGGCTCGTAGACGCTTTTCTAGGTCTTTGTCAAGGAAAATCAGATCATCGAGACATACCGCCTTGCTGGCGGAACCACTCAAGACATAGGTAAACTCTTTAGAATGTCTCCCTCGCAATCGTTCCATGTCCTCTTTGGTGAGTCTGACAAAAATGGAATATATTTCCTTCCCAGGGTAAAGCTCTGATTGGGCGAGGGTTTTGCCTAAGAGCCCATGCCCATCTCTCTTCGTCGACGTAGTCAAAGCTTCATAGTTGTGAGTGTAAATCCTGCCTACCGTATCAGCCATCTCTCTGCCGTCTTTGTCAAAAACCCTGCTCACAAATTGAAGAGATCTTTTTTCAGGATTATATGTGCCCGCGCAGTTCTCCATTTTGAGCATGATTTCTCCACGGATTTTGCTAAAGGAGTTGCTCTTCTTCATTCTTGATTTTATGGCCTCGATCACAAGACGTTTGAGCATTTCAGGCTCGTAGGCGTCTACAACCAGGTATAATCCAGGTCCTGCCTTACTGATTTCTATCGCTGATTTGACTATGATCTTTCTCACATAGGCATATTTCATACAGGCATATTCATTGTTACATTCATTGGCTCCGTTGTCTTTCACGTAACTCTCCCCAACATAGGGGGTCAATAATATGCCGATGAAGCCAAGTTTGGCAACTGCAAAAGGGTGGCTAAAGCGGTTCATCTGACCGTCGCCAAATTGCCCTCTCTCTGTCCCATAGGTTCCCTCGATGACGACAAGCGGTACGTCTTTGCCATCTTCAATAGTATACCACGCACCATCATTCGATCCCAAGGGAAGATCTGTGCTTGGATCTTTGAAAGTGAGGCCGCCATCTTCCCAGAGCACGTTGTCTTCACTCACATTGTCAAAAATGCGGAAGTGGAGCATCTCTTGAAGATTGGAAGCTTTCAATTCATCCACAATTGAAATGTGTATTTCTTTCAGCAGATTCTTGATCCGAAGATCACTTGTATAAACCAATCAAACATCCCCAAAACTTGGGCATTCGAGCTTGTCTTCGACAAAATCTAACAAATCAATCATAGGACACGTAACGACGCTCTCAATGAGATCATAAGATCTGTATTGTGCTTTCTGACTCTTCCCCAATACTCTTCTTCTTTCGTCAATGAATTGTGAGATCTTTTCAAAGCTGAGGTTAGCCAAGATATAGAACTTAGCATAGTTGGCTAGCCACACTTCGTCGTCTTTTTTCAAGTCATTGTCGACTTCAAGCGCGTTCTTGGCTTCGTCTAATTCAATCATTAAATCATCATTGATCGCTATAAGGCCAAAACAGTTCTTCACTGGTGATCTTTCATCATGCAATACAGCGTACGCTTTGTCTGCCAGCCGCACCGCGGCGTAACGTTCAAGTTGCTGGAGAGCTTGGAGCTTTTGGGATTTTGAGATTTTCACCTCACCGAGAACCACTTCGGAATGCGACTCAATATTTTCCCCTTGTTTTGTGTCAGACCAGATGAATATCGTCGATAATTCCTGAATAAGCCTGCCATAGGGGAGAATATCTCTTCTTTGCAACTCCTGCAGCGATGGGATCTTGTAAGCGCCGACATCTGGAATACCGCCTGTAAGTCCCTTGTAACTCTGCTGGAACCATGGGACTTGGTCTTCCGCAAAATATCCTTTAGCTCCAAAGAATTTGCAGCATAGATATTCGAAAAATGGCTCAAGATTGGATTCTTGTTCCATTATTTTGAACAGCAGGAAACTACCTGGATCGCACTCTTCTGAGACTAGTGAGTCATGAACCTGTCTCTCTATGTTGCTCAGTTGATCTTTTCCGATTTCTTTGAAGAGTATGTATTTCTTGCCTTTGAACAACTTTGGATATCTCTTGCATATGTAATATGGAGAATCACCCTCACCAATCGAGAGATCGAGCTTTCTTCCAAACAACCCCGGCGTGTAAACGTATTTGTTATTCTGGAAAACGCCTCTATGTATGAATACCTCCATCCTTCCTTTTAGGGAGAACCCCACGGAGTTAATCAGGTACGGGGACCCGTGAACTAATGACAAAGTGAAGGCTTCCCTCGCATCTATTTCTACCATTTTGCCTAAAGCCCGTCCTCCGTCGACTATCTTAAAGCCGAAGTTCCTGTGCAGGATTTCCATAATATTCTCTGGACTAATCTGATGACTGAATACTTGTGGCATGTCCAAACCAGCTTAGGAGCCTATTCTTAAGAGGAACGTCAATAGCAGGTTGAACGAGGCATGACTTAAAAACTTTCTATGTATTGGCGCGCGCTGACGCGCGCGCTTCTTCGCTCCAAAATAAGTAGACCTTTGATTGCAGTAGGAAACCGCAAATCTTGATCAATACCGCAAGCTTCTCCAAACTTGCGCCCTGAATTTGCCTCCTATACATTTCTACCGTACCGTACGGCAAATGATAACTGAAAGACTTGCTAAACCGGGTGTGCCGAAATCTAGCAAACGTCCCTTTTAATTCGGCAACTTGGATCTGAGACAGGCCTTCCAAGGTTTCAGCAACGTGCCTTGAGCTTCCAAGTAGTTCACGATTAAACCCTAGTTTTTCTAACGCCTGGAGTACTTTCACGGCTTCTTTTGGCGGCTCCTGCATAGCAACTCTGACCATGCCTGCCTTCTCAGCAAACGGATTATACTTTGCCATCACCGCACTCATTTCAACATATTCAGTGCCAGCGAGCCCCAGCGTATCCTTGATTAGTTTTGAGCCGAGCCCTATCGTCCGGTATTTTGGATGAACAACTACCCTGCTAATGTTACTCAGTCTGCCATTCAACTCTTTCATCCCCATTTTCGGCAGCATCAACCTTCGCCCAAAACACGTCACCGCAGGATAACTGTACACGATCACCCCGCACAGCTCTTGCCCTTTCTTAAGAACGAAGATCTTGCGTGGCGCAGGCACCCGGTGACTGCGATAATGAAAACCTGCCAGGGCTCGCCAATCAGCCATCGAACCCGCTTCAACACGCATTTCCTTAACAAGACTGCATTCAGCCGCAGCAATATTCGGGTGATAATTGACTGTGATTTCCTTTCCAAACCGCTTATGAACATGCACGCTAGGGCTCAAATCCTGAAACAGATCCGTGTGAGTCGTCGCTGCCAACACCGCTTTGCCCTGCTGCCTGGCACACTTCTGCAAGTTGAAAGCCACAATCTTCGCAGTGTCACGATCAAGCGTTGCAGCAAACTCGTCCAAAATCCAAAAACGAGCCCTACATTCCAGCAACTTCGCAATCCTATACCTATACTTTTGACCATCACTCAACTGATCAAAACTGCGCAGAAACAGAAACGCATCATTCAAGCCCACTCTACTCAGAAGCTCTAACCCTTCCTCAACCGTGCTGCCTACTGTCTCGATAAGCGGTTTCTCCCGGTCCACTTGAATGTCGGCAACATCGATAGCCTCGTCACCTAGATCCTTCTTGATAGCCCTCAACAGAACAGATTTCCCGCTCCCAGAATCACCAGTAACGTACACGATATCTGCGGGTCCTATCTTCAATTCGACGTCAAGCACAGGGAACGTGAGTTCCTCGTCGACGCCGAGCCCAAAGGCCTCAGCTACCGCAATAGTTCTGGGAGTCAAAGCTACCGCTGTGCTGTATGAAATGTTAAAAGAAAACTTGCCCTGCTCTCTGTCGTAGACTCTTCGGACCTTGTGGATCCTGAAAGAATCTCGTCTAGTTCTCATCAAATGCACTTCTTACGCGCCAACTTCTGCCGAATCTTTTTCAACCTACTCTTTCCAACACTCAAGAATGTCAACTCAAAAAAGAGGAACAAAGAAAAGAGGAATTGATTGAGCCGCTATCCTTTCGGAGGGCTCACTATTTTTCCCAAGACGCTTCCCAGAATGTCAATGAAGAACACGATTGCGGTTCCAATAGCGCGGAGCTCAAGGGTCGGCGCAACGTTGAAGATTATAGCCAGGTTGCCCGTGTAATACGCTGCAGTCTTGTAGAATTTGTTCACATCATACTCGATTTGTGGGTTACCAGTCGCCTTGGCATGAGCGTAAGCTTCAATGTAGCCCCAACAGTTCCGCAGCCAAACGAGACCCACCGCGAACAGCCCGCCTCCGAACACGTTACGCAGGAAAACAAAAATTCCCTGAAGAGCCCCTGGCACAGTATCGACGCCTATTCCCATAATCGCTGTTTGCACAGCAAGAAGAGCCCCACCGACTATGGCAAGGACTACTGTTATCACTGGAAAAGCTGTCTTCCAATTCTTCAAATCCATAGCAATCACCTCCTTATGACCGTGAAAAAACAAAATCAGGAATGATGTCCGATCAAAACGCCAGTCACGGTTCCGATCAAACCAGATATACCAGCGAAAACCTCACTATTCCACGAATGAAGAAAAGCAAGATTCGCAGTCTCAAGCGCTACGAGGCAACCTATCACAACAAAAGAGAATTTGACAAGCAAAACAAGCTTGGGGTTAGGCTCAACAACGACTGGAACCCCGCGTCTGGGGCCTTTCGGCGTCAGGGTCCGTGTTAACGCTTTCTTAACCCAGTCGGTCATGATGGTTGCTCACATGCTCTTGCTTAGTCCTGTTCTGCAGGGACCTTCTTCCACCCATCAGAAAACTGTTCATCAAGACCTGAGCTTCACTGGACTGAATGTGATTCTTCGCCAAAACAATGACCTTCGTGCTCCAAACAAGCGGAATCGCCGTATAGTCTAGGTCACATAGGCCGTCAGCATACCTGAAATTGTTCTGAACCAATATGATGTGTTTGCTCTTCTGGCCAAGCAACCCCAAGTACAAGCCCCAACTCACAACGGGAACATCAACATTTACGCCAGCACTCAAGCTTTTCCCAATGCTTGCATCTGACCATTCAACCCGAACCAGATCGCCCAGACTCAGTTTTTTCATTTCATCTTCAATTTTCTTCACTTTCTCACCTTCCTACCAGGATTATCTGCGCCGCGTTTTTTCATGGAGATCAGAATCATTTCCATGGTCGCAATGCGATTCTGAATGGCACAGTTAACGTCT
>Ga0315284_10011026_pt1 | contig 12883 bp, 14 predicted proteins | sample YL17G09_16_MG_FD_203696 | JGI IMG/M metagenome (GOLD analysis project Ga0315284, IMG submission 203696) | Sediment microbial communities from Yellowstone Lake, YNP, Wyoming, USA - YL17G09_16 | ecosystem: Environmental > Aquatic > Freshwater > Lake > Sediment | place: USA: Wyoming | collected... | reverse complement strand
TTGAAAATCCGGACGAAATCGTCTATATTGAGCGCGCCGTGCCGGAGTGGCGGAACTGGCAGACGCGCTGGACTCAAAATCCAGTCCCTGGCGACAGGGGTGAGGGTTCAATTCCCTCCTCCGGCATATCCTATCCCCCTGGAATATCAGAGACTTATGGTGTCCCCGGGATCCCGTCCGTCCGCCTTCCGTCTTTCAGTCCAAAGCCGTAATTTTCAGCGTTTTTCAATCTATTCTGTCACAAAATGGTCACAAAATGGTCACAAGATTTTTGCCTCAAATGCCGTGATCCTTACAAACGCGTACGCGCCTTTTTAGGACGCGATTTCTAGGGCCCCGCTAATCCTCCACGGAGCAGGACTCGTTCGTCGCTCAGAAATGCTCAGGACGCATTATTTGAGGCATTCTAGAGGTGAGATCCGGCCCGATTGAAAGAATTCTCCGGTCGTGATATAGATTCATCATTAAAGCAGGGGAGGAGAAGATGAAGAAAATCTTTAAGTGGCTGAAAGCATATTGGAAGATCCTTGTCGGACTAATTGTGTGGTTGGCGATCATGGTACTTGTTTTTACAAGGCACATGAGTCTGAGTGATAGGATTCAAGCGATGTGTGTGATTACCCTGGTCTTCATTACTGGGTTTTATGCAGTTCAAACACAAAGGCTCGTCGAAGAAGAAAGGAAAAAGCGGTACGCGGAATTTGGAATGGAGAGAATAAAAAAATTCCTAGGTCCTCTTCTCAAAATGTTTGAAGGCTTAAACGATAGCTTATCTGTAATTACCCAGCCCAGGAATCGTCCATTAATATACGAGTTTGATAACTTGTTGGCTCCATTTCAAGTAAGGCTAGATAATATCGATGAGCTTTTTTCTGAATATCTTTTTATGGCAAGTGTTAAACTCCGAGGTGATTTGCAGAAGTTTTTAAGGGAAGCAAGAGAGTCCATGCCGACAATTGAGAATCAGGCTGGAAGCCATGCTATTCCTTGGAAAACAGAGATTGAGAGAAAAATTCAAGATCTAAAAAACACGATCGTTGTTGAAACAAGTTTAATCTCCCAACAAATAAGAAAAACCTATGGAGTCCCTTCGCACGAAACGGAAGTCTTAGAATCAAGTGAAGATCTAACTGTCCTTTCGGAAAGACCCCCGAAGAGGATTTGATGAAGGGACGTTAGCGCCTTAGAATTGTGAGCTTAATTTCTTTATAAGGAGGCCCAGACATGTACTGGCTGATATGTCATAAAGAAATCATCAGTATGCTTGCGAATCTCGCAGCTGCAATTGGAATTGTTATTTCTGTTTTTATTATATGGCAAAACAAAATGACGATTAGGCAGATGAAGCAAGCCTATGAAGCAGATCTGTTTTTCAAGATCTCTTCCAGTATTGATGATCTAGCAAAAGAGCAAAAAGATATAGAGAAAAAAGGGAGCGAGGCAGTAACAAATTGGTGGGAACGTCTTTTTAACGTCTTAGACGATTTTTGTTTTATCGCAAATCATAAAATGATCTCAAAAGAAATGATGGAACATTATATACCCACGGTAATTGATTACTGTAATGATGTCGAAAATGACCCAGAGGTAAAAGCACGATTATCAGAAGGTGCAGAAGGCCGCTTTGATGAAATTATAAAAATCTATAAAAGGAATACCGGGAGGATCTTTCTTGCCTAGCTTTTCTTTGGAGGAGGTGGCGGCGGTGGCGGAGTGGGGGGCTTCGCAGGCGGTTTTGGCCGTTTTCGTTTTTCTTCGATTCGCTCAGGCTTCGGGACTGGCGTTGGCCTAGGTATTGGCTTGTGTTCCATCTAAAAAATCCCCTTTCAACGTAATAATAATAATTAATATCAAATTATTTAACAAAAATCAATAAATATCTTGAAAAACCGCCACTTTCGGCTTATCTTCTGATGGAAGATTATAGGACAATAGGAGGTTGTTTACGAGATTCATTCTTAACGGTAAGGCTTATGAAAAAACGAGGGAAGACGTTGAAAAAGACATGGCAGGTGTTCAGCCTGAGGTGCCTAGACGGTATTACGTCGTAATTAATGGAAAGAAGTATCCGCCTAAGCAGGTTCTTGCTAAAGTTCTTGATCTTGGACGAATTGAATATACGACAATGGCCGCGGGAAGCATTTTACAGCGCTTAGGCTTCAAGCTCCAAAGAACCGAGTAGGTGCAAATCAGAATATTAAGGAGGTCTATTTGATTGTAAAAAAGGGGGGCGGGCTCCCGTAGAAACCTGCCCGTACGATACCGATTTAGTCGAACGATTGATTAAGCCCGGGGCTTCGGTCCCGGCCTTTTTTATTCAATCATCGCCGCTACTCCCCCGCGCACCTCAGAGTGTCCGACCGGCCCCCAAAGGCCCCGGGACGGCCCCAGGGACTCAAAACATACCTGTAAAAACGCCCGTAGAGGCACGAACTCACCGTCCCCCGTGTCCCAGGCAGGGGTCGAAAGTGTCAAAATTGAGCTTATTCGGCGATCCTCCCATATAAACGGCCCTCTGAGAAGCCCTACAATCGAAAAGCTCAAGCGCGCCCTAGCTAGCCCCGGGCCGCTAGCGATAAATCAGCAGGATCAGGACCCGGACGGCTTGCCTGTATTCAGGCGGCGCTTACCAGCATTGCCGGCAACCCGCTTTTGCTGTTATTGCCTGTATTATCAGGACCCCGACCCCTTTTTATGGCGTCGGAAAATTTCCGGCCCAGGCATGATAAATGTTAGGGTTTGCTAGTATTGTAGGCGGCGGGATTTCAAGTCCCGACATGCTCTTTGAGTGCTGATCTTCGCGGCGATTGACACCGCCGCCCGGCCGGAAGTATATTATCAGCGTGGCCAACAAGGGGAGATTCAACGCTCGGAGGGACTATTCACAACACCGCAGAAATGGAAATTCCTACAGATATCCGGGTCCGCGTGATCTGGATTATGAATCGGCTCGTCGAGAAGCCGAAGAAATAGCATTTTCTACTTTCTTATTAAGATCGCCTTAAGCGTGAAGAGGCAGAATGCCGGACTATATAGTTATCCCTGAAGGGAAGATCTGCGATTACATCGATGGCAAGTTCCGTAATGACACGCCTGAAGAGTATGTTCGTCAGAACATTGAGAAACGTTTGGTCAACGAACACAAATACCAGAAGGATAGAATTGCAGTCGAACAAACCATACGTGTCGGATCGGGCAAGCCTCGAGCCGACATCGTAATTTTCTCTCCTGCCGCCCCCACGCGATCACAAGAATCTATTCACATTATCATAGAATGTAAAAAAGAGAGCGTTGAGCCGACCTCACGCAAAGATGGAGTGGGCCAACTTCAGTCTTATATGTCCGCTTGCCCAAACTGCGAATGGGGCATGTGGACCAACGGAAAACAAAAAGAGGTTTTCCGGAAGATTGTCAATCAGCAAGGCGCAATCGAGTTTGTCGAGTTCAACGATATCCCTTCCGCGGATGGCCGAGTAGAAGATATCGACCGCCCCAAGCGTCACACCCTCAAGAACGCCGTCGAAGACAACCTGCTTTTCGTCTTCAAGTCGTGCCACAACCATATCTACGTCACGGACGGATTACAGAAACAGCCCGCCTTCTTTGAACTTCTCAAGGTCATCTTCTGCAAAATCGAAGACGAGCGCAATCTGGGCAGACCGCTTGAATTCTACACTTCCTCCGGCGAACGTTCCAATCCTGACGGCCAGTTGACCGTAAAAAAGCGCATCGCGGCCATTTTCGATGGCGTGAAGAAAAAACACGCTCAAATCTTCGACCCAAACGACGAGATCAAATTGAAGCCGCGCAGCCTGGCCTACGTCGTCAGCGAACTTCAGAAATACTCGTTGCTCAACACGCATATAGACATCAAAGGGAAGGCATATGAAGAACTTGTCGGCGCGAACCTTCGTGGGGACAGGGGCGAGTTCTTCACCCCGCGAAACGTCATGCACATGACCGTCGAAATGCTCTCGCCCAAAACCGACGAGCGTGTCCTCGACCCCGCCTGCGGCACCGGCGGCTTTTTGGTCATCGCCATGAACAAGGTCATATCTCAGGTGGATAAGGACCTGACGGTCGAACTCCACAGGACGAAAGAACAGTGGACAGACGACGAAAAGCGAACATTCCAGGAGCGCATCCGCGAGATCGCCTCAACAAATTTCTTCGGCTTTGACCTCAACCCCGATCTGGTGAAGGCCACCAAGATGAACATGGTTATGAACAATGACGGCAGCGGCGACATCTTCCAGACCGATTCTCTTTTACCGCCGCATACATGGGAGGCCGATTTTCGCAAGAACCTGGCCATCGCCTTGGGCATCCGAGAATCGGCTTTGCGCAACGGAGACTCCATCGCACTTTTTGACTTGATTGTCACCAATCCGCCCTTCGGCAGCAAAATTCCCATCAAAGACCCGCATATCCTCGAGCAATTCGATCTCGGCCATATCTGGGAGCGCGACAAGAACTACCGCGCCCGCTGGTCGATGAGCAACCGCCTTCAGAGTTCCGTGCCGCCGGAACAGCTCTTCGTCGAACGTTGCCTGCAACTTCTCAAGCCCGGTGGCCGGATGGGCATAGTTCTGCCCGACTCCATCCTGGGCGCGCCCGGCCTTGGTTACATCCGGGAATGGCTTATCCGCAAGACGCGCATCGTCGCCAGCATCGATCTCCACGCCGATACATTCCAGCCGCGCAACGGCACGCAGACATCCGTTCTTTTCCTCCAGAAGAAGACGTCCGAGCAAATACACGATGAAGAGCGCACGGGCAAAATGGCCGACTACTCCATTTTCATGGCAATGGTGGACCGCGTCGGCCATGACAAGCGCGGTAATCCCCTTTTCAAGCGCGACAAGCACGGCAACGAAATCCTCGTTCCCGACACGGAAATCATTGCCCTTGGCGAAACCGCTGATGGGTCGCGCACCGCCAAGGTCGAGTCCAAGATGAAGGTGATCGACGACCAAACCCTTCTCGTCGATGAAGCGTTCCATAAATGGCGCGAACAGGAAGGTCTATCATGGTAAACGCCGAAGCCCTGAAAGATGCTGGTCTTCCCCTTCCTATCGAGCTCGCCGAATTGCCCGAAGAGGAATTGCGCTGGTGTTCGGTGACGCTCAATGAAGTGCTGGAACACGGTTCACGCCTCGAAGCCAGCGTCTTCGATATCGAAGGCAAACATGCGCACGAAGTGCTAAAAAGGTGCAAGTGGCCTGTGGTTCGGGTATGTGGCGATAGCGGCTTGGCAGATGCTTTTTATCCAACCAGATTTAAGCGCATCATTATTGAGAAATCAGAGCATCCTCTTATCCTTCCGTCGCAGATTCAAGAAATCAATCCTAAGCCTAAGGCTTACCTGTCACCCCTGTGCAAGACTGATTTTGAAACACTTAAAGCGCATAAATCGCAAATCCTTTTAACGCGGTCGGGAACGATAGGAAATTGTTCTTTTGTAAGTGAGACGCTGAATGGCAAGACGCTGAGTGATGACATAATCCGCATCACCTGCAAGAATGAAGAATACACAGGCTATCTTTACGCCTTTCTGCGAACCAGAATCGGCAATGCGCTGATCCGCATGAATGAATACGGCGCGGTCATCTCGCACATAGAGCCGGAGCATCTTGAATCCGTACCGATTCCCGATCCAGCTGCGGCGCTGAAAAAGCGCATACACGACCTCGTGATTCGCTCCTATGCCCTGCGCGACGAGTCAAACGCTCTGCTTGACGAGGCCGAGCGGCTTTTCTACGACGCGCTGAAACTGCCGCCGCTGTCAAGACTGCGGCCGCGTTACTTCGACCAGGCCGCCGATTTGCGCAATTACGCCGCAAAACTCTCCGATCTCGCCGGACGCCTCGACGCTTCATATCACGTTCCCATCGTGGATGCCATCATCCGTTGCTTGAAGAAGGAAGCCGCCGAAATCACCACCATCGGCGACCCGCGCATCAGCAAACGGGTCATCCTCCCCGGCCGTTTCGCCCGCGTCTACGTAGAGGAGGGCCAAGGCGTCCCCTTTTTTGGCGGTAAGCAAATCTATGAACTCGACCCAACCAATAAGAAATACCTGTCATTCGTCCACCACGGGAAGCGCATAAAGGATCAACTAACACTCGAAGAAAACATGGTCCTGATTACTTGTAGCGGGACCATTGGGAAAGTTGCCCTTGTTGCGAAGCACTGGGAGGGATGGACGGCTAATCAGCACATCATCCGTGTGGTTCCGTTTACCGCCGATATTGCAGGCTATCTCTACATTTTTCTCTCCACCGAATACGGGTGCGAACTGATTAACCATTTTACCTATGGCTCGGTTGTAGATGAAATCAACGACCATCATGTTTGCCAGGTTCTCTTTCCACTACTGAAGGATTCCTCTATCCAGACCGAAATCAACTCTCTTGCGCTGAAAGCCAATGCCAAGCGCACAGAAGCATACTACGCAGAACAAAAAGCCATTCGCATCACCAATGACGAGGTAATCTATGCGAGTGAAAAATGACGCAATCTAACAAGGCGTTGTGCTGGGACGTTTTTCCGCCGTACATCATAATCGCCAGTGAGCTTAGCCGTTGAATGGAAGATCGACATGCCCCCGATACGGCAGGTCGGCGCCACGTTCAAGAAGGCAGCCAGGCATAGGGGGGCGGAGGGGAAACAACTCGAAATTATAGAGGGGGATTGATTCAAGAGGGGGGACATTATGAAACCGGAAATTATTGCGATTGTCAGCGCGCTCGGAGGTATCTTTATCGGGACTATCGGCAACGTGATCATAACACTGGTCTCAAAAAGAGTTGAATACAACAGAGAGATTAAAAAGCTCATTATGGAAATCAGTCTTGCTGAATGGAAAGAGCGAACACAGTTAGCCCTTAAGATGCCCGGCACCATATGGAGGATATATCCGGTCATTCAGACCGTGCTATCTAATTCATCTCTTATTAGATTAATCGGAAAAGATAAGGACATTAATATCGATGAAGTAAAAAGGATATTGGAAAAAAATAAGCAAATTCGAAAACTTATTGAGGAGTATAGCGTGAATGTCCATAAAGACGACCCATCAATTGAAAGCAAAATAGACGCCTAACATGGCCCTCTTCGCATCATTCACCGGCTTACCGTGCCCGGAGTGTGGCCTGCCGATCATGGTCTCCGGGATCTACTACGACAAGGATGAACCTGTGCTGGGCGTTACGACTTGCGAGTTCTGCCAGGCCGAACTCCAGGTCTCCAAGGATCCTGTGACCGGGGAGATCAGAGCGGAGAAGGTGAAGAAGAATTAGGGTCTAATATTCTAGGAGGAAAGGAAACTTAAAATGAGCGATTGGGAAAAAGGGGAATGTTTTCTTTGTGGTAGCGCGGTGGATAAGCATATTTTTTGTGACTCTAGAATTGTTGATTCTATTGTGCGCTCACGAGGGATAAAATATGATCATTGTAAAGGAGGATGCCCTTCATATGCGATTCCAGGAGATATATTGCAAAAGCTGATTATTTTTCAAGTCAAAAGGGATGAGCTTAGAAAATTATTGGCTCTGCTTAAACAACAAGAGCGGTCAGATAATTTTATCCTCATAACCGAAAGACTGGTTGAGCAGGCTACTGGCATAAAATTATCCTCGGATACAAAGTGAGGCCGGGGGCCTCGCGGCCCCCTCAGCGGGACGCTCCTCGACGGGTAGCGATGATCGGCCTCATGGAGATAGACGGCGGAGTTAACAAATTATTCTCACTCACGGAGGTTAGGTTTGAAGATGGTTGCCCAACACGCAAACGTTCCTTTACCACCACACCTTAAAGACGCTTCTATGTTTGAGCCTCCCAAGGAATTGTTGGATTTCGCCCTTAATCATGGAGCTGAATACGTTGCTCTCGTGGATGATAAAGATCGATGTAAGAATTCAATAAGAGCTAACGGCTGGCTTTTCATTAATACTAGGGGGACATACTGGGACAACTTAATTCTTCCCCCTTGGAGTGCCTCAACATATTCCGAGGCGATTATTTTGTCTTTCTTACATGAGGTTGGTCATACATTCTTTAATCACCAGGGAGACGAAGCACTTATCTCTTTGCCTAGTGGACTCATTATTAAGACCTCCGATATTAAGACCTCCGATTCTTTTTGGGAGAACGGCCTAGGAAAACCACAAGAATTTGATGCTTGGCTTTTTGCTTTTGAACTAAGGCACAAAGAACCTGGCGAGTTTTCTAACCTGATAAGCGCATATTCAGATTGGGCTTTATCACACACCTTCATAGAAAAAGATTGGGACGATGTGGCAGACCTTCAGTTCCTTCGAATATCGGGCCGATATCTATCGGATCAAGCCTTCACCATTCCGGAATGGGTTCAAGAGAAGTTTAAAAAGAATGCCCCCCTTATTCCGTTATTATATAAAACAAAATAGATTTGGATTGCAGCTGCCCAATAATAGCCATGCCAAAACGACGCGAAGGCCCAGTCAAGAACGCCCAGACGGGTTAGTACGGCCTTCGAGGTTCCGGAAGGGATGAGATGAGTACAGACGTTGACCTTCGGACGCGGGAGATCGTTCATCCTGGGGCTTCTCAGCGCGTTTCTCGGCTTCCTGGGCCTCCTGCTCGGCGAGCTGCAAAGGCGAGAGGATCTCATCCCCTGCTTTTCTTGCGATTCCCAGTTCCCGGAGGTTCAAGCGGATAGTGTTGACGTAAGCCAGATAGTTAAGGCTGAGGACGAGATCAAGCTTCTTCCCCCGAAAGGGACCCTCCCGTCTGACATACGCCTCAAGGCAAAGCGTGACCTGGTACAGGTTCACCGTCTTATCGATGAGGATCGCCTGGGCAGCCGTCAACGCCGGCTCAGCGCCCCCGATGTCCCTGATGAGCTGTTCCCTGACGCCCTGCACCTGACGCCGGACGGCGAGCGGTATGTTCTTGCTGATCGTGCTATACCCGGCATGGCGGATCGAGGCGGCGTGCCCCGGCCGGAAGCGTCCTGTCACTTTATCCCCGTCTTTTCTCAATTTAGGCATTTTTCTTGTCCCGTTTTGCCCTTAAAATAGACCCCTATCGCCCATTGACCCCGTAAAACAGGGGTAAAAGAACTTCTCTTGTCCCGCTGGAGGTCGAATAACGACGGGATGAATTCGCATAATATTTCAATTCCCCATAAACGGTTTATCATCTGCACCTTACATCATAATCGTAGTTTACCGAATACTAGTTATGCGACGCACCCCTCCTCTCTGTTTTTTATCTCGCTCTCTCTGCTTTGGTCATGTCATCATTAAGGGGGGGCGCATGGGCCTTTTCCGGGAGGCCCTAGGTCTTTGTGTTCATTCCTTGCTCTGTAATTTTCATCGTTTCCTATAATAGGTTTTTCTACTAAAGCACGCTTTTGTCTATCGCGCTGCCGGGATCTATTTATTTTTCTTCGAGGGGATAATGAAAGGGACGATCGTCGGGACAATAATTAGGCCCATTAGGAGTTTTCTTCGGTTCGATCATTTCCCTGGTCCGCAATATGGCGCTGACCGCTTCCGGATGGGCCTTTTTTACGGTTCTAATGCGCGTACAGGGCAAATCCCAGGCGGATTTTACACGGCCCCGCCCTTACCTACGCACAACCTCCATATTTCCTATAATAGGCCCTCTACAGGCCCTCTCGGGGGGATCGCAATTTACCCGCCCTTCCATAGGTGTCGACCCTGGTTTTTCTTCCGTCGTCATAGCGTTACTCGTTTTTTCGACAAGAACAGGCCTTCCTTGATCTTGGCCTTATGGCTACCTACCTGGCCGTACACCTTGGTTTTGGATCAGTCATCTTATCCCCCCTTGCTCGATCCGGTTCGCTTATCTCTCCCCCAGCTCGTCAATAATTTCCTTAATTGCGTTCGCCAGTCCGTTTTTGACTATCCTGGATACTTCTTTTTCTTCGCGCCAATTAATCGGATCCTTCGGGGGCCATCTGCTGCCGTAAACGACAACCTCTCCCGGCATTGGGACCTCCAATAAAAAAACGAACCCCCGCGCCTTCTTCGCGTAATCGACGCCGACCGAAACGAATTTCTTTACGGCTGAGGATCCGAACCATTGCGTCACTTCGACTTGATCTTCGCTTTTTCCGATAACTTGGCCAATTTCTCCGCCGAGAGGAGAGGGTGGTTTTTCTTCAGTAAACGACGGAAGACCCGACGTTATATCAAACTCGCCTTTCTTCTCAATCCCCGGGACTTTAGGTTTCGTTTCGCCTGGTTGGGCAAGAGGAGGAAGGCCGGGCGTGAAATCGATCTTTTCATTCTGCCTTTTCGTCGAATGGAAAAATCCTTCGGTCGATAATACCTTTTTGGGCGGAATTGAGTTAAGCCAATCCAGGTCAAGGGCTGACCGTTCAGCTGCGGCGTTCTCGGCGGCGCTCCCCAGCCTAAACTTGGCCCACCACGCGGCGTCTTCCAGCTTGTTGGCGGCGCGTTTCAGCTCAAGTTTGGCATCATAGGCGGCGTCTTCCAGTTCGTCCGCGGCGTCCTCGGCGTCCTCGGCGTCTTTCTTCTTGCTTTCCAGTTCGTCCTTGGCCCTTTCTTTGGCGCTTTCGATGTTGTCGATCATTCTTTGCGTATCCATCTTCAGCTTCCAGGTTTCCATATCGTTGATGCTCTGGATCTTGCGTTCATAGTCCCTGAGCTGGTCTTCTATGGCGGATTCAACCTTCATGTCATATAAAACATCCTCCCATGTGGGCAAAGTGCCGAACTTTTGAACCCGGGGAATGATGAGTGGATAATAATAAGAACTTAAAAGCAAATTATTGTGGGTTTTAGGCGGGTTGATGAGGTCAGCAATATAGAAGCCAAGAAGCAACTCGCGGGCGGGGTCGTTATGGCGGACGGTGACAGGGCCCTCAGGCGTGGTGACGGTCCATGTTTCTTCCATTAAAGGGGCACACGACACCGTGAATAAAATCAGAAAGCCGGCAAGTATTGTCTTTCTCATCCTTTCCTCCTCTGTCCATCCTGATTATAACACGACATCCGCAACTATCACCCCCCCCGGCCTATGTCGATCTCTACAATCTAGAGAGATACAATCTAGATTGATACTAACTATATAGAGAGTAACTAACTATAGAAGAGTAACTAACTATAAGGCACAATCTGTTAAGAGAGATACACGCTGTCTTAATATACACTCTATAGAAGAGATACTAACTATGACTGACGATTAGGACTACATACGCGTGAAAGGCTGAGTTCCTTCTAAAGAGATCGCCTTTTCCTCTCTGACACTTTTTTCTCGATTTCTTTCAGCCTTTTCTTCAGGTTCCGGGATTGTCTATAAAGAGAAGCCGGGGACTTATAGAGTCTCCGGATCTCACCAAGCGTGTGCTTAAACGCCCGGGCTATCCTTCTGGGCCAGATAAAACAGATCAGTCATGGGCAGGGACCGATCTTCCCCTAACATGATTGGATATATGTATTGCCTTCGGGATATGTCTTACTTTTGGGAAAGGTGATTGATGGTGGATCCCCCAGAGAAAGATTATTTGTTAAATTAGAGACATGGGGATATCTTTTACCATCAATAAATCTTACTTCCCAGCGCCTGAGGTTATTATTTATTTTTTCTTTTACTGTAATGCTATTCTCATTAAAATTGATACAGTGAATATTCCAAGACTTCCCCTTTGGAAATGAATGAGGATAAAATAACCTACGGAATACCACTATCCGCTTGAAATTTTCAAATCTTTTTAGTTTAGCCTGTTCAGACTTTCTTGATTTCCTTAGAATTTTAAGGTTTGAGTTATAGGCATTTCTTAACCATGCCCTCTCTTTTTTTAACGCATTCGTCGTAAGTATATCTTTTCCGTATTCAGTATCGCAAAGGCGGTCATAAAACCATTTAAAAAGAATTGCGATATTTGACCAATTGATCTCGCCTTTTCTCTCCATTAATGAAGCCCAAACTAAAATAACCTGGGTCCTGGTGCAGATTGATTGACCTTTTGTCCCCGCTGGTAACTCGTTAAGTATGCTCCTTAATCCTCCTGCCCAGTATTCAAGCAATTCAAAAAAAAGATTTAAGCCAAATTCTTTAATTATGTAGTCCCGTTTTTCTTCTTTACTGGCCAATACTTCATAACCCTCAATCACGGAAAATTTTTCACAGTAGAGAATAAGACCGCTCAATAGGTCATCATGCAACTTATCAATATAATTCAGCTCATTCTTGATAGAAGTTCTCGTCGGCTCTCCAGAAAAAGCCTCGGCTAATACATACGCAAATTTGATTAGCTCGATCCTGTATTTATTTTTAAGAAAGAGATCAAGCCTCTCAGCTTCCCATGAAGCATAAATCGTCGCATGCCGACTCATAAGGTAATTATATAAGAAACTAAGAGAAAGTGAAAGAACACCTACAAGAAGAAAGAGCATGACAAATAGTCAAAAAATGGTCAATTGTCATACTCTTAAGTCACAGATATTAAAGTATTTAAGAGCCATAGTGTGCTATGCTAAGAACGAAGGAGAAAACACATGAAACTTCTCGGTGTGAAAAAAATCGCGGAAATCCTGGAGTTGACCCCCAAGACGATCTACATGTGGAAGTGGCGCAGACAGAATCTTCCGTTCATCAAGGTCGGCAAGAGTGTCCGCGTTCGAGAGAAGGATCTTGAAGATTTTCTGAAAAGGCGGACCGTGCATCCAGAATAAGAGAAGACCTCAGGCAACGGCGGCGAAGTGCGGTGGGAAGTGATAACGCGCGTAAGGCTGGCGGGATCCCGGATCTATGGTCCTTCGGGCTCGGGGTTCTGCCGGCCGTTTTTCGAGAAGGACCGGGATCATGGCGGATGAAAAGCGCGCCTGGTTTTTACGGCTGCCTACCG
>Ga0315284_10011025_pt1 | contig 12884 bp, 22 predicted proteins | sample YL17G09_16_MG_FD_203696 | JGI IMG/M metagenome (GOLD analysis project Ga0315284, IMG submission 203696) | Sediment microbial communities from Yellowstone Lake, YNP, Wyoming, USA - YL17G09_16 | ecosystem: Environmental > Aquatic > Freshwater > Lake > Sediment | place: USA: Wyoming | collected... | reverse complement strand
GCATCGGAAAAAACTCAATTGATTTTTTATTTATTGTAACTTTCCCGTTTCCAGAAACTATAGTCGCCCTTGCAATTGAACTTTTCCTTTTGCCTGAAAAAACCTGGTCGTTCATAGTAACTCACTTAATTGTTTAATTGTAATATATTTTTTTGGCATTTGATATTCTAATTTTTTTGCTTTTTCATTTGACCTATTTCCAATATAACATCTTAATCTTTTATATGCTTGTCTTCCTTTTGTTCTGTCCCACGGAAGCATTCCTCTAATCATTCTTTTTAATAATCTATCGGGAAGTTTTGAAACAATTGGCCCTTTTTGTGAGCTTCCGCCTTTCTTTCTCAATGTTTTTAATCTTCCAGCAATATTTTCCTTTCTTCCAGATATTATTGCTTTTTCGGCATTTATAATTACAACTTCATTTCCTTTAAGCAGTTCTTTTGCAGCATAGCTGCCAAGCCTGCCAGCAACTGCATTTTCTCCGTCAATTATGATTTTGTTCATCTTATTTTATCAAATTCAAATTTTTTAATTCAGGATTTTTTTTCATTTCATCTTGCATTGAGACAAACTCGCCTTTTGCCTGTTTTATTTTTTCAATTGCTTTTTCCGATGCTGCCCATGCAACAATTTTTATTTTTTTTGTTAGGTTTCCAGAGCTTAAAACTTTTCCAGGAACTAATATTTTATCTCCTTCTTTTGCTTTTTTCTCAATCAGGTCAAGATTTATAGCCATCCATTTTTTTCTGGGCATTGCAAGAATTTTTGCGATTTCTACATTTGTTTTTTTAAGTTTTATTATTGTCCCGACTAGTTCTTTGTTTGTTTTTTTTCTTAGTCTTTTCTCAATTTTTGTCTTGCTTATTTTTTCCATGTTTTATAATAGAGGCTTATGAGGGAGAGAGGATTCGAACCCCTGCAGGCACTAAGCCAGCACGGCCTTAACGTGCTCCGTTTGACCGCTCCGGCACTCCCTCTCATGTCCATAAATTGAAACCACAGCTTTTAAATTTTTGTGGTTTAATTTTGGATCACAGGAAAATCCCGGATTTTCCGTGCAGAAAATTCTATTAAATTTTCTTGCATCCCAAAAACAAAGGGCAATATAAACCATGTTCTGGGTGTGGTGCCCTATTGTTTTTCTGATTTAAGGGACTTAGATAATTCTGATAAATTATTATTAAGTTCTTTGATAGACTCTGTTAAAATGCTCTTTGGCTCTATCTGGCCCCAAGATTCAATAATAAAAGTTAACTCATTTGTAGGAGTTATTGTTATTCCCTTAAATTCTTTAACATCTTCCTGGTCTAAATCACATTCCCATTCGTTTTTGACTTTTAATTTTCCGTTCTCAAATGAAAAAACTTTAGGATAAATTTCTGCAAGCTCGCTGTGTTTTTCACCTTCTTTGGCTATTTCTATTTTTGGCAGAATTCTGTAATAAACAAGGCCGGGAATAAATTTTGCATGCTCTGTGCCCTTTCCCATTCGCGCTTTTGCAACAAGTTCAATCTCCTGATTTTTTCCAAGCAAAACTATCGGAATATCATCATAAACAACTTCTGCCTGCCCTTTAAATTCTTTTGATAAAACTTCTTTTTCAGCACCTTTTAATTTTAAATCAGCAGTCTGCCCTTCTTTTAATTTCTGGTTTTTCAGAGGAATTAACCCTACTCTGTGTGCTATTATCTGGTCGTATAATGCAGAATCATTTTTGTAGATATCCACTTCATCTACTGCTAAAATTGGAATTTCATTAACGCTTCTTCTTATAGCATTAGCCAGGCTAATATCAATGTCAGCTGTCAAAACCAGCTTGTCTTTTGTTTTTTCTATTTGTTTTATCATTATTTTATATTATTTCTTATTTTTGATTTTTAAACTCTCCTACCCCTTCTTCCGCCTTTCTTTTTTGGGCCTCCCCGTGGTATTGCAGTTGTTTCTGATATGCTGATAATTTTAAATCCTTCTTTTGCCAAGGTTCTTACAATTGAATTTGCACCCGGTCCAGGTCCAGGAGAATTTGTCTGCGCCCTGATTTTTACATACATTGAATTAATTCCCTGGTCTTTTGCATATTCCCCTATTTTTTTTGCAATAAACATTCCAATTGTCGGGTTTGCTTTTAATCTGCTGTGTTTTGTAATCTGCCCGCCTGAAACTCTTCCGATTGTATTTCCTGCCAAGTCTGTAAGCTGGGCTATTGTATTGTTAAAACTCGAATATATGCAGACAATTCCTGCTCTTTCTTCACTCGCCATTTTCTTTTGTCTCCTTCTTTGTTTTATTTCCTGATTTTATAGTAACTTTATTTTCAAGTTCTTTTGTGACAATAAATGAAGGGATATTTACAATATTATTATTTACTAAAATATGCTTGTGCACAATTAACTGCCTTGCCTGTTCCGGGCTGTGTGCAAGGTTTTTTTTAAATACAAATGTCTGCAGTCTTCTGTTAAACCAGTCTTCTTTTGTCAGGTTTAATACATCAGCAATATTTGCTACACTGAATCCTAAATTGTTTAATTTTTTAAAGAATTTTTCTTTTTCTTCCTCAGATTTTGGGATTAAGGTCTTGGCTCTTCTTCTTATTGTTGAAATCTGTGATCCGGCCTTCCAGATTTCTCTCTTATTTTTTAGCCCGTATTTTTTAGCCAGCTCGTTTTCTTCCTGAATTCTTACAATATCAAATAATTTTTTAGGTCTTCTGTATTTTTTTCTTTTTCTTTTTATGTCGCCCATGTCAATTTATCATTTTTTTTGTTTAGTTTCAGTTTTTGCTTTTGGTGCTGCAACTACCTTTACTTTTCTTACTCCAACAGCACCTGTTTTCTTCCTTTCCTTCCTGAAATGAGATTTGGTTCTTTGCCCTCTTACCGGTTGCCCCATAGAATGCCTTATTCCTTTGTATGATTTCATTTTTCTTATTTTTTTAATATCAAACTCTTTTTGCAAATCAAGGTCAGCCCCGTTTAAATGCCTGTTCTCGCCAGAGTCAAAATCTTTTCTCCTGTTAATTAAAAAAACAGGCAATTCAGGATGCTTGATAAACTCAGATATTTTTTCTATTTCTTCTTTTGATAAATCCTGAATTCTTTTATTTTTATCAAGATTTAGTTTTATGCAGACTGCATTTGAAAGATTCCATGAAATTCCTTTAATTGATGTCAGGCCCGAATATACTTTTTTGTCCCCCGGAATATCTTTTGACAAAATTCTGATTAATCTTAAGTCTTTCATAACTTCCGGTTTTCGTGCTTCTGTTTTTTCGTGCTTTGTTTTTTCTTCCATTTTAGCTGATAAATAAATTTATTCTCTGAATTTGTGTAAGCTCTTCCATAATTCTTTTTTCCACTGCCTTTTGCGGGTTAGGTATGTTTTGAATCCTGCTTTTTATGTCTTCAAAAGATTCAAAAGGCTTTTCCTTTCCTGCTTCAAGAATGGCTTTTGTATGTTTTTTGCCAAAGCCAGGTAATAATTCAAACTGATGAAGGCGGGTATTTATAGCTTGTGCTTTGTTGAAAAAATCAATGAATTTTTTCTCATTTGATTCCACATAGCTCTTTACAAATTCTTCTAACTGGGATTTGGCACTTTCTGTCAGCTTTTCTCTTGGCAGTCTTCCGCTTATATAAAGGACTTTATCCCTTTTGCCTTCGCCAATATAAATTTCTTCCTTTAATTCAAAAGTCATTCCTTTTCTTGGAACTATCTGCAACAAGGTTAGGTTTTTCTTCCCTATTGCCTGAATTATAGGAACCATATTTTTTTCTAAAGGATATCCGTAAGGTAAATAATCTAGAACAATTACGGTTTCTTCTTTTTCCATTTTCTCTAATATTTGCTGACAACATCTAATATTTTACTTATTTCCTCTTGATTAAAGGAAACATCAGAAACAATTTTTGTTAAATCTGCTGCGTCTTTTGGCATGAAGTCAACAATTTTAACAATATGTTTGTCTTTTAATTTAATTAAGTCTAATTTTTTAAGCTCTTCTTTCATCTGTCTTGCCTCTTTAGCTGGCATTTTTGTGAATTGTTTTATAAAAGCTCTTAGCTTTTCCTGCTTTTCTTCCTTGCTCATTAATTCTGAAACTTCAGCCAGTGTTAAAGGTGTTAATTCTTTTATCATTTTAATCTCCTTAGGTGGATTGGGTGAATTATAAATGTTTTTGTTTTCTCCCCGTCTTTAAGCTCTATAAGATAAAAAGACCCTCTTATCCCTTTTATTTTTCCGCTTTTTCCACATATTCTTCTTGGGAAAGCTATTCTTGCACTTAAATCTTTTACAACTGCAACTCTCTCCCCCTCTTTGAATTTTTTAAAGTAATTACTAAGTTTAATTTTTCCCTTATCTCTAATTCTTCTTCCTTTCATATTAACTTTCCTTATTTTTTGTTTTATGTTTAACTTCGCTTAACACTCTTGCAAGCACTTCATTAATTAAAACAAAAGGATTTAATCCTTCTGCGTTCGCGCTTGCTCTTTCCCCATTAAATATAAGCAAGGCATTTATTTCAAATTTTCTGGTTTTTTCCTTTGAATGGTCCTTAATTTCAAGCCTTAATTCCTGGTATTCTTTAAATGTCCGTATTTTCTTGGCATAATTACCTATTATTTTTTTTATTAAGATCATTTCCTGGCTGTCAAACCTGAAATTTACTAGCCTTATATTCCCGCCAAGCTCGTATTCTTTCATTTCAGAACAAGAAAAAGTTCATTTAAAAATGTTTTTACTCCTCTGAAGGAAGATATTTAGAAATATATACTAAGAATGTGCTAATCAATCTTCATCTAAAGATTCTATTCGTTTATGCACTCTTACAGGTCCAGATTCGCTTACTCTGCCTAGCTCCATATTGCCTTTTTCTTTTTCTGCTTCCATATTATTTACAATTGCTTGGGCCATATTTGGGCCCCAGATTTTATACATGCACGAATTGCACATGTCTACAACACTGTTGTGATCCACTTCTATATTACAATAGATGCACCTTTTTACCATTTTTCAGCTCTTTTTTATATTTTATTAATTTTTTTAGATTAAAAGGTTTTTAAATATTTGTATAGGAAAAAAGAGGGTTAACCCTGCGGGAAGCCGCTAGCCATAAGAGCAATCAAAAACACAAGAAAAATATAATTAATCAAAAGATAGACAATTATCACCCAGGTTATAAATTGCTTTTTCTGATTTTTTGCCTTTATTTTATTATAAAAAATGCCACTTATCAACCCGTAAAAGAAAGGAACCAAAAACATAGAAATAATATCTATTATTGTGTAATAAATAGAAGGCATACTATAATTAAATATTTGATTTCTAAAAAAAGTTGTATACACCAGGGCAGATAATATCCAGGATAGAATCCCAGGCAACATCAATAATCCAGAAGAAACAAAAGCCCATATAATTAAAAAAATAACCCCAAAACTTAATTCAAAATTACTGTGTTTTACTACATTCCAGATTACCCCGGTGGAACTATAAGCAAAAAATTTACTTAAAATAAAACTTAAAAAAGAAATAATTAAGGAGAGAAAGCCTAAGGTTACTCCAAGAGCAAATCCCTTATTTTTAAATAAACTCTTCATTAAAGACTTAAGCAAAAGATATATATAAAAGTTGTTAAAATAAATTAATTACTTTACACACTTGACAAATTCAGATAAAACATAACCAATCTCTTCTTCATATACTAATTGGTCTCGGCTAGAAAGTCTTTTTTCTCCTTTAAAAAACCCTCCCCTATCTGCTCCTAATTTCACAAAATAACTCTCTGGTTGGTCTCTTTGTAATTGGCCCAATCTCCCAAGTTCTTCATCTGTTAAATCATTCAAATGAATGAAATACAAATCATATTTTTCTGGGATTTTTGTAAATTGGCTAAAATTATCTTCAAATATTACAGAACATTCTAATCCTATTTTTTTCTCTTTGGCTACTGTAAAAATTGAAGTTGCAATTTCCTTTCCCCATTTGCGATATATAACAAAACATTTTTTCTTTTCCATTTTTTTCATCTTGCTACTAAACTGCTTATTTTATGAAATGATTCATACTCTAAATTTTTTTCTCCATTTCCAAAAAGCCTTCTCCAACCATTAAAATCTTTCCATCCATTTTTTTGAGCATTTTTTAATGGCTGTTGTGTTAAAAAAGAATTATTTTCATACCATTGTTCCCCTTTTCTTATGGAATGAGAAGAAAAAAAATGTTTAATTTGAACAGGAATATATTTTGGGGTTATTGGAGTTTCGTGATATAACTCCTCAAAACAATCTCTATGCTCTGATCTTGGTCTAAATTCAGCACCCCTTACATCAAATAACCTTGTTGTCATTGTTTCTCCACAAAATCTCCCTAGAGGAGAAAAATAGCGATAGTTTCCATCAGGATAAAGAAAATCAAAACTGAAATCATATTCTGGGAATTTATGTAGTTTTATAAAATCACTTATTTTCCTAAAATCTTCTGCAGTTAGTAACTCATCTGCATCTAAAACCAAAGCTTTTTCTGTTTTAACTTTTGAGAGTGAGTAATTTCTTGAAGAAGCAAAACCATCAAAAGGCCTTTCATAAATCCTTAGATTGGGAAATTTTCCTTTTAATCGTCTTAATATTCTTAGAGTATTATCCACACTACCTGTATCTACTACAACTGCTTCTTTTACATGAGGAAGGATGATTGGTAGGTTACTCCCTATTCCACCAGCAGGATTATTTTCCTCATCTCTTACAATCATTGTAAGCGTTGTATCTTCTAATACTAGTTCCATTTTATTCAGCTCTTAATGCATCAACAGGCTTTAATTTAGAAGCCTGCCTCGCAGGCCATACTCCTGAAACAGCTCCAATTAAAAAAGAGAAAACCAAGCATCCAGCAATAAGATAAAATGGCGCTGCTGCTTTAAGTAAAGTTGTGTTTAATTGCGTTATTGCAATAAATTCAATTAATTTTGATATACCAAATCCTAATATAATTCCAATTGCTCCTCCAACCAAACCAATAAATCCAGACTCAATTAAGAATATAGACAGAATATCTGAATTTTTTGCGCCAACAGCTTTCATTGTTCCAATTTCTTTTGTTCTTTCCAAAACAGAAGTATACATTGTATTTGCAATTCCAATTCCACCTACTAATAAAGAAATTCCAGCAACACCGACGAGAAATGCTGTTATTATGTTTAATACTGTATCAAAACTTGCTAAAAGTTCTTCAGGAGTTAAAATGTAAAAATCTTTTGTCTTTTCATCTATATTTCTGAATTTCATTAATTTTTTATTAATCCTGTCACTTATATCCTGAATATTTTTTTCATCATCTACTTGAACAATTATCTGGTCAATTCTGTCTCCCGAATTGAATAATTCTTTGAAATCATCAAGTGAAATATAAATATTTTTGTCGTCAGAAGGATTGCCTATTTGTGCCATAATCCCGGAAACTTTGAATTCTTCTCCGTTGATTAATATTTTATCTCCTGTTTTTATAGGCTTGTCAAAAACATTGCTGTATTTGTAATCATATCCTAAAGCAACTTTCCCAGTTTCGCCTTTTTGTAAAAATTTTCCTTCATCAATACTTAAGCTTGTGCTTTCTGTATATAATTTTATTTTATCTAAAGGCAGGCCTACAACAATAAAATATTTTTTTTGCTTGTCAAACTCAATCTGGGCGTTTCCAATTGTTGCGTAAGATATATCTTTTACTCCAGGAACTTTTTCAATAACATCTGCATCTTTTGTTGTAAGTTCAACAGCCCCTACTCCTGCTCCAACCATTCCTTTTGGCATAATAAACAGCTTATCTGCCCCAAGTATCTTGAATTGTTCATTAATGGCATCTCTAAGTCCGAGAGACAAGCTTATAAGAATAAATATAATCGCAATTGAGATTATAATCCCAATGATAGTGAGCCAGCTCCTAAGCTGTCTTTTACTTAAGTTTTTCCAGGCCAGCTTTGCATAATCTTGTATCATTTTTCTCCCTCCCAGCTTCCCCAAATTGTTAGTTGAATTTTAATTAACTCTGCGGCTCTCTTTAAATTGCTCATCGCATATGCTCTACCCAAATATTCTGGAGATGATTGAATTTCACTTACTTTATCATATTCTTTTTCATTTTCTTCGTTGTATATAAGAATCCCTCTCCCTCCAGCATTCAAACCTGTTTGAACATCACTGGCTTTATCTCCTATATAATAAATGTCTGTGAAATCTTCTAATCTTGTTCCAAGATCTTTTGCAGCCTGCTCTAACATACCTATTCCAGGTTTTCTCATAGATGTATTTTTAACCCATACATTTCCAGCAGGAATATTCTTTTCGATTGCATATTTTTCAGTTACAAAAGGACAATAATACCATTTATCTAAAATTGCTCCTTCTACTCTTAATCTTTTGTCTATCTCTCTGTTAACTTCCTCAACTCGGGTTAAATCAAAAAAACCTCGAGCAACTCCGGCCTGATTTGTTGCGACAATTACTTTAAATCTTGAATCTGATTTTAATAATTTAATCCCCTCTGCCACTCCATCTAATAAAATTATTTGATCTCTCCAATTCTTATCTCTTCCCAAATAGCCAACATCCTTATTTATTGTTCCGTCCCTGTCCAGACCTATTAGATATTTTTCGTTCATTTTCTCAGCGCCTCCACTGGTTTTAATTTACTTGCTTGAAAAGCAGGAGTTAATCCGGAAAATAATCCAATAAAAAAAGCAAATGCAATTGAGCCGAATACCAATGGATAGGATATCTGGACTTTCAAAATTTCAAGGCCAAAGTAAGAATTTGCAATTGAAGAAACAGAAAATGCCATTGCTAAACCTAACAAAGCTCCGATAACTCCTCCAATTAACCCCAACAACCCAGATTCAATTACAAAAATATATAGTATGTCTTTGTTTTTTGCACCGACTGCTTTCATAATTCCGATTTCTTTTGTTCTCTCTAAAACAGAAGTATACATTGTATTTGCAATTCCAATTCCTCCAATAATTAAAGAAATAGCTGCAATTCCGACGACAATTAAATTAATTATATTTAATACAGTGTTAACACTTGAAATTGCCTGCAAAGGAGTTTGAACAGAAAATGTTTCTTCTCCTAATTTTTCATGCCTGTCTTTTCTTAATGCTGCTTTTATTTTTTCTGCAACAGCTTCTGTTTGTTTTGGATCAGAAACCTGAACTATAATAAAATCAATCTCATCTTTTATACCAAGCAAATCTTTCATGTCCTTCTCATCCATTAAAATTACCTCATTTACCTGAAAAGAGCTTGATGTTTTTAAAGTTCCAATAACATCAAAACTTTTTCCGTTGATTAAAATTTTGTCCCCTACTTTTACTTCCTTATCAAAGCTATCTTTATTAGCAATATTTGCACCAAGAACAACTTTCCCACTTTCTCCGACTTTTAGCAATTTTCCGTCTTGAATTTTAATATTCATTGATTCATATAAGGTGTCCAGCTCTTTCTGGTTTTCAGGGACATTTGTTAAGTACATGAAATTTGCATTTTTATTGAACTCAACTTTTGTAATTCTTAAGAGTTTAGAGACAGTAAAATCAACTCCATTAACTTTTTTTATTATATCAATATCATTTGAAGTTAGTTTTTTTATGACAGTGCTTCCAGGAGCCCCAAATCCTGTTCCTGAATTTTGAACCATCAGCTTGTCTGTTGATAAAGTATTAAACTGGCCTGTTATAGCTTCTCTAAGGCCATTTCCCATAGTTATGAGAGCAACTACTGCTGCAATGCCAATAAAAACCCCGAGAATTGTCAGCCAGCTTCTTAATCCTTTATGCCTGATGTTTTTTAAGGCCAGAACAAAATAATCTTTTTTCATGTTGGAGTTTTACCTCCCTTGCGCTCTACTCATTCTTTTTTTTCTTCTAGACCTTCTCCAGAAAAACCATATGATTAAAATTATTACAACTGCGATTGCATAATACAATGTATAGCTTTTTTGTATAATTCCTAATTCAATTGCCCTTTGTTGTGTATATACTGTGACTGGCAAGCTAACCACTTTTGTTATTTTTTGATTATTAAAATCTCTATACTCAACTTGTGCATTTAAAGAAGGATTTGTGCCTGTGAAAGAAACATCAAATGAAGCTGTCTGAGAATCATCAGAACTTATTGTCCCAATATAAATTTCATCATCAGACAATAGGGTATATCCGTCAGGAGTTACTGTTACATCAACAAATTTTGCGTCGCCAAGTCCTTTATTGATAATATTTAATATTATTTTTCCTTGAGTATTAGATACTGGATTTTCAGTTGTTGCAGAATAAACTAAGTCTGGGTTTGCCTGAATGCTTAATCCGATTGTTCCTTTTTTTGTCTGGAGAGTATTATTTAATTTGTATGTTAAAGTATAAGGAACATCATAATCTCCTAATTTTGCACTGCTTGATGCCTTAAGCTCAAAATCAAAAGTTTCTATTTTTCCCCTGTTTAGCTCGCTGGTGCTGTCTTCAGAGCTTCCTGTTGATACAAAAGGAACATTTGACAAGTCAAGACTTAAAGAAACATCATCAACAGTGCTGCCCAATGTATTTTTTATTTTTATTGTAACTTCTCCGCTGCTTCCTGGCTGGAAATTATCACTGTCAACAGAATATACAATCATGGCTGATGCCAGGTTTACAGCAAAAACTAAAACAATTAATACAGCAAACGTGGATAAATATTTGTTTTTCATTTTGGTATCACTAAACATCCAGTATAATCTTGTGAAAATACAATGGCTTTTTCTTTTTGACAAAAAATATCTTCTCTTCCTGAAAATCTTTTAATATCTCCCCCTCCTACAAGGCCGTCTTTGACTATATTTCTATAAACATTATTTCTATAAATAAAACCATGCTCCCTGTCTTCATAAATTCCAGGTCCTCTAAATGGCATTTCTGCATTCACACCTAATAAAGCTTGTTTCAAAAACCCAAAAGTTTCTCTGGTTAATTCTTCATTTTCAAAATAATTAGATTCCATCCCTCCAGAATAACCCATCTGCCAGATTCTCTGTCCCATTGGCCCTTGCCATCTGACTAATTCTGACCCAGGAGCCTGATACCATCCATCATAATTATCTTCATAATATAAATTTCCTTCTTGAAATGTTAATAATTTTGAGCCATCTAGAAGCTTAATTTCGTTTCCACCACCAGCATAGCAGAATTTTTTAGCTTTAACTACAAAATCAGTTAATTCATTTAATTCAATTTCTATTTTTCCCAGTTTTATTATTTCTTGTTTCATCTTTTTTCTCCTTGTTCTTTGCCAGTTCCGTTTCCTGCAACATCTTCTATTGGGATTACTTCACTACTTCTTGCAAATTCCTCTAAGGGGATATAAAAAGTTCCCATAGCTAGGGTAGGGTAATATTTAATCACAATATCAGTAGGATTATAATCTCTCCTAACTCTATCAAATTCTCTGACCATAGATCTTACATGAACATTTCCAGCAACATCAATATAACCTCTGTCTAGAAGTTCTTCCTTTGTTAATGTTCTTGTGCTCATTTTCTTTCTCCTTGCCCTCTTAATTCATTAGCTATCTTTTGTCCTGCTTCTAAACTTGCATATTTTTCAACAGGGTCTCCCTTGCTTATATTTACTAAATTTATCTCATCATATCTTCCATCATCATTAAGGTCATCAAATTTAATATACCCCCCATTTTTCATTCTTGAATATATAATTAACGTTTCATCCACATTACCTCTTTGAAATCCTATTCCAGAATCTAATTCAGCATTGTACCCTTCATAATTTCCTTTTATGGAATCCCCACATCCAACTACTGCAATCATTCCTGCCAAGCCCAATGCTTTTAACAATCCATGTTTCATATCAGTAATTTCCAATTTAGCTTTATAAATCTTTTTATTAGTGTAACTAGCCAGTTAAGACAATCTCGAGTTCAGCACCGAGTTTAAATCTGCATTAGAATCAGGGCATTCTTTTTGGGGTATTTTTTTCCATTTATCTCCAGATTTTTTCTCAACACTTTCAACTTTCCCATCTATCATAGAATATATTGTTTTTGCATGCTTTTTTGCCAAATCCGGATTATGTGTAACCATTATAATTGTTTTACCTTCATCATTTAACTTGTTTAAAAATTCCATTACCATCTCTCCTGTTTTTGTGTCTAAATTTCCAGTTGGCTCGTCAGCAAGAATAACCTCAGGGTCATTTGCCAAAGCTCTTGCAATTGCAACTCTTTGCTGTTGCCCTCCTGAAAGCTGGCCCGGGTAGTGGTCCATTCTTTCTCCTAACTCAACTAATTTCAATAACTCTTCTGCTTTTTCTTCTCTCTCCCACTCTTCTTTTCCCTGAAATAGCATCGGTAGCATTATATTTTCTTTTGCAGTTAAATTAGGAATTAGATTAAATTGCTGAAATATAAATCCAATTTTCTTTCCTCTTATTTGTGCTAATTCAGACTCTTCTAAAAATTCAATATCATGGCCGTCAAGGTATATGTTGCCCTTTGTTGCCAAATCCAAGCTTCCAATTAAATTCATCCCAGTTGATTTTCCACTTCCAGATGGCCCCATTATTGCGACAAAGTCACCTTGTTCAATTGCAATATCAATGCAATCCAGAGCCTTCACTATATTATCCCCCATTTCATAATGTTTTGCAACATTTTTCAGTTCTATTATAATTTTTGCCATGTTTTGTTATTTTGTTTATTTTCTCAGAATTAGTTTCTGAGGCCTATCACCTCATAAAGATAAAAACCACAAGTGGTTTATAAGCGTTTTGGAGAAGAGAAAAAGTCCTATTTTAAGATATTAATCTATCTTCTCTTGAATATAATTAGAGGCCTTTCTCTTTCTCCTTTTTCAGC
>Ga0315284_10011023_pt1 | contig 12884 bp, 10 predicted proteins | sample YL17G09_16_MG_FD_203696 | JGI IMG/M metagenome (GOLD analysis project Ga0315284, IMG submission 203696) | Sediment microbial communities from Yellowstone Lake, YNP, Wyoming, USA - YL17G09_16 | ecosystem: Environmental > Aquatic > Freshwater > Lake > Sediment | place: USA: Wyoming | collected... | reverse complement strand
GCCTCCGTGAAATAGGTTCATATCTACCAATTTCATCGGCAGGCCATTTTTATTTTTACAGTTTTTCATAACGGTTCAAAAAGTGCGAAAGTTCACTGTGATAAGTTCACTATTTATCATTAGCGTATCATTCCCGCTTCTGCCATGGATACTCATCTCTGGATGTTGTCTCGGTTCTGGGGGTTGCAGAGGTGATAGGGATCTGGCTCAATGCCTCAACTGGTGACCGGATGAAACGGGCCAAGTCTTCGCCCGTTACAGGGATGGGCGTCTCGATAAGCTCAGGCATCTGGTACAATTGGATAAAAGACTCGTAAAAGGCAGGGTCCTTCTGGGCAAGCACAAACGGCTTATGAGCAGTCCCCTTTTCATCGATATAACTAAAGTATGCCCTGGAAAACAAACCGCTGCCCCGCTTGCTGCTGAAAACTATCCAGCGGCTGTTGCTCGACCAACAGTGCCAGGATTCGCTCTGGTCGCTGTTGCAGGCCAACCGCTCATATCGGCCGGTACTTAAATCCATGATGTACAAATCACTGCTTGGCTGAAAGGCAGGGAAACAGCTGTATTCACACATGCAAAACAACAGGAATCTGCCGTCAGGCGAGATTCGGGGCTGAATAATACTCAGGCCCGTTTGCTCGGCGGAAAGCACTGTTTCAAGCCGGCCCCATGTGTCAGTTTCAAGGTCGTAACTTATTCGCACCAAATTGTATTTGCTTTCATCATAGTGCTCAGGTGGCACATTGTTTCGGTCCGACCATAATATTGGTGCGACACAGAAATAAAGGTATCGACCATCCGGCGACCATGTTGGAAATGTTTCCAGACGGTCCTCGCGAGAAATCTCTGCAGTGGTCTTTAGAGTTTGGGATTCAAACAAGTAGTAGCCCATAGCTGAATCAAGGTCAACAACGTCACGGACCTCCTCCCTGGCGGTGTGAAAGAACTGACGTACTTCATAGACTGTAAACACAATCAGTTTGCCACTTGGGTGCCAGGCTGTGTGTCCCATAGGCGACGAGCCGAACTGAGTTCGAGAATCCATGTTGGATACCTGCCCGTTTTTGATTAGCAGCATAGACGGCCCATCGGGAGTGCGGACATGTATGAGCATATTGTCCGTTTTATTTTTGAGAAGCGTGTGACAATTGACACAGCCATAATCAAAAGTTCTGTTGTCTAACACAGTTAACTCGTCATGGTTTTCAAGATTACGCTGATGAATACCCATCTGCCCCCACTGGCTATAAAGCGGATGAATCTTCCGGTATACCAGAAAGCTGTCTATCGGCTCACGGGCAATTTTATTGGTAATCGTCTCGAACCGAATCCAGCGGTTGTCCTCTGTTTTTGCAAAGACATCGAAGTACAGTTCTTGCCCCTTATTTTCATTGAGAAGTTCGTGCCACTGCTTCTGCGGTATAATAATTTTGGCATTTTTGCTGAAAACCTCTATCGGCCTGCCCTGTCTGGAGCGTATCCTGACACAGAACTGGGTGCCCTTTTCCTGCACGATAAAGTTCAAAGGTGCGATGTTCGGCGGTATTACCGTCCCGCAATAGTCAGGACGAATTTTAGCAGCTCTATCAACGGAACAGTACCGGTCAATGGACACATCTCGGCCCTGCAGGGCATAAACCAGTACCCCGCTTGATAATGTTGCAAGCACAAATATCAAGAACCAATATCGATAGTGTTTGCTCACTTCTTCAACCCCAAATGTACACAAGTATAATAGAAGAAATAACTGTCGCTGAAGTGTTTTGTCAACTCATCAAGGACTGCCTGCTCGTTTCCCTTATAATGGCTGAGGACCTGCTTAAAACCTTCAAACCGTTGAAATGATTCCAGGGTGATTTGACGACCATACAGGTCGACTGTTTTTCTCGTATGATACGCGTATAATAATATTGCTTCTTCATATAGTCGAGGAATGTCGGGATAATCAAAATCATCCAGCCGGTCAAGGTTCTGCACGAATTTATCGAGCTGCCTGGTCAGCAGGTACAAAGCCATCAGGTATTCAAAGGCCATGCGGTTTTGCTTATTCGCCTCCAACAAGTCCAAGCATATGTCCTCAGCTTCATAGGGGAAATCGGTACCATAATCCTTCTTTATCAGCAAGCTGCGCAAATGCTGGATATGTTCGTCTGCCGACACATTCGAGTCAGTATCGAGCTTTTCCAAATAATCACTGGCCCACCCAGAACCAAACAGAGTTTTACTAAGTGCACCAAGGTAAACCATAGCGGCACCAATTTTGCCCTTGACTGTATTTACCAAGACCAGCCGTTCGAGAAATATGGGCTGCTCTCCGAGTATTTCTAAAGATTCGGTCAGGTCGTGTTCGGCCGTGTTTATAAGACCGAGATCAATATAGGTGTCAAACCTCCCCCAGTGTGCGACGTTTTTTTGTTTTTCACCGGTCAGCAGCAGGGCATCTGGGTGCTGGGGATAGGAGAACATATCGTAGCCGAGCCGGCCGGTGTGATATAAAGCCCTGTTGACAGTATGGGCCATAAAATAGTCGTTACTATGGTGGCGGTGAGCAACTGTGAGTATCTGCGGCCACTTCTTGTGGATAGCGTAGCTATAGACCATAAACCGTGTTCTCAGCTGGTTATCATGGAACAGGAATACGGTAGCACTGGTGATTATAATCAGAACCAGCGATTCAAAGACCCGTCTGTGTGCCGGTGTGGCGGTATACCGTGAAAGTATTTCCGCGACGGGTTTAGAGTATGTATTACGCAGCTTTTTTCTAATTTCTTCCTTCACAAGCATTTGCCAAAGTCCCCCTCCAAGAGCAGTCAAAGGCAACAGCAAGTAAATTACAAGGACTATTGTCAGCAAATTTTGAATGCGTGGCGGGATGGAAGGCAAGAGTTTACCAAAAGCATTGGTGGGGCTCACACCTAAAATACGGATCCCCCCCATGTATGGGATAACAGCAGTCGACAGCAAGTACATCAGGCCCAGCTGCCACCGGCGGGCAAAAAGCAGCTCATAAATTGCACAAAGCACCGCAAACAATAAATACGCACCGCCGGCAAGATAATACAAAACCACCGACAGAACCATAAAAACAACAAAAGCACCGGACTTGTTCTTTGGGGTTATCTTAAGATACAGACACACAAATCCCAGTGCTGCCAATAGCGCCACCGTTGTCACAAAATGAAATGTGTACTGGGTGTAGAGGATTAGCAAAAGTACAGGCGGAACAAAACGTACCCAGCGAAGGGTAGGGGCATTGACAGCCCTGAAAAAAAAGCCCGTACATACACAAATCAGCCACGCCACCGCTGTTACTACAATGGCACCTGCCCATGAATAATACCAAAACTGCGCTAAAAAGGCTGCCAAGTATTCAACTGGCCCGCCCGGATATGATAAAAAATCGCTGAAAAATGACCAGCTGCGGTAAAAAACAGGAAAATTTGTAATCACCCCCCCGCCGTGATAGATAAGACGCAAATCAACATCAAGCCATAGATACAAATAGAACAAAACAAAAAAGATAAAGCTGCGGATTGCTTTGCCCGAAGGTCGACTCAGTAATTTACCGAATAAGTTCACCACTACTTTCCTATCCAACAAAACCTTCCCGCGGCTCAATATTATATCGTATTTGCTTTGGAAATGTACATTTTTCCCACAAATCAAGCGATTAACCATAATTGCACCCGATACCGCCGCTAAAGGTTAAATCCACTATCTGTGCCGGTTGCCGAAATTATTTGCAGCTGGACAGAAATAACCTTAAAATGCATTTTTCAAATCTTAAAGAGAGGAAAAGATATGTTGGCCAGACTGCACAGCGTTACGCTCGAAGGGATAGAAGGTGTAATCTGCGAGGTTGAAGTCGATGTTGGTCGGGGAGGATTTGAAAAATCAATTATTGTCGGCCTGCCCGATACTGCTGTAAAGGAAAGCACCGAAAGAGTCAGAAGTGCCATAACCAACTGCGGCTACAAGTATCCCAAAACCCAATCGCTTATAAATCTGGCACCGGCAGATGTAAAAAAGGCAGGCCCTGCTTTCGATTTGCCCATTGCATTAGGGATGTTAATCGGCTCAGGGGCCTTTGTAAGCACCTCTATAAGAGATTATGTGATTGTCGGTGAACTTGCTCTTGATGGCAGGGTAAGACCTGTCAACGGTGTTCTCAGTATGGCAATGACCGCAGCGGCAAATGGTTTCAGACGAATGATTGTGCCTTTGGAAAATACCAAAGAAGCTGCTGTCGTCGCCGATTTGGAGGTCTTCGGCGTCGGCTCATTGGCTCAGGCCGTCGGCTTTCTTAACGGACAGTTGCCTCTTGAGCCGGTCTCTGTTGACATCGATGAGCTTTTTAACGCTGCATCAAATTATGAGACTGACTTTTCAGACGTTAAGGGCCAGGAGTCTGTCAAGCGGGCACTGACGGTTGCTGCTGCGGGAGGACACAACATTATGATGATAGGCCCGCCTGGGGCTGGAAAGACAATGCTGGCCCAGAGAATGGCAACTATTTTGCCCACTCTGAGCCTGGCTGAATCTCTCGAAACAACTCGTATATATTCGGCGGTGGGCTTGCTGGGCGAGAATAAGGCGCTCTTATCCACCCGCCCTGTGCGGATGCCGCACCACTCAGCCAGCGGACCTGCCTTAGTGGGGGGCGGAACGAACCCGCGACCGGGTGAATTGTCGCTGGCACATTTCGGAATATTATTTCTCGATGAGTTTGCCGAGTTCCCAAGACACGTGCTCGAGATGATACGCCAGCCTCTGGAGGATGGCTTTATCACCGTCTCGCGAACCAAAAGCACGGTCAGGTTCCCCGCTCAGTTTATGCTCGTCGGGGCAATGAACCCATGTCCGTGCGGTTATTTCGGGACCGAGGCAAGAAGATGTAAATGCACTCCCGGCCAGATTGAGCGGTATCTGTCAAAGATATCCGGCCCGCTGGTTGACAGGATTGATATCCACATCGATGTCCCTGCGGTAACTTTCAGCAAGCTGCGCTCGAAAACAGGCCAGTTGGATTCTGCTGCCATAAGAGCCGAGGTTGCAACGTCAAGGACAATTCAGACCAGGCGATTCGGTGATGGTAAAGTAATGACCAATGCAAGGATGAGTCATAAACAGGTTCGAAAGTTCTGTGAGCTTGATTCGTCCTGCGAAATGATGCTGAAGCAGGCAATGACCGAATTCGGACTGTCCGCCCGTGCCCACGATAAAATCTGCAAAGTCGCCCGCACGATAGCCGACCTGGCTGATTGCGAAACCATCCAGCCTGTACATATTGCAGAAGCCATCAGCTACCGTAAATTAGACAGAAAATTATAACTGTTTTTAATCTGCGATGGCAGGTTCGCCAAAACGCCATGAGTAATTTCTCGTACTCTGTCTGCCCCAGCGGTACAGACTGTCCCATCGAACCTTATCGGGCTTGGGCTCCTTTTCGGCCGGCCCGGCAGGGTCTTTCAACGGATGGCCGATTCCAGTAGTATTGTAAAAAGTCTGAATAAGGCCGGCTGGATAGACCCGCACCAGAAGATACCCGCAGGCACCTGCCGATGGCTGCGGACACGAAACATAAAGGATGCCGTTTTGAATCGCGGCGCTGATAACATTTTTATGGCCGTTGTACACCGCCCGCACCCTGCCGTGAGCTTCGAGCAGCTTTCTGACCTCCGGCATAACACCACGGGACTCGTCGAAAACATAAGGGTCGTCCGCAATTGCATAATGACTGATAACGTAAACATCCCTGCCTTTATTGGCCGCAAGGTCTTTGGCAAGCCAGTCCATTTGTGCTTTATCCAGTCCCCATCCCCTGTGCTTTACAGGCTCAAGAAAGATAAAATGCCTGCCGAAAAGCTCCTTGGAGTAATAGACTTCTTCGAGGCCGAAGATTTCCTTATAGGCGATACGATTGTCCGGCTCATAGTCAAAACGCTCATGGTTGCCGGCTGCGACATAATAGGGCATTTTCAGGTTGTCTGAGAGTTTTTTGAAAATCCGAAAGGTTTTCCTGCAGCCGTATTCAACAAGGTCTCCCGGGAAAATAACAAAGTCGGGCTTTTGGGCGTTTATTTGTTCGATTACCCGCTGGTAGTTTTCTACGCCGGGGCTTTTTGCCCCATCATCCGGCATCATACACTTCTTGTCCCCAATCTGCGGGTCAGCTACTATCGCCATTGTAAAATCAGGCTTGCCAGCGATGGGTTTGACGGTTCGGAAATGGTGCAGATAAGAAACTCCGGAAGCTGAACTTATATAAAAGTGATATACAGAGTCGCTGGTTAAACCGGTCAAATCCAAAGAATGGTCGGTCGCAGGTTCGGTTTCGCTCTTGCATATTACCTTATTATCCTGCGTCCAGGCATAAATTCGGCCCTTTTCGGGCCTGTCCGTCAGCCAGAGAACTGTGGCGGAGGTCTCGGTTACCGTTGATACCAATATGCGGCGGATACCTTGTTCCTGCCAGTCGTGTTCGGCTGCCTGCGAGGCGAAACCACCGCAAGTGGACAAAATGTAAAAGAACAAAATATACTCTATGCACTTGTTCATTTGCGGCCCTTTTCAGCACCATCGGCGATGCTGCGGTAAACATTATAGGGGATTTTTCTGCCCGCAGCAGACAATAATCCGACGGCATTAAATTTTTTTCAGTTCTCTGTTACCTCATTCTGTTAAGAATATGTCCCAAGATGTGGAAACAGCGGTTTTTATAGGTCGATGTTACAAGGTAAACAAAATCCGGTTTGTTTTTTTGCTTAACAGTACCTGCACTTGTGCCGATACTAATTAACCGGAGCTTACAAAAGTTATGTCGAGTTAAAAAGGGACAAAAGGAGCATAAAAATGGGGATTCAGAATTGGTCGGAAAACATCATTCTCGTGGATCTGCCCCAGGAACCGCTAATGGGGGACGAGCTGAAGACCGTCACCGAAATCGTCCGTGACAGGGGCGACTGCGATGTGGTAGCTGATTTTTCCAGCGTCGATATTGTAACTTCCTCATGCCTCTCAAGGCTGCTGAAATTGCGCAAGCTGCTGGCCGACTGCGGGCATCAGCTTGTTTTCTGCAATGTCGCCGCTGCAACCAAGGGTATCTTCACAGTAACCGGCCTTGACGGAGTCTTTGAAATTGTCGACGACAAATTCGTCGCCCTTGCAGGCCTTCAAATCGTTAATTAGACGTAGACGACATAAGCCTCAATTGGTTCGATTTTTTGCAATAGAACCTGCAATGAAAAACCGGTCAAGAAACTTGACAGATGGTTTAACCACTATATAATATAATAAATATCTCTACTTGTTGAGCCGGCTACGAAGACCGCCGAGCAATGGCGGTATTCGTAATCTGCTCGCAGGTCTTTTGCAAAGGATTCTGTTAAATGAACGAAGAAAACCTGCGGCAAATCGAGCAGCTAATAGGGTACAAATTTTCCAATCGCCTGCTTCTTTCCGAGGCACTGACTCACTCTTCTGCGGTTGATAATCGTCTTTTAAGTAATGAAAGGCTGGAGTTCCTCGGTGACTCAATTCTGGCTGTGGTGGTTTGCAAGGCCCTTTACGACCGGTTCCCGGATTATCTGGAAGGTGACCTGACTAAAATTAAAAGCCTGCTTGTCTCCCGCAGGACATGTGCCAGGGTCGCTAAACAACTCAACCTGCTGGAGTTTCTTAGAATCGGAAAGGGCATGGTCGGCACTAAAGCCCTGGTCGGCTCACTCGCGGCCGGCTTGCTGGAAAGCATTATCGCTGCAATTTACCTCGACGGCGACTTCGAGGCTGCTCAAAACTTCATACTAAGAACTTTTGCTCCGTTTATTGACCACGCCGATGCGAAACAGGCACACGGCAATTTCAAGTCCTTACTGCAGCAATATGCTCAACAGCAGTTTAACACCACTCCGGTTTACACACTGCTTGACGAAAAAGGCCCGGACCACGACAAATGTTTTGAAGCCGAAGTAGTTGTCGCCGGACGACATTTCTCAAGTGCATGGGGCACGAACAAGAAAGAAGCCGAACAAAAAGCTGCTTTCAATGCCCTCGTTGAATTAGGGGTCATTGAAAACACCCCCCAGGACCGCGGTGATTAGGGCCTCGATGTGCCTATTCTATGATTAGCCATGTCAGGACGTATAAAACCAGTATGGTTATGATTATAAATACGACGATAGAGCCGAATAAAGTCAGCGACTCTTTTAGAAAATTGCCCGTTGTAATGGTCGGCAGTTTCGTTGCTTTGTAACCGACAGCTATGGCAGCTGCCAACGGCAGAAGCCATAACATCGACAGTGGGTTTGTCCCAATCTCTACCGGTGCCGTAAAACTTGCTGTCAAAAAAACATCTATCGCCATTTTCAGCCTCCGGGTGGCACTGACCTGCGCAGATGGGCCATATAAACAGAGTTGACTATGCACAAAAGGTTAAGCAGACCCGTTATGCTCGTGTATATCTGCCCAATCTCGCTCGGCCGGCCATAGACGGGGAAACCACCGCCGGCGGTCAGGTGTCCCAAAATCGCTACTATTGGCGAATTCATAATTTGTGCCAAATACCACGGCGACGCCCCCACAGGGTCAATTACCCCGATTGAGCCCACATATAACCCTGTGCAGAAAGTCAGTACAATAGTTACAAATATGATTATCGCCCTTTTTGTTTCTTTTAGCAGCAAATACCCCCCACCCGGCGCAAACCAGCCTGCCAGGGCTACGATTAGCAGAAACAGCACACGGTTTTGTCTCGAAATCCGCCTTCTTATCAGAATACCCCCTGGTTTACTGCCGGTGCATTGGCATCCGAGGCCTGCTCATCTCTGAGCTGCCTGAAGTTCATCCGTTTCAATATATTTTCAGGACTGAAATGCACCGCCGCAAGGTTCTGTGATTGAATAATGTCTTCTTTAAACAGCCCCAGCCCCTTTTGTTCTTCATATTCTCTCTGCTCGAGCCGTTTTACCGAGAGAGCTTTGATGGCATAGCAACTCATATCAGGCTTGAATTCAAGAACCAAAGGCACGGCATCGAGACTGTTGGCGTCCTGCGGAACGAGTGAATAAAGCTGGTCTATGAATTGAGCCTCTATCCTGCGATCATTGACTAAGTGCAATCCTGCCGGATTGGCAGCATTTTGTATAGCCAGCGCCTCAAGGATTATATCCGGTATCCTCTGAAGGTTCGTCAGGGTTTGCAGCTTGAATGGCTCATGGCCTTTTTCCTGTTTATCTTCGTAGCCATAGAGCTCGTTAAATTCGGCAACCGCTTTCTCCCAGCCGTCCTTCTCTGCCTGCTTAATAAACTGCTCTGCTTTTCTTTTGGCAATATCCATTCCCGCAAGTTTTTTCAAATCTTCGATAACTTTTTCTCTTGCCGAATAAATATCTTCTTTTGAGCTTTCCGGCCCATGTTCAAGGATAACCGAATCCAAACGATAAGTCTGGCTCAAGCTTTCCGGCTCAGCGGCTTTTTCGACTCTTACCACCCGAACAACAGCCATTATTTGTCCGACTACATCATCCAGCGGCCCGATATTTTCACCCATCTTCGGCTTTGGCGGATCAAAAGGTCCCAGTTCACTGACTCCCAGCTCATCAATGGCAAAAACCATCTGGAGCAGTCCCACAGGGCTGTAACCAGAACCGCTCAGGTATAACAAACCAAGGTACTCATCCGCCTGCATATCGACCGCACTGAGCAGACCTGTTTGCCCTGAATATACCTCGACGTTGTATTTTTCCGCCGCTTGCTCAGCGGCAGTTTTGTAATCAACGACCGCTTGGTCAATCTGCTCGGCACTTGAATCATCGGTCTGGGGGACCGTATCCTGCGAAGCAGGCTCAGTAAGTGTCTTTGCATACCGAAGTATCTCCCCTGCCTTTGAATTTATTTTGTCCTGTAGAAGCTGTTTTGAAATGATACCCGCCACCTCGGCATAGCTTCTGGCTTGTTCGATTAGAGGCGAATTCGGGTCATTCGGGTCAGAAGGTACCTGTGCCACGAATTGATTTGTATTTTTCTGGTAATATTCTTCCGTCTGTTCCGGTGTGGGCACAGTTACTATCTTTGAGACATCGTCGAGCTTTACCACAATATATTCGAGCCCAACTCTGTCAGGCAGTTTATATCCAAAACCATAAGGATTTTCTTCAGTTACGGCACCGGCAAAGTATTTGCTGTATGTGTTAAAATGCTCGGCTATTTTCTCAGGGGTCGGCTCAGGTTGGGTCTCAGTGAACACAGCCGAATCAAATTTTACTAATTCTACGTCAATCGTCTCTTGTTCCAGACTTACGGTGTGCATTATCTGCTGGGCAGTAACATCCTCGCTTGAGCAGATGAACTTGGCATATTCCAATATCGCAAGGAATTTGCCGAACGTTGTTAGTATCTCTTCTTCCGAAACGCCCCGCTGTTTCACTATTGCGCCGATAAGTCGTGAGTATGTCGCCCCGACAAATTGTGGTATTGTTCTTGCAAGTTGCGGGATTATCCTTGCAAGTTGATTTCCTGCGTGTTCATTTGTTAATTTCACCCCTGCCTGCTGGGCCTCGTTTGTCAGCATCAGCCAGTATGTCTCGCTGCCGAACTGTTTGGTATAAATGTCATTGATTTGTTTGTCGCTGATTTTGTACTTGTTTGCCCGTATCAGCTGCTTTATATGACCGGCGATTACCGGTGAAATCCTCCTGTCGGAAAACAACAGCTCGCCCAGCAGAAGAGGCTGCAGGTCCTGCATACGAAACACCGGCACACTGATGCTTTTGAGCATATAATCGGCCCGCAGTATCCTTAGAATTTCCAGCTCTCGACGGGCCATAAGCAGGTCATTGTTGGTTATTTTCTTATTATCTGCGAAGTAAGCTATTGTACTGTGCAGGCCTGTCCGTCTTTGCCCAAGCTGCTGGAGTAATGCCCCGCCGCCTATAAAGCCGAATAGTATAACGATAACCACGATAGCCATTATTTTCTTGTTGTTTTTACGAAGCCATTTCACCAAATTCATACCGGTACTCCAAATCTGCTGTGCGAATTAAATTTCTGAAACTGCTGAGTATAATACCCGGTTTCCCTGCCTTTGCAAGAAAAATAGCATGTTGTCAAAAACCCGGGCTTACAAAATACCAGGCATCTGTTACGCTGGCCGAAAATAAATTACTTGCATTTGCACAGGTCACAAAACATAATAACAGCTTAGCTTTTACTCAAATTAGCGAAATTTGCACAAATTTAGGAGATTCGAAAATGAACGAGGAACGAGACAAACAAAACTATTTGATTGACACTACCGATTGTCTTGAAGCAATAGGGGTCTTCAGGGGCTGGAAAAACTTTTTGTTTGTGATTGTAATTTGCAGCCTTTTGCTGCTGCAGGTATCCTTTTGGCTCGTCGATACCGGCTGTGTCGAAACCAAAGATACCAACGGCACCCAGAATGTTGTTGCAGCAACGAATGCAGAGAAAGGCAGTGATGTTACAGAGCAAATTGTCACCCCTGCAACGGAAGTTAACGAGGCTGCAAAGCAGGTAGTTGCTGCTGAGCCCAACCAGCCGGCAAAAGCAGTGCCGCAGGAGCAAAAACAGCCCGGCGCTTTCGTTGAACACATTAAATTCAAACATTTATCCCAGCTGATTCGATTCCTGAACTTTGTGCTTATACCGACAGCTGCACTCTACTGCCTGACAATGCTCTTTGCATTGAAGGTCTCGATGGCCGGCCGGCTCGGCGGAATAAACCATATCTGCAGAGCATTCTTTCTTTCGCTGGTTATGTTCGTGCTGCTGCTGCCCTGGCAGCTGGTCTTTGCCCCTGTAATTGCCGGTGTGATGTACACTCCGCAGGAATTATTAAGCGCCTGTGCCGCCGGAACAGCCGGGCCGTTCGGCAAAGTCTTTTATTACCTGCGATTCACCGGTTATTGGCTGGTGGTATTGTTACTGCTTTTATCTGCGCAGCTGCGCAGTGCCCGCTGGGCAAAGACCATTCTTCGCCGACTTGAAGTAATTTAAAGGCAGAGAATGAAAGAATCTTTATTGCTGTTCTTCGCGGGTCAGCCGGATTATCAGGTCTTTTTGCTCGGGGTATTGGCTGAGCAGCTTTTCTTGACCTCTTTCGACCTGTAAGTTTCAATATAGAATCCGCCCTCTGCCGGCAGAGGCTTCATCCCGAAAAAATCTATCAATTTCTCTGCGGTAATCATGGTAGATTTTTATTTCGCCCCGCCTGTTATCTCCTGCAGAAACTTAAGGTCGGCATTTTTCGCATTGGTCGGCGTGGCGATTTCGTTCAAAGCCCATTGAACGGTTTCTTTCTCCTTCCACTTGCGGTAATCTGTGTTACCGTCGGCAAAGGATATATTCGTCCCCTTGCTGTGCCAGGCCACGATGTCATCGCCCCAAATCAGCCCGTTATCGGCCAGTTTCCAGCTGTCCACGTTCCAGTTCACACCACTCTGGCGGTCATACTCATCGATAAAAACCATCTTTTCGCTGCCCTTGCGGATTTGCGGCCAGTTCATCAGGGCCGTGCTCTTTTCGCCGTTCATATAATAGCTTATCGAATAACTGCGAAGACGCTCGCTCTTGTCGGACGGGCACTTGTACAACTTAACATCTTTGATGTATGGAAACAGCAGCCCCGACTTAATCCCCTCTTCGGTATTACCCAAAGTGTTACCCGTATCATTGGCATCACCGTCACAAACCCAGTCTTCCCTTGTCTTGGTATAAGCAGAAACCAGCAGATAGTCATTGTCGTTGGAGTACATTTGCCATGCCCAGGTCAGCTGTCTCATATTTGAAAGACATGCCGTACGTTTGCCATGCTCTCGTGCCGTACCCAGCACCGGCAGAAGAATCCCCATCAGCAGTGCGATGAT
>Ga0315284_10011022_pt1 | contig 12884 bp, 9 predicted proteins | sample YL17G09_16_MG_FD_203696 | JGI IMG/M metagenome (GOLD analysis project Ga0315284, IMG submission 203696) | Sediment microbial communities from Yellowstone Lake, YNP, Wyoming, USA - YL17G09_16 | ecosystem: Environmental > Aquatic > Freshwater > Lake > Sediment | place: USA: Wyoming | collected... | reverse complement strand
GCTATCGAGCGTCACATGAGCCGACTTCGGGACTCCTACACCAGAGGTAAGCAGTTCCCCAAGAGGGGCAAGGAGCTTCGGTCGGGACGGAGAATCGACTTGTAGGACCTTCGGCCCAGCTCACCACGGGGCTACGCAAGCAGGCTGCTACGACCTCGACCGCTCCAACGGTCTAGTCTAAGCGCCGAGCCCGGCGGGCCCCGAGGGAGCTGGGCCGAGGGGCTTCCACCATGGATACGCCAGATAAGTGCCAGAACTGTGGGTCGCTGATCTTCAACGTCTTCTTCAACGAAGACGAGCCCGGGTTCTGGCACCGGTGTGCCAGCTGCGGCAAGATCTACAAGCCCATCCACATTAACCTTGACACACCCCACCCTTCAGGCCGAGAATCGAAGCAGGGGAACGTGCCGACGTAGTGCGGCAAGATAGCCGTGGGCCAACCGGTTGCTGTTGGGCATCTCGGCATGGATGCTCCTCCGGCCGCCGTCCTGGCCGGTTAGGACGGCCAATCGCGCGGGCTCGACCCGCTCATCGGCTAACGGCGAGCGTCGGCCGCCGTTCCCCACGTGTAGTTAGGAGGGAATCATGGACTGGACGATCATCCTGACCATCGTCTTCGTGGGCCTGGCGGCCATCCTGGCGGCCATCTCTCCGTTCTTCCTGTCGTGGCTGCTCAAGCAGAAGTGGGTGCAGCAGCTCCACCTGGAGAACCTCATCTCCGCGATGGTTCCCCAGGTAGTCGAATGGGTGGAGTGGTGGGCGGCACACTGGAACGACAAGGATGGTGTGGCCCCGAAGGGTCCGGCCAAGATGGCCAAGGCTCTCGAGCTGCTCAAGACCTACGTACCGGCCGCGGCCAAGATCCCGGACGAGATCCTGAAGCTCAAGTTCGAGACGGCCCTGGACAAGCACAAAGCGTCGTGAGCGACCGCTGCTGCACTTGCGGACACCCTGAGTCGCGGCACGATCGCTTTGGGTGCCATTACCCAAGGTGTGTCTGTCGTTCCTTCGAGGCCCCCATGGGGCAGGAGGTGATCTGTGGTCCTGGCGATCGAACTGACCGACATCGGCACGATCCTGAACCTCGTCCTGTTGATCCTGACCATCCTCAGCGTCATCATCGCCATCATCTTCAAGCTGAAGGCCGGCGACTGGAAGGGTGCCGCTGAGGAAGCCGGCAAGCTGAACACGGAGTGCGCCAAGGCACTCGACACGATCAAGACCAAGACCGAAGGGACCCCGGCCCGGGCCGTCGTGGCCGACACCCTGAAGGCCACCGGCGCCGAGCTGGAGAAGGTGGGTCTGAAGGGGATCATGGATGCCAAGCTTCGTGAGCTCGGTCTCGCTGAGAAGTCTTGAGCGGATGCTCATGAACCCGGGCTGTAGGGCCCAGCTGCTCCAGCTCAAGCCGGAGCTGGACCGCAGGTTCAAGCAGCTCGACTGCTTCTACCACCCGGGCGAGCACTGCGACATCTTCGACTCGGCCCTGAAGCTCTGCGCGATCGACCTCGAGGACCTCGGACTAGGGCTCCTCGAGCGGGGCATCAAGACCAAGGATGGCAGCACACTATGGCCGAAGTGAAGACCGAAGCCTTGATGGTCCCGACCGGATACCTGCTGCCAACCTTCAACGAGGTGGAGCTGGGTCAGATCGCCGAGTACTTCCGGTCCCACCAGGCCGGCATGTCCAAGTTCACCCCGAAGATCTGCACCGGGCCCAGCTGTCACGAGCACACCGATTGCCCTCTGGTCCGGATGGGCAAGCCCCTCCCGATCGGGAGGATGTGCTTCATCGAGCTCAACCTGATCAACACCTGGGCCCAAGGTATGGCCAGGGAGCTCGACATCAAGCCCGACGACGTCTTTGACCGATGGCAGATCGGGGCGATCGCCCTCAACGGCGTCTTAATCAAGCGGGCGGCCGAGGCGCTTGGACGGTCGGACATCGTGGTGGACTCCTTCCGCGGCTTCACTCCCGAAGGCGCTGCGGTCATGGAGCAGAAGGCCCACCCGGCCATCGGCATCATCGACACGCTCCAGAAGCGCAACCAGGCCCTGCAGACCGACCTCATGGCCACCCGCAAGGAGAAGTCCAAGGAGGACGCGCGCAAGCGCCTCAGCCCAACGGAGGTCCTCCAGCGCCTGCGGGAGAAGATGAAGCTGGCCAACAAGGGCGTGGAGGATGGCCAGAAGAGGCTCATCGAGCATCGTCAGGAGCTAGACGCCGAGTTCACGGTCGTGGAGGCACCAAACCATGCCAGCACCATTCCCGAGCTTCCAAATGGGAATCAAGGGGATCGGGGGATGGACGCACGCGGCCAAGCCGAGCAAGCTGGGCCAGTCGTTCGTCCCGAACACCAAGCTCCCACCGAAGCCGAAGGCCAAGAAGCCCCAGGGAGGGAAGGGCACCGGCAAGTGCACGAAGTGAAGCGGGACCCGAAGACGGGATTCCTGATCCGTGAATAGAGGGGCTTGATGCACCCGCTGAGCCCTGGCGCATCCGGCAAGGCTTCCCCGCTGCTTCCCAGCAGTCTTGCGCCACCCTCGTCGGCTCCGAAGACCTTTGTCTTCGACCTGGAGACCACGGGCCTCATGCAGGCCTTCGCTCCGGGGGTCCGCGGCGACGTCGGCATCTCCCAGTTCGCCCTCCGTGAGCAAGGTACCAAGAACGCCTACGTCCGCTACACCCATGGGCTCGAGAAGACGGTCAAGGCCTATGACGCCGGTGAGATCACCGCCGACACGGCCGCCAACATCCTCGAGTCCGTGGGTCCTCATGGCACCCGGTGGCAGACCGGCTACAAGAACAGGGACAACGTCCTCTACGGAGTCCTCAACCGGCACGTCGAGATGACCCGGCACGCCATCGCCGGTCGTAGCGACATCCTGGCCAAGGAGTCGGACTTAGTCTCTAAGATGACCGGGTACCTGAAGGGCGGCCACAAGATCCGCGGCTGGAACATCGACTTCGACATGCTGATGATGAGCGAAGCGGCCGCCCGGACCAATCCGGCCGTTCACCAGCGTTGGGTCAAGGCCGTGAACTTCGCCCGGCAGCGGGGTCAGATCGAGGACATGGCTTCCGGGGTTCACAAGTTCATGTACCTCGCCGCCCAAGAGTCCGCTATGCAGGGCAAGAGGGGCGGCAAGGAATTCTTCACCCTTGGCCAGATCAGCAAGGACGTCCGCAACCAGATCAAGTCGGGCAAGCTGTCGGTCGACGAGATCGACAAGCTCAGCTACGACAAGATCATGGAGCACCACCAGGGCTTCAAGAAGTTCTTCCAGGAGAAGTCCCGCGGCGCCGGCGTCAGCTACGAAGCCTATCGTCGCTACATCGACATCCTTGGAGCCAAGACAGGAATCGGTGCTGGCGCCGGCAGCCAGGCGTTCAAGGCCGGTATGCAGCGCCCGGATATCCGGTACGCCAAGGGCTGGTCCGCCGATGTGCTGCTGAAGGCCCTGGCGCCCAGTGGGCTGAAGGGTTCCACGCTCGAGAAGGCCGCTCAGGGTCTGATCGAGGAAGGTAAGCTGACGAGCCACGAAGCTCTGGCTGATACGGCGTACGAAGAGATCCTCTCCGACATCTTCACCGTCAAGTCCGGACGCTACAAGGGTGCCTGGGAAGAGATCCGGACCAAGATGAACAAGTACGGGCTCAACTACACCCAGAAGCAGTTCTTCGACAACTACAAGTCTGCGATCGAATGGAAGTCCAAGACCCAGATGAAGGAAGTGGCCCAGATGGCCACCAGGGCCCTGGACCCAAACTGGGCCGCCGTGTTCGGAGAGAAGCAGGCCATCGCAGCTGCTGGCGCAGCTGGTACGGCACGCGCTGCAGCTCGCCAGCCAGAGAGTCTTCGGCACATCTACGGCAAGGCCTACGGCGAGGTCTCGTCCAAGTTCAGGTCGCTCGCCACCAAGCACCCCACTAAGGTAGCAGCAGCTGCCCTTCTCGCTGGCATCACGATCGGCGAAGCTCTGACCAGCAGGCGTCAGGAGCCAATCGCCGGTATCAGGGACCCCAGCCGTCCGGACAACATGGTCATCCAGGGTATCTACTTCGGGGCGACCGGCCGCGGCGTCGCCAGGGCCCTGACGGACTTCGGGTCCGGACGCCTCTTCGGCAACCCGGTCACCGCCGACAACGCGCGCGTTCAGCAGATGCGCTCCTCCCTTAACGTCAAGTATCCGGAGAGGCAAGGGATCACCTATGAACGCCGGCAGGCCCTGAAGGCCATCTGGGAGACGGCCGCCGGCTCCGCCAGGAACAGGGAGGAGCGGCTCACCCGCGAAGAGTACAAGACGATGCGGGCCTCCCAGGTCAAGGCCGGCGGGCTGAACAGCAGTGCCTGGGTCGGGGTCATGGACCTCAAGCGGTTCAAGGTCAAGGTCCTCGACGCCGACACCGTCCAGCTCGAACGGAAGGGTCTGTTCCACAAGCTTCGTCCACGCAGGGTGTCTGTCCGTCTCGCCGGCATCGACGCACCTGAGACCAGCTCCAAATCACCTGGCACCACGCCTCTATTCGAGCAGGATCAGTTCGCCGGCAAGGCTGGCGGCGAATACCTGGAGAAGCTGATCGAGAGGCAGCAGAGCCTGCGGCTCGTCATCGACCCACGGGGATCGACCTACGCCCGCAACGTCGGCGTGCTGATCGGCGACCGTGGCAAGAACCTCAACCTCCAGCTGGTCCGAGCTGGAGCTGCCTCCGTCTTCCCCGGATCCAACATCCTCAACAAGGCCGTCTTCGCGGAGACGGAGGCCATGGCCGCCCGCGGCGGTGTTGGGATGTGGGGCTCCAAGGGCTGGCAGATGGATAGGGCCATCAGCCTCATTGCCGGCGAGCGGGTCACCCACAACACCTTGTCCTCCGCTGACCGGATCGTGAAGAGCGGCGCCATGTCCATGATGTACGGTCTGGTCCAGGAGGGCCACCGCAACAGCGGCACGCCGTACACCCGCAGCGAGATGCAGAGGATGTACCAGGCCGGGACCTCTCTCCGCGCGGAGATCATGTCAAGGCGCAACTCCCAGATCAAGAAGGATGGCTACCTGCCCGGCATCCGCAAGCCCGTCAGCGGCTGGCACATCGCCGGCTATGGAATCAACCCTTCCAGGATGGAAGGCGGCAACGTGTCGGACTTCGGGTCTGGCTATGACGTGAGCAAGCGGTCATGGCAGGCTCTGGCGGGCTACCTGGACAAGGCCAAGCTCAGCTGGGGGCAGTACGCCGAAGGGCTGAGCCACTTTGAATCCCAGAGCACGAAGCACCGCCTGTACGCGAAGTTGGTTCAGGCTTCGTCCAGGATTAAAGTACCTGAGAGCGTTGGTCTCGCAATGGCCGATGCTGCTGGGTCCGTCTATTTGGAACATGCCGTTCTCGGCAACTTCGTTGATGCCGCCACGGGTAACTTGGTCGTCAACCCTGGGCGTGCCAGGGCGATGATCAAGTCTTCCATCAAGAACCGCGGCATCTCCACTCCGGGCTCACTTCCTGGTTGGGATCCAAGATTTGGTTCCACAAACAACTCAGGCGTGCCTTCGCCATCCCTGGCCAAAGACGTACGGAATCTCATCGCCCTTGGCCGCAAGCACAAGACCGAACTTGGGCCCATGCTTCATGAGTGCATCAGGTTCGGGCAGGACAATCCCGACGAAGTCTTGGTGGATTGGGCCAAGAAGGGCTGGGAGGATCTCCAGAGATCACATAAGGAGGTCCTCCATACTCCGCCGGCAACACCCACCGCCACCAATGCTGCTATCCCCAAAGGGGAATCGGTCAAGGCTCAGGCCTTGGTGCACACCCCGGAAGCTTCCCCTCCGAAGCTCCAGGGTGTGAGCGATATGGCCTTGGTCACCAACCAACAGCTCGAGAACGTCGCGATCGCACAGACCCAGAAGAAGGTGCTTCTACAGCCACGTACGGCGACAGTGCCCATTCCCGAGACGATGCCTCCCAAGATGGCACTTCCAGCTCCAGGCCCTGGGACTCCCCAGATCCGAGCGATGAAGGACGCAACCAACGCGGCCTCGAAGGAAGCCGTGGCGAATGCTGCCGGCGTAACCAAGGGGGTCAAGGCTGCTTCCGCCACCCACCTGAAGATCGGCGGCGGGATCGCTATTGGACTTGGGGCTCTCTGGCTCGGCTACTCAATGTTCCGTGGCCCAAGGCGTGATGAGCAGATCTCTGCTGGGATGGCCATGGGGCCCGCCTACAGGAGCCCCAACGAATTCATGGCCATGCAGCCCTATGGTGCGTTCCACTCCAGCTCCAAGCCCGGTGAGTGGGCTGAGTTCCAGCAGGGCGCTGACCCATCCGACGATAGCGGGAAGACCTTCATGATGCTCGGGCTCCAAGCTGGTTGGACCTTCTTCGGTGAATCCAAGACTCCCCTCCACAGAGTCTGGGACCACTACTACGAAGCTAAAGGCATAGCTGGACCAGCCGACAGGATGGGCATCCGAGAGGTATCTCGCTTCCAGACCCGGCTCGAGAAGGGCCTCAAGAAGATGGGCTACTCCGACGCCGAGGTCCAAGTCTGGAACAACGCCCGGAAGACCAAGAAGGGCTTCATCGCCAAGCTCTCCAAGAACCTCGAGGACAAGAACCCAATTGAGAAGATCACCGAGGGCTGGAAGGGCATTCCCTCGAGGATGATGGAGTGGACCAAGAACAAGACCAGTGGTCTAACAAAGAACTTCGTCCAGAAGGCCACAACCTGGATGAAGAACTTTGCCATTGGGCCCGTAGCTTCCAGCTACGGTCTCGACGTCAACAAGTACCTCCAGCTCAAGGAGAAGGGTCTGCTCAAAGCGTACGTCAAGCGGGGTGCAGTCGTAGGTGGGGGTGAGAAGTGGGGACGTGCTGGGGCTACCAAGTTCAAGCACGCCTCGGCCTTCAGACAGAAGGTCGACGCGGCCAAGTACCTGTACAAGAACTTGGTGAAGAACCCGGCGTCGTGGCAAGCCAAGGTCGAAGGCATGGGCGCAATCCTCAACAATGTTGGCAACCTCGAGCAGATGATGGGAGCCCACATTGGAGCTTCAGCTGACAAAGTCAAAGCGATCGCCAGGATCGAGAACTCGTTCACCCGGGTCGGTGGTCGTCTATCCGCCATGGAGGCCAAGAACCCCATCTTCGCCGCCAAGATGGGCAAGCGGATGAAGTACATCACTGGTGCTGGGAACAAACTGAGCAAGTTCGGCGTCTCCAAGATCGGTCGGTTTGCCGGCAAGGTGCCCTGGCTGAACCTGGCCATGGGCGTCGTCGACGGTCTGTCCATCATGGACCAGTACGATAATGCAGCTGCTGGCTTCGCCATTGAGACCACCGCCAGCACGGTCAACATGACGATCCAGATGGCTGGGCTGAAGGTCGGAATCGCTGCCGGAGCTGCAACAGCTGCGGCAGCCGGAGCTGCTCTGGGCTCCGTCGTCCCAGGAGCTGGAACGGCCGTAGGCGCCGTAGTCGGCGCCCTTGCTTGGGTGGTCGGCTTCGCCGCCACGATGATCGGGTCCATGATCCTCGGCGAGGTTGCAGCTTATGGCACGCGCAAGGCCGGGCAGTTCACCTTGAACTCCAGGCCGAAGAGGACGGCTAGTCCCACGGAACCGATCGGCCAGGATCAACTGTTCCCAGCTGGAGGGTTCTCGGCTATTCGCGAGGACGGCCTTGGTCCTCTCCAGCAGTTCCATGCGATCGACAACGCCAGGCAGGACCTCTCCCCGTTCGGCGGGGCCTACAACCCCATTCGCGCGCAGAACATCAACACCAGGACCTTGCAGATCTCCGACAGTAAGAGGAATATAGTATCCAGGCCCGATGCTCCGCGGCCGATCTCGCAGTTCACGCCGACGTCGGGCCTGGTGAACTATGTCCTCTGGAACAGCCGTCACAACAGCCGGGTACGCAGCGTGGTCGAGCGGTACTCCCACGCCCATAGGCGACCCAGCCGTGATCGTAATCGTTCAAGGATGATGGCCAGGGCGGCCTAGGAGGTTGAGATGGGTCTCGGCATCATGCAGGGAATCGGTGAACAAGCCAAGACTATGGCCTTCGGAGCTGGTAGGTCTGATCCGTATGGATTCTTTGGGGGTAAAGGTCCAGGTGTTCGGTCCTTATACGAGAAGACTGGCTTCGCTGGCGCCTATAGAGGGATGAAGAACTGGCTAGGTGCTGGATTCACTGAAGCGGGCATGGCAGCTGGGACTGCTACCCCATTCCTTGAGACCATCGCTCCCAACCTTGCCCGGGCCAGACAAGTGGGAGGTGGAATCACGTTCAAGGAAGCAAGTGCAGTCTTCCGTCGACGTCAGATAGGTACTGGTATTGGCGCCGGTGTTGGAGCTCTGGCGCTCGGCGGAACAGTTGGATACGGCAACGTGCTGAAGGGTGGCGGAATGTGGGCTGCCGGATCAATGATCGGTGGTGCTCTTGGCGCTACCAAGACCTTCCGCGGCCAAGAGATTGCTGGTCGACGGATTGGCGGGCGGGTCGGGCTTGGACTCTTCGGCGGCTACAAAGCAGCCAAGTGGGGTGGTCAGAAGTTGGGGCTGTGGTAAGCCATGGCGTCATCTGCATCACTAGCGTATGGCGGCTTGAGACAGGCTCTTGCCAGGACCACACCCAGGCAACAGCTCATGGGTATCGCGACCGGTGTTGGCATGGGTCTCGGCACAGGCGTCGCAGCCTTCGGTGTGCTGGCTCCTGTAGGTGCCTTGTACGAAGCCAAGCGGGCTTCGGTCGGCTGGAAGCGAGAGAAGGAAGCCAGCATGATGTCCAACCTCCTGGCCAACGCCCAAGTCGGGCCCTTCGGAACCGGAGACAGGCCGTACGGCATGGGCTCCAACTATGGGGGCGCTGCGGACATGACGCTGGCTCTCCACTACGCACGCAACGGGACGGGGATCAAGGACCCGTTCTTCCAGATGTCCGGCCGCTTTGGTAGGGTCGGCAGGTTCTTCGGGGAGAACATCTGATGGCGTCCTTCGTCCGTAAGACCTTCAACGAGAACATGGGCCACCCATTGGACGGTGGCGGCCCAAGCGGTCTTCTCCAGTTCATGCGCCGGCGCCGCACTCCATTCTCCGGTATCCCAGAGATGCTCATGACTTCAGGGGCCCTAATGATGGCCCCATTCACGGGAGGTGCATCCCTGCTCCCGCTGGCTGCCTGGCACGTCGGCTGGGGCGTCGCTTCTGCTCCTCTGGAGATCGGCCGAACTGCCGTCAAGGCCGCCAGGTTCCTTGAGAAGCTCGGGCAGACAGGTCCCGAGTACGCCGGACCCATGGTGGACAGCCGGATGGCCTACACCATGAGGCAGTCAGCTCTCCAGGCCATGCACGACTCTGCATACTCCCTCCGCGGCGCGATCGGGAACGAAGCGAGATTGCTGCATAGTTAGGTGAATGAAGGATTACGGAGAACTTGCCGAGAAGCTGTCGGCCCAACTGCGGCCACAGCGCGTAGCTCGCTGGAACGATCTCCGGACCAGGGTCAAATCCGGAACGGACCAGGAGAGGGACATCGTCTGCGATGACTGCCTGAAGAAGTACTCTGAGCACTCGGCCTGTGAGTTCTCTCCTTCCTGCTTCACCTCGATGGACATCCAGATCCGCAGTGACCCTCAGCTGGCCGCCCTTGACGCCGATGAACAATCTCAGTGGTGGTACCTCAACGACGTCATCGCCTGGGCGCGTGTCGAGATCGACTGGGAGCCACGGTGGTACCAGATCGAAGCTCTCCGGTGCACGGCCAGGAAGAAGATCTTCCGGATGGGGAGACAGATCGGTAAAACAGAGTGCCTTGCAATTCTGGCTCTCTACCACGTGGCAACCCAGGCGAACTTCCGGGTCGTCATCCTGTGTCCTTACCAGGACCAGGTGGACATCATCTTCGACAGGATCCGGAAGTACATCCAGAAGAGCCAGCTGCTGTCAAACCCAGAGTTCCGCGTCCGGGACAGAATGAACCCCCACGAGATCGAGTTCGCCCACCCGGACGGCAACTCCTCGATGATCGGCATCACGGCCGGCGTGCGTACAGGGCAGAAGGGCGACAAGTCCCGCGGCCAGACGCCGAACTTGCTGATCCTCGACGAAGGGGACATGCTCGACGATGAGACGCTCGAGTCCGTGCTGGCTTCCCTCACCGGCACAGGTCCGATCGCCCAAATGATCGTCAGCTCGACGCCCACCGGCCGCCGCGGACTCTTCTTCAAGTGGTGTGTGAAGAAGAGCCTTGGCTTCCGTGAGTTCCACTACACCTCCATGGTCTCTCCGAACTGGTCAGTAGAGATGGAGCTGTTCTACCGAGAGACCTACTCGGAGAACTCGTTCTCCCATGAATTCCTGGCTGAGTTCGGCGAGATGGAGATTGGCCTCTTCCAGCACAAGCACATTGAGGCCAGCTTGCAGGAATACTCCATCACTCACTCCCAGCCGATCAAGGGAGAGATCTACGCCATGGGAGTGGACTGGAACAGGAAGGGCATCGGCGTCCACATCATGATCACCGGCTACTGCCCGGAGACTGGCAAGCTCCGGCCGGCCTACAAAGAGGTCATCTCCGCCGGGGAGTTCACCCAGCATGCTGCCGTCGATCGCGTAGCCGAGCTGAACAAGACCTGGAGTCCAAACTGGATCTACGTGGACGAGGGCGATGGTACAACCCAGATCGAGGCTCTGAAGATCAAGGGCATGAACCATCCCCAGGGCCGGCTTCACAGGAAGGTCAAAGGCATTGACTTTGGCGCCAAGGTCCTGGTCCGCGACCCTCTGACCAAGGCCTTCGTCAAGAAGCTGGTGAAGCCGCTCGTCGTCGACATGGCCGTTCGTCACGTCGAGCGCCTGGACGTCATCCTCCCCAAGTCCGAGGATACATCTACCGGACTCGTCGGCCAGATGCGTGAGTTCCGAGTCCTACGCTATGGACGTGAGGGACAACCTGTCTTCTCAGATGACAAGGAGCACACACTGGTTGCCTGGATGCTGACGGTCTACGCCTTCGTCATGGAGATGACGGACCTCGCCAAGATCACCAGCAGCAACCGCATTGCATTCACTGGCCACTTCGGCGAGGATTCCATGGATACCCATCCATCCATGGAATCTCGTGAAGTGCGTGAGAAGCGTGATAAGATAAGTCCTAAGCCGAGAATCTTCGCCATCAACTCCGGACACAAGGACTGGGATGGAACCATGGCGCAGTTGATGGGCAAGAGCGGCCGGTCCTTCAGAGAGTCGATGGGGAACAAGGACCACCCCATGTCCGGAAGGCTCGGAAGAACCACGTGGGAACGGGAGCGCAAGGGAGACCCAAAGGATGACTGAAGGCAGAATCCTTGGACAGAAGCCGGACATCCGCTATTTGGTGGAGCGGGAGTCCTCCGCTCCCATCGGCGGAGAACCCGTCGTTCGAGCTGCCAACAGAATCACTCCGGAGATGATCGAGTCCCTCAACAAGAAGGTCGCCGGTCTGCTGGGCAAGATCGACAAGCTGCAGAGCGAGATCAAGCGCACCACCCGTGAATATGTCCCTGTCCACGAGAAGGCCTACGAAGTACGGCATGCGCTACGCTCGCTCTTCCCTGGCCGGCCCGAGGACAAGATCTTCTTCGACGAGTACGTAGCAGCTCTGGAGTACAAGTTCAAGCGAACTGACGTGAACTCCCTCCAGCTGATCTCCGTTCTGTCGGGCAACTCCGAGGTGGACGCCAGGCTCATTGAAGAAGCTGAGTGGGCCGCCGGTGACGATATCAGCGCCGCCGACGTGGTCTCCATGTTCAGCCAGTTCCTGCTGCTCCGGGTGGCCAACACCATCCTCCAGCCACACTCGGCCAAGGACGCAGCTGACATGGCTGCGCCGAAGATGCCTCCTGGCACCGAGCGCGCACCAATGGCTGGGAAGATCGTGCTCGGCCTGGCCGCCCTCCTGTATCAGATCGCCGACAACGCCGAGTCAGCTCGCTCTCTCCTGAAGGACACCTTGAAGGGCACGGACCTGGAAGGGATGGACACCGACGAGGTCATGGCCCAAGCCCAAGCTCAGGAGAAGGATCCGGCCGTTGCCCAGTACGATAGGACCAGGGGCCCTTACTACTGGGACTGCATCGACCGCAGCGTCAATGACTATGTGGCCAACACCAACGAACCAGGCTACGAAGGATGGGCCTCTTACAGCGCCACCCAGGCGTACAAATCTGAGTTCCATCAGACCAGCGGAGAGATGGGCGCCTACGGCCGTACTGCTGGCGAGGCTGCCGAATCCAGCTGGCAGATGAGCAAGGATATGTATCGGCTCATCCTCTACAGAGCCGACTCGGCCAACGAGCAGCTCAACAAGATCGCCGCCGTGCTCAGTTCTAGGATCACCTCGGACGTCCTCTGCTGCCTTGTCCTGTTCATCGGGGCGATTCCCACGGATCACCTAAAGGTCGTCCGGGCCGCCTTGTCCATCGCGGCCAACGGACTCACGGTCAACTTCAACTCTGCCATGGCTGGATGGGCCTCCAAAGTCAACAGCTTCATGGCGGAGCAGCTTCTTGAACCCGTGCTTCATGCCCTCGACAAGCACTACAGCCGGTTCGTCAAGTATCAGCTGGACCTCCTCGATAAAGCTCGATGGAAGGATCCGGATACCTACGACGCCGTGATGAAGTGCACGCCGGTCGACATGTTGCTGGAGTTCAGCTTCTACGGGCTGGATCAGCTGTACAAGATCCTGCAACGGCTGGTCATGAAGGCCTGGAGGAGGGTGGAAGTCAAGCAGGTCAAGGGCAACTTCTCCTGGAAGCTCCTAGCTGACGTCAAGAGCGCCAAGGTCATCCTGAACATCCTCGACAAGGTCGTCGAGGCCATCGAGCGCGGTAACCTCTGTGCTC
>Ga0315284_10011019_pt1 | contig 12885 bp, 9 predicted proteins | sample YL17G09_16_MG_FD_203696 | JGI IMG/M metagenome (GOLD analysis project Ga0315284, IMG submission 203696) | Sediment microbial communities from Yellowstone Lake, YNP, Wyoming, USA - YL17G09_16 | ecosystem: Environmental > Aquatic > Freshwater > Lake > Sediment | place: USA: Wyoming | collected... | reverse complement strand
TTGATTGCTCCACTGGTTACAATGGTTAGATTTGAAGGAATGTTTATAGTAATTGTAATTAGTGCTTTATTTTTTTTAAGAAAAAAGTTTTTGTATTGCTTACTAATTGGAATATTTTCTTTTCTTCCAATTATTATTTTTGGATTTATCTCCATTTCTAACGGTTGGTATTTTCTCCCAAATTCTGTCGTCCTAAAAGGTAACGAACCAAACTTTTCGACTTTAGAAGGAATATTAGATTTTTTTAATCCTAAACTATTAATCAAAGCACCACACATCTCAATATTACTCTTAAGCGCTTTTTTAATTATTGGCTTCAATTTTTATCGAAAAAAAGGATTTTGGAACGAAAAATCCACAATGTCGATTATTTTTATTTTCGTGACATTAATGCATTTATTATTTATTGGAATAACAGATGAGAATCAAAATCTCTCTAGATACGACAGTTATTTGGTTGCTATAGGATTTTTATTAATTTTTATATTTATTAAGGATGGGATTCCACAAGAATTATCTAGTTTTCATTTAAGAAAATATATTTTAACGATAAAGAAAAATTATAAAAAATTTATTCCCCAAATAATCCCTGTAATCTTTATTATATTTATTATGTTTTATTCGTTAGCACCAAGAAGTTACAATTTAATTCGAAAAGCCCCTCAAGCTACTAATAACATATATGAGCAACCTTATCATGTAGCTTTATTTTTAGAGAAATATTATAAAGGAGAATGCATTGCAGCTAATGACATTGGAGCTATGAATTACTACGCTGACATTGAGTGTTTGGATTTAAGGGGATTAGGTAGTAAAGATGTTGCTGAAGCTCAAGTAGATGGAACCTTTGGAACTGCTTTTGTCAAGAAAGAAGCAGAAAAAAGAGATTGCAAGATTGCTATAATTTTCGAACATAAAGATTATGGCTATGGAATACCTGGAGAATGGATTAAAGCGGGAGAGTGGACGGTTAGATGGAATGTTGTATTAGGTGATGATGAAATTTCTTTTTGGGCTGTTGATCCGAAAGAGTTTAACAACTTAATAAAGAATTTGCAAGATTTTTCAAAATATCTTCCAAATACTTTAATAGCGTCAGGAAATTACACAAAATAAGAATGCCCAATTGAGAATTCAATTCAACGGAATTATCAAATAAAAGAAAAATTTAATAGATAATCCTATTTATTTCAATTAATAATTCAAGATATATTAAAGAAATTTAATTGCTTAATAATTAAGAATTATGATTTTTTATTTTATAGTTTTTCTCGTTTTGGTTATCAGTACTTTTTTGATAACATATGTCTGCGTTTTTATTTTTTCTCCAAAAAAAATTAAAATTGTAAGAGAAAACCTTTATTTAATTATACCAATATATTGCGTTTTCTCTTGTGCTTTTTATAACATATTTCTAGGGAATTTTTTTGCACCTGCTGTAACGTACGACTTTACAAATTATTATAATTGTGGAAAACAACTTCTTAAAGATCCAATGGATTTATATAATCCAAATATTATAAACGATGAGGGGGGCAGATACGGTTATAAATATTTGCCAAATTTTGCGGTTTTTATTGGACTCCCTCTTTCTTTTATACCTTCTATGCAATTGGCCTATTGGATTTTTTACATTATCAATATTTTATTTGGAATCTATTTTACAATATTATTCAATCAAATTTTATGTTTAATGAATTTAAAAGATAAATTACATAGATTTTTATTCCTATTAGTTGTTTCAAACGGATGGTTTGTATTACAATTATATGTTAATAATCAGTTGAAATATTTAATTGGTATTGGTATTTTATTCGTAATAAAGAGAGAACTTTACTTTAACGCTAATGGATTAAAAAAAGATTTAAAATATTATTTGATACATTATAATATACTCATTTTTATTGTCGGAATGGCGCCATATTTTATTTTGCTCTTATTAATATATTTATTTCACGATATTCCGAATAAACAAATATTATACACGAAATATCTTAAGAGGTATTTTATTTTAATCGGATCTTTTATTGCACAAAATTTTTTATTCGTTTTATATCCCAGATTGATATATGAATTTTACGCAATGTATTTAAGAGAAGCGAAAAGAGTGGATTCAAAATTAAATCATTTCTATTTAGAATATTTAGTTGATAATTTTATTTATTTATCAGGTTCGCAAAAATCGTTTATATCAACCACTATGAATATTATTCTATATATCATAGTTATAATTTTAGCTTTTGATAAAAGAATGGAATTAACAGAAAAACTCGGAATATATAGTTTATCAACAGTAATTCTTAATTATATTGCTTATAGAATAGCATTAATTTTATTTCCATTAATTACATTACTTTTTATTCCATATTTATATCAAGAAGAAAGAGGATTTAATTTTTTAAAAAAAAACAAAGTTGTGATTATCGCTTTATTTTCCATTTTCTTTCTTTATCTAACTCCCAATCGCGAACAATTTCATTACCCATATATCGAGGGCATATACTTATCTTGCTTATTTTATGTTATAATCTTAGTTTCATGTGTATTAATTTTATATTTAAAGTATCAATAATTTTATATAAAATTTTATTCTGTCGTTAATTTTCCACATATTAACTATTGGCTTTTTATATTCTTATAATGAATTTGCAAATTATACAAATAATATTAAACTTATAGCAAAAAATGCGTAGGAATTTTTCACACCGTTGGCAAAGATGCTTTAAGTAGATATGAAATGGCTTAAAAATGTATAGAAGTTTTCGATTTTGAAAAAAGTTTATTTAAACCTATTAAATATTTGAGACATGTTGCTATTCGGCCTGAAAATGTTGGATTAGATATAATAAAATTGAAAAATTTTCTTGGTGCTGAATTAAAAATCCTAAGTTTTGAAGAAGGATTAAGATGTTTGAAAAACAATAAATATTAACAAAAATAATGAATATATATGAAAAATTTAAATTAAATTTATAAATATAAGAGTGGGTAGAAATGATAAATCCTTTTAGTGTATTTATGCCGGATTCTGTAAAAGAATCTTTATGGAAAACATTATCTTCTGGATATATTGGTCAAGGACAAAAGGTTGACGAATTTGAAACACAATTTTCGAAAAAATTTGGAATACCAAATGTTGTTTCTTTAAATTCGGGAACAGCAGCTTTAAGGCTTGCCTTGGCGTTGATAGGGATTGGACCTGGGGATGAGGTAATTTCAACTGCTTATACGATGGTTGCAACTAATACAGTTATACTTGAACAATTTGCAAAACCTGTATTTGCAGACATCTCCTACGAGAATATTAATATAATGCCTGAAGATATTGAACATCGAATTAATGAGAAAACAAAAGCGATTATGTGCGTTCATTGGGGTGGGTATCCCTGTGATATGGATAAAATTCATAAAATTGCTGACGATTATAATCTTCCAGTAATTGAGGATGCAGCTCATGCGTTAGGAGCAAGTTATAAAAACAAAGCAATTGGAACTCTTTCAGATTATACAGCTTTTTCATTTCAGGCAATAAAGCATTTAACTACTGGTGATGGGGGAATGCTTTCAGTAAAAGATGTTAATAAATTTAAAGAAGCTGTAAGAAGAAGATGGTTTGGAATTGATCGTTTAAATCGAAAAACTATAATAACAGAAGATACAATTGATGACATTAAAGAATTAGGTTATAAATATCATATGAACGATATTGCAGCTACAATAGGTATCGAACAATTAAAATATTTTGATTCTAATTTTAATCGGAGAAAAGAAATAGCAAAAAAATATCGTAAAGAATTAGATGGACTTCAAGGAATTGAATTATTAGAAAATAAAGATGATAGAGCTAATGCAAATTGGATGTTTGCGATACATGTTAAAGAAAGAACTAAATTTATAAATTATATGTTATCGAAGCAAATAGGAGTTACAGTTCATAATTGGAGAAACGATAGATATTCAATTTTTGGAGGGCTAAAAAAAGATTTACCTATTCTTGAAAGAGTAAATAATACATTAGTGAACTTACCTATGCATGCGGATTTATCTAACGATAATGTAAGTTATATAATCAAGGAAATTAAAAATTATATTTATAGAAAATAATATGAAAAGTATAATATTTGAAAATTGTTATTTGATTGAATTTCCAAAATTGGGAGATAATAATAGAGGTTTTTTAACTGCTTTTGAAATAAACAATAAATTTCTCTTCGCGATTAAAAGAATTTATTATATTTATGAAATTGGAGACTTACAAGGAATTCGAGGCCCTCATGCACATAAACAGACTCAACAAATTTTTTTTACATTAAACGGTAAAGCAAAATATCACTTAGATAATGGCATAGAAAAAAAAGAAATAACAATTGATAAACCAAATATCGGTATTTTCATAGGTCCAAAAATCTGGCATTATATAAACGACTTTTCTGTTGGTATCATCTTTTTAGTAGTTGCATCTACTTATTATGATGAGAACGATTACTTAAGAAATTATGATCAATTTCTAGATTATAATAAACATAGACTCTAATTTTAAAAAAAAACTAAATAATCTCAAATAGTACGGAAAGAAAACGACTCGTGGCGATAAATCTTTTAGAAAATATACTAAAAAGGAGAGAATATGAAATACCTGAGCAGCTTAAAAAATTTAATATTGATGTATATAAAGATTGTGATAAAAAAAATTTGTATGAATTATATAAAATAGTGTTTCCAAATTATAGTACAAATAAATTGATTGAATGGCAAAATAAAAGTAATCCTTTTGGAAATTCAGATGAATATACTTTTTTGATGAAAGATGGAGAAAGAATAATTTCACAATATGCTATTGTCCCAAAAGTTTTTTATATTAAAAGAAAGGAATGTAGAAGCATTATGTCTTTAGGGACAATGACACACCCTGATTATAGAGGTTTGGGAATTTTTCCTTATCTAGCAAAAATCGCATACGAATATGCTAAAGCCAAGGGAAATTTTTTTGTATATGGATTTCCTAATCAACTTATTTATAAATTACGTGAGATTAAATTAAACTGGACCATTTTATATAAATTAAAGATATTCTATAAAACATTATCGCCAAATTCTGAAATTAAAATTAATAATAAATTTACAATTCAGAAGATAGATATATTTAGTAATAATATTAACGACTTTTTTTTTAACGTAAAAGATTCTTTCCCAATTTTAATAAAAAAAAATAAAGATTACTTAAATTGGAGATTTGTAGAACGCCCAAATTTTGAATACAAAAAATTTTTGTTATTTGATATTGAAAAAGGAAAAATTTGTTCTTATTTTGTTCTGAAAAGATATGTTGACGAAAGAAAAAAAAAAATTGGGCATCTTGTTGATTTTCTTATTGATCCCTCAAATGTGAAAACTGAAGCGGAGATTTTTAAGTCTATTGAAGCCTATGCAGTTAAGGATTTTAAAGAGGATTGCAAAAAAATATCATTTTTAGTCCCTAATGAAAATTTACAATCTTTAGTTTTAAAGGATTTAAGTTATGATGTTTTTGAAATGAATAATTATTTTGGATTTAAAATATTTAATGTAGATTTTACTGATCTTAATTTACTTAAAGACCAAAAGAATTGGTATAATACAATGGGAGAAAATGATTTATTTTGAAAAAATTTTCTTTCAACTAAAATTTGTAAACAAATATTAAATTTTATAAGTAAGTGTTTTCAATCTATTTTATACTCATCTACGATATTTTTGCATATTTTAATCCAGGACTTTTTCTCTTTTTTCCCTTTTGAGAGTAATAACAAATTTCCTATAATTGGTAGACGATAAAAAAAGCCTTCCTTTAAGTATTTTGCTTTTCCAAGAGTTGATCCCCTCCCAAAATGACACGCAAAAATATGATCATAACCACTCAAATAAAATTCTGCACAAATTAATTCTCGGAAGGGGCCATTTTTATATGTTCTTGTATTTCTATATTCTATCAATTTACCTTTATAATTATTTTCTAAATATTTTTCTCTTATTATATATGCAGTATCATTCAATGGAGTATCAGGATCTATAAAAATAAAAAGGCTTCAGAAAGCAGACTTTAAGAAAAGTTTTATTGAAACACGCGTTTATTACATTTATGATATCGGAAATCCTTTAGAAATGCGGGGACCTCATGCACATAGAAGAACCGAGCAAATTTTTATTAATATAAGAGGAAAAGCAACTTATTTTTTAGATAATGGTATAGAAAAAAAGAACTTAATTCTGGATAAGCCTAATAATGGAATATATATAGGTCCAAAAGTTTGGCATTATATAAAGGAATTTTCTTCAGATATCATTATTTTAGTTGTTGCTTCGACTCCATACAATGAAGCGGATTATATTAGAAATTATGACGATTTTATGAAATATATTCAACACGTTTAAAATTTAAAAATATATATTTTAATTGTTTTTTCTTTTTAATTAATTAATATTATTTACAATATTTTTACAAATTTACTCTATTAAAAATTTTCTCTATTAGAATTATGTATTAAATTTTTTTATTATGGTTAAATTACTATAACTATTATGCTCTTTTTTACAGTTTAAAACGATTAAACTTATAATTAATAAAGATAAATAAATAAAATAAAAATATGTTATGCCTGGAAAAAATGGATAAATGCCCATATCACCAAATGGAGTAAAATTGATACATAAAAGCGAAAATGCTCCCATCAATGCAATTTTATTTTTTTTAAAAAACTTTAATAAATCCTTGTCTTCCTTTAAAAATGGAATAATTATTAAAAGAATAAATGCTATTATGATAAATAATGATTTCCACGCATGTTGATATAAGAACATTATAAATAGATTAATATATCCGAATTTAATTTCTATCTTTAGTCTTTTTAAACAAATTATAATTGTTGAAAGAATTATTAGAATTATATTTAAAGCGAAATTGACTTTTGGAACAAGATCTCTATCAAATACATTTGCACATAATTCGGTTAAATAAAAATGTTGAAATACTGGGATTCCCCAAGTAAAATATTCCGTCTCTTTATAAAAATCTCTTATCATTGATGGATAAATAATAAATAAAAAATTTTGAGCAAAAAATAATGAAATTACTAAAAAATATTTTTTAAGATTTGCTACTTTAAAGAGATCTTTTCTTTTAATGTCATAAAAAACATATGCTAATAATAATAAAAAGAAATATGGTGCGATTGCCAATACAAACAGTATGCAATTATAATTAACAAAATAATATTTATATGTGTTTTTTATTTTTAATTCTCTATGTTGCATTTCTCTTCGTAAAATGTATGCAACCAAAAGGCCTGCTAAAAATTTTTTCTGATTCCAAGCAAAATGTTGTAAAATATACCATCCATTTGAAATAATTAAAAGAATTAAAAACCTATATCGTTTATCTTTTAAATTCATTAAGATTAAGATTTTATTATATTCCCTTACAAATAGCATTCCTAAAATTATATTTGTAATATACCAGAGAACAAAAGAAATGTAAAAAGGTATTAAAGAAAAAGTAAAAGCGTGAAAAATTGCACAAATTGGAAGATATACATTTCCATAAACTTCATATATATCTTTAGGATTTTTTAGGAATTGTTTGCCCATATTATAGACTACTTCGAAGTCAAATTTTAAAGCAAATAGTTGTCCAAGAAAGACATAATATAAGGCCCAAACGGCAATACAAACGATTGGTATTATTAAATATAAATTTTCTTTAAATACAATAAATTTTTTTTTAAAAAAGATAAAAAAGATAGTATAAAGACAAAAGATATAACTAAAACAAATAAAATACGCTGATATAATGAAGAAGATATAATTAAACAAGTTTTTAATACACTTTTTCGTTTTAATAAATGATTAAATTAAAAAAATTTATAATATCTTAAAAACATTAATAAATACTTTTAATACATCATTTAAATAAAAAAAATGAAAAAGATTAAAGAAAAAATAAATATCTTCTCAATAAGTAAATTTTTTTTATTTTTGGCAATAATAATAAACATTCTATTTGTTTTATCTCTAATTTTTGGATTTTTGAATTTATTATTTCACGATAGTACCTATAGACTTGGGCAAGGTTCAGATTTTTACGCCTTTTACCAAGCGGGATACAATATTTTACACGGATTAAATCCTTATGAAAATGTTTCTGGTTATTATATTGTTCCCTATTCTTACAATTATCGTTATTTACCATTTTTTGCTTATACTTTTGGTATTTTATTCAATATATTTCCTCCGTTAATTTCTTATTGGATTTGGGTTGTATTTTTGCTATTTTTAATTTGGTATACTTGTTGGATAACATATAAGATATGTAAAGCTTTAAACAAGCCTAAATGGGTGTCATATGTTGCTATTGGAATGTGGTTATGTTTTTCACCTATTTATCTTGAGTTATATATGGGCCAAACTACTTTATTTGTTGGTTTATTAACATTCTTTTCTTTTTATGCTGAATTAAAGAAAAAGGAAACTAAAGGTATAATTTTATGGGCATTAGGATCATTAATTAAATATATTCCTTATTTAATAACGCCCGCAATTTTAAGTTCAGGAAGAACGAGAAAAGTAATTTATAATCTTATTATTTCGACTGTAGCAATACTTTCTTTTGGTTTTATGTTATTTCTCTATTTTTTAGATTATAATTTAGAGACAACTGGTAAATTCTACGCTCATAACGGAAGCTTCGATTTAAAGAACTTAATTTACTTAATAGGTAATGTTTTTGCATCCAACGATTCTTGGTTCTTAAAAAATAATAAATATATTAACATAATTCTAATTATTACTTTCTTTGGTTTATCTTTTTTTGCAACAATATATACTAAAGATTATTTATACTCTTCTTGCTTATTAGTTTGTTCGTATTATCTAGCGTTCTCAGGTATTTGGGAACATCATTTTACCTTTATTTTACCCTTCTTAGTACTTTTATGGATAAGAGACGAAAAAATAGCGGATAAAAAAAAATGGTTTTTAATATTTGTTTTATTAGCTATTCCCACTCCTTTTTATGTTATTGATAGTTATAATTTGTGGAGTTTTCCATTTTTATTATTATACAAAAGTTCTAAATGTATTCCTGTGTTGATATTATTTATTTTAATTTTAATTAAAGCTTATAAATACCCTCGCCAAGATAATATTGTAGATTCAATCAAAAAACTTGGGAATATGATTTACATTGGATTAAAAAATCCAAATATTGAAAACTATACTAACATTTTTATTCAAGGAGATTAATAAAAAATAACTAAAATATAAATTAACAATCTAAATAGATATTGAATTCTAATAATACATGAATTTCGTTTTCAAATAAATTCTTGTAAGTAGGATCTAAAAGAAAACTGTCTAATTCGGTTGAATTGACAGTTTCAAGATCTATTAACACAAATTTAATATTTTTATCAACAATATATTGTTTAATTTCGTTAATGTTATTTTCTCCTTCAGAAAATTCCCAATCGTAAAGCTTGTAGTTGCTTAAAGCGCTATGAAGAGCATCTCCAGTCCCATCGTAAAAATTAACTAAAATCTTAGAGTTTTCAGGGATATTGTCTTTAATATAAAAAATTGTATCAATATGGTCTTTATTAAAGTAATATTCATTGCTTGCTTTGCTCCGATTAACAAACAAACCCATGGAAGATATTAATAATAGAATAATTATAATATTCTCAATTTTTAAAAATTTTGAACCAAAATCATTATTTATCATTTTTTTATAAATTTTACATTTATTTGAAAGCCATATTGTAAATTTTTTAGTTTTATTAATAAAAATTTCAGATACTAAACATGCCATAACGATGCATGGTCCTACAAATGCTTCAAGAGCTCTCCATTTAATCCAAGCAAAATTTAAAAGAAACCAAATCGAAACGGGAGACATAAAAGCAATAATTTCTACGGCGTAAGAAAACAAGACAACAATAACAGATATTCTTAAAAAATTAAAGATTTCCCTTCTTTTTTCATCAATTATCTTTTTTCGTGGTAAAATCAATCCAATTAAATCAAAAATAAAAAATAACGATAAAATTTTTTTTTCAATATCTAAAAATCCATGAGTTATGTCGTTATCTGGAATACTTTGCTTTAAAATATCTGAGTAATCAATTCTAAGTAAAAATCCGAATTTTTCAAACTCGTTAATTTTAATAAAATTTAATTCAACAATTCCAAATTCAAGAGAATATCTATAAATAATATCGAATAAACTTACATTTTGAACAATAATGGTATTAATAATGTAAGGAATTAATAATATTATACAAAGAATTGAAGTTTTTAAAATATCATTAAAAAAAATTGATTTTAACTTTTTTTGTCTAAAAATCATTTTAACTATAAATAGTAAACTAAAACCGATTAATAAAAAAAGAGCAAATACAGAATTAGTTAAAAATGCCAAACTAATTAAAAATCCGACGATATAAAATGGGCACTTAGAATTTAAAATTATTATTATAACAAGAATCAAAAAAGTTGGAATAACTGACGATGTAAAAACATCAAATCTTGCGAAGATAAAGGTTGATAATAGAGTAAGAATTAATCCAAATAAAATCAAAAAATTCTTTTCAAATATTTTTTTTAAAATGATACTTAATGTAATTATAAAGAAACTAAAAAAGGGAATACCCCCAAATTTAAAAAAAAAATAAGCAAAACGATAATTAGGGTGTATTAACACTGGACCTGCTAGAAAAAAAACATAACCTTTTGGATAATGCAAAGCTAAACCTTCTCTCCAGAGGCAACCCTCCTCTAATAAATACCAGTAATGTCCTAACCATAAATATGTGTCTTTTGAAGCTAAAGCGTATTCTTCTGTAACAGCCCTCCATTGAAAATAAATTTGAATTGACAATACAACAATTATTATTAAAAAAAATGTTACAACTTTTTTTGAATTTTTATTCAATTTCTTTATTAATGTTAAAAAATAATTTTCTATACTTTTTTTGCTAATTTTCTTCTTATAAAATAAAAAACTAATAAATAAAATATCAATTACAAGTATGGGAAGATATGCTGTAAAGAAATTAAAAACTTGAAAAATATCTATTATGAAACTATACGATATATAAATTGATAAACCAATTGAAAAGCTTAATACAAGATATTCAATTTTATTTAATCCCCAATCGCTTTTATTAATTTTTTTTATTAAAAACAGAAAAATAAAACCAAAAATTGAGATTAAGAATATAAAAAGATAAAGTACAAAACTTACTAATAATAAATTAAAAAAAAGCCATTCTTGTTCCATATTCATTCTGGTGGATGAAAAATTTTATTTTTTAAATAAAAATCCTCAATATTTTGTTTTATAAATAATTTCCCCTTTAATTATTAATTTCTTAAAATACTTTGAATCTTCAAAAAGTGCTGCTCTAAAATAAATTTTGACTTCTAATCTTTCTGGAAAATGTTCTAATTCTGCTGCATCAAATAAATATTCCGACGCGTTTAAATCGTTTGGTTCAAGATAAAAATAATGAATTGGACCAAATTTACTATCTAATAATTCTTCGTAAAATTCTTCTGAATCCTTACAATCAGCAAGTTTTTGTAAGAACACAACTCTTTCATTATTTAGCCCAGATGGATGACTGAAATGAGCGTTTTCTGGTAAAAACAGATAAACAGGTAAAAATGCTGTAACTTCGTAATATTGCGTTAAAAATACCTTTTCTTCGTAGTCGGCTATCTCTTTAATCACTTTAACTTCGGATGGAACTTTATCGTTTAACGCATCTTCGTAGTAATCGGATTTATATAAATCTACAGTACTTTCATAGTTTTGGTAAAATATAACAATTATTAAAAGGTAAATTTCTACAATTTTTATATTTATTTTGCCTTTAAATTTTTCAGCAAAATTTTGTTTTTTAATTAAGCGAAAAAATTCAAAATAAAATAACACAAAAGAAACAATTAAAATATAATATGATACAATTAGAATTCTAAAGTGAACTATTGGAAATCCTATTAATAAGCCAATAAATCCAATGAGATAAAGAAAGTAAACCGAAATCACTAAATTTCCTAAAATTGTTAATAATTTAGATTTTCCATATCGTAATAAAATAAAAATAATTCCTGCAATTAAGATTAAACTGAATATATTAAAATCTAGATACGCTTCAAAAGGCATGTCCAATGCATAATTTGGAAAAAAGTTGTTTTGATGGCTTTCATAACCAAAAATTAATATATTTAATAATAAAGGTAGCCAAAACCAAGAACTGAAAATAATAATAAATATAAAAATTAGAGCCGTTCTTTTTAATACGGCTTTAAACTCTTTTATCTTTTTTTGTACCGTGTTATTAATTAACCTAATTATGAAATAAATTGGAATTAATAAGAAATATAAATAAAATGTACACAATAAGATAGAACCAATTAATCCTGCTACAATATAATCTTTGTTTTTAAAATCTTTCTCCTTGAAATTTTCAATATAATATATGAAAAAAGGAATCATAAACATATAACTTATAAGATGGTCAATCCAGATAATCTCGTTAAAATTAGCTACAAATGTAAAAAAGAAAGCAGTAACATAGAAAGATTCCTTTTGTTTAATAATTTTTTTCCAAACTTCAAATAATAATATAGGTAAAAAATAATAAGCGAATAAAAAGCCATATTTTACCATTTTAAAAGGTTCAATGTGAAAAAGGATTGAAAACAATGCTAAAAGATACCAATATAACGGTGCCATAAAAGCGGAATATCCCCTATATACGAAGTCTTGTGGGTATCCCGATTCATTCATTCTCGTTACAAAAGCAAACCGATACCAATTATCTTGACTTAAACCACTGTACGCAAAAT
>Ga0315284_10011017_pt1 | contig 12886 bp, 9 predicted proteins | sample YL17G09_16_MG_FD_203696 | JGI IMG/M metagenome (GOLD analysis project Ga0315284, IMG submission 203696) | Sediment microbial communities from Yellowstone Lake, YNP, Wyoming, USA - YL17G09_16 | ecosystem: Environmental > Aquatic > Freshwater > Lake > Sediment | place: USA: Wyoming | collected... | reverse complement strand
CGCAACATGGGTTAATATGAGCGACCCTGAAGGAGCCTTCCAAATAGCAAAAGATCACATTCGAATGTCCGTTGCTAAAGTTAAAGCGTTAAAACCCTTACAAGTTCAAAAAGTTAAAGTTGAGCCGTCGTGTTTAGTTATTGGTGGAGGCATCACAGGGATGAACGCATCGTTAGACCTAGCCACTGAAGGTTATAAAGTATATCTTGTTGAGAGAACGTCTACAATCGGAGGCCATATGGCTCAATTGGATAAAACTTTTCCTACAATGGATTGCAGCGCATGTATTCTTACGCCTCGTATGGTGGATGTATCTCGAGCCGAAAATATAGAGATTATGTCCTATTCCGAAGTAGTTGAAGTATCTGGTTATGTAGGAAATTTTGAAGCTACAGTAATGAAGAAACCGCATTACGTAGATCAAGAAAAATGTAACGGATGTGGTGCTTGTGCGGAAAATTGTCCAATCGTTTGTGGAAACGAGTTTGATTTAGGAATGGGCGTGAGAAAAGCAATATATATTCCATTTCCACAAGCTGTTCCAGGAAAATATACGATCGATATGGATAAATGTATTAAATGTGGAATTTGCGCGAGAAAAACCGTTTGCGAACCAGAAGCTATAAAGTACGACGACAAACCAGAATATGTGAAATTAAAAGTTGGAACAATTATTATTGCTACAGGTTGGGATTTGATCGATCCAACTAAATTCAAACAATATGGATACGGAAGATTTCCTAACGTAATAAATGGACTCCAAATGGAGCGCTTGTTAAGTTCTACGGGTCCTTTAGCAGGAAAACCTGTTCGACCTTCAGATCTTAAAGCACCTCATAGCGTTGCTTTTTTACAATGCGTAGGGAGCAGAAATTTTAGAAAAGGCGGACATTCTTATTGTTCAAGAGTATGCTGCATGTATTCGACTAAGCAAGCAAGACAATATAGAGAAAAACATCCCGAAGCGGAAGTTTATATATTTTACATGGATCTTCGAGCTTTTGGTAAAGGATACGAAGATTTCTGTGAAATTGGAGCAAGGAACTACGGTATCAATTATGTAAGAGGAAGAATTGCGGAAGTAGCGGAAGATGCTGATCACGCAATTATCATTAGAGCAGAAGATACTTTATTACAACAACCACTTGAATTAAAAGTGGATATGTTGGTTTTAGCTTGTGGTTTAGAAGCAAAAGCAGACGCGGCTAACGTTGCTTCTCTTTTAAGCGTTCAGAGATCAGCTGATGGCTTTTTTATGGAGGCGCATCCAAAATTGAGACCCGTTGACACGTTAACAGACGGTATTTTTATTGCCGGAGTCGCTCAAGGTCCAAAGGACATTCCAGACTCCGTAGCTCAAGCGAAAGGAGCAGCCTCAAGTGCCGCTATGTTAATGGCAAAAGGAGAAGTCGAAATAGAACCTTATTATTCTATTGTTCTTGAGCATTTATGTAGTGGGTGCAAATCCTGCCAATCTCTTTGTCCGTTTGGTGCAATAGATTTTGACATGTTCAGAAACATTGCCATAGTCAATCCAGCGCTTTGTAAAGGATGCGGGACTTGCGTAAGCGCGTGTCCATCCAACGCTTTGATTCAGAATCATTTTGCTACGTATCAGCTTAACTCGATAATTAATGTAGCTGTAAAAGAATCAACAATAAGCAACGGCGGAAAATAATAAATAAAATTCTTTCTATTTTTATTCTTTATTCTTTTATTGATTAAATTTACTTAAATTTTAATTCTTATAGGTCGTATTTTTTAACCTTTTTGTTTAACATCTTTTAAGACAAATAGAGTTATCATTAAAATAATAAAAAGGAACGTTAAAAAGTTCATAAAATTTTAATGATGGTCTTCAATTTCTATCATATTAACAAAAACAAAAACTATTGTTTAAAATGTATAAATATAAAGTTTCTATTTTAGGTACGGGATTTATAGGATTGTGTAGCGCTGCCTGTTTTGCCAACAAAGATATTAAAGTAATCGCTTCGACGCACGACAAAGAAAAGGCTCAAATGATAAACGATGGAATAGCTCCTTTTTACGAAGCTGGTTTAGAGGAAATGATGAACGATATAAAAAGCAATAAACCTGAATTATTAACATGCTTGTTAGATCCGGTAAAATCAGTAATTGACACGGATATTTCGATGATAACGCAAGGAACACCAATGCAAAAAGATAAAAGCATTGATTTGAGCTATATTGAAAGTACGGCAAAAGAGATTGGGGAAGCTTTAAAAACTAAAAGTAAATACCACCTTGTAGTAGTAAGATCAACGGTTGTTCCTGGAACAACAAGAAATATGGTGGCAAAAAAAATTACTGAAATTTCAAAGAAACAGCCAGGTAAAGATTATGGTCTCTGTTTTCAGCCAGAATTCCTCGCGGAAGGTCAGAGTATTAAAGACACTCTCGAGCCTGATAGAATTGTAATCGGAGAATTCGACCAAAAGAGCGGATCAATGCTTCAAGAGTTCTACGAATATTTTTACGGAGATCACTTGAAAAAATGCCCCATTTTACGAATGAATTTAGAAAGCGCAGAATTAGTTAAATACGGAAACAATTGTTTACTTTCTACTAAAATTACCTACGCTAACGAATTTGCAAATTTCGCGGAATTGGTTCCTGGCGTTGATGTAGCTCAAGTCATGAAAGGAGTAGGGTTAGATTACCGAGTTAATCCCAGGTTTTTAAACGCAGGTGTTGGATTTGGAGGATCTTGTTTTCATAAAGACGTAAACGCAATTAAGGCGTGGTCAAAATCAAAAGGATATACATCGAGGTTACTTGAAGCCGTACTAGGGATTAACGACGACCAAGCTATACATATCGTAGATATTGCTGAACAGCTTGCAGGAAAATTACAAGGTAAAAAAGTAACTCTTTTAGGCTTATCTTTTAAACCCGGAACCGATGATATGCGAGAAGCACCGAGTATTCGCGTCATAAACGAGTTATTGAAGCGTAAAATTACGAATATTGTGGGATACGATCCAAAATCTAAAGAAACGGCGGGAAAAGAGTTTGGTAATAAAATTAAAATCGTTGACACTATAGACGAGGCGTTGAAAGATTCTGAATGCGCTTTGTTAATTACGGAATGGGACGAATTTAAAGCCCTCAAGCCCGAAGACTTTAAGAAACGAATGAAAACACCCAATCTTGTGGATGGCCGTAGAATTTATCCTTACGAAGAATTCGAAGCCAAAATTAATTTCAGAGCGATAGGTCGAATTACGTTAAAAGAAAAGAAGAAATAAAGAAATTATTATTTCTAAACTATTTATTTAGCTTCTAATATTTTTTTAATAATTTCGTTTCTTTTTTAGCTTAATTTATTTTTTTAAGCATAAAAGTTTTTTCTGCATAATTCCTCGTGAAGCGCGATTATTGGGTGAAATTTTTTTTAGATTTTTAAATATTTTTTTTAATTTAAAATTAAGCTTAATAGCCAAAAAAAAGGTTCATTTTTTTAAAAGAAAATATACAAAAAATATTAAAAATTCACAGAAAAATGTATAAAAATGATAATAAATTAATATTAAAAAAATGTGTTAAAAGTAATTTGTTGATAAAATGACATTATACAAACGTGAAAAAAGCATTACTAGTAAAAGAGACGATCACTTTTTAAGCGAAACGATTAAAAAAGTAAAGTCCATTGTTAATTATTGTTATAATTGTAATAGATGTGTGAATGTATGTCCTCTTTCTCAATTAGGTATTTTTTCACCTCGTAACCTAATTTACGATCTAAATTTCGCATCAATTGACGAAACTCTAAAAAATAATAATATTTGGATGTGTTTAACATGTGGAGAATGCACCGCTTATTGCCCGATGAGTTCAGATGCGAAAGGGATCAAAATCCCTGAATTAATTTTAGAATTAAGGAAGGAATTCAACAATTACTCCCTTGAGGCAGAAAAAATAATGCAATGTGAAACTCATAACGATATCTTTAACTTTATCCCTAAATTAATGGCCGAAAATCCCAACCCTCCTAATAAATTGAGTTTTCTGAAAGAAACGAACCTTAAAACAAAAGAAAGCGGCGAAATTGCGTATTTTGTCGGTTGTTTACCGCTAATGGAAGATGTTATTTATAATTTCAAAGTAGATTACAATTCAATACCAAAGACAATTATTCGCGTATTAAACGAGGTCAATATCGTTCCTGTTGTACTTAACGAAAAATGTTGCGGTCACGATCTTTTGTGGAGCAAAGGCGATCACGCAAGTTTTAAAAAATTAGCGGAATATAATGTAAAAATATATCGCGAAGCAGGCGTAAAAACTATAATTTTTAGTTGCGCAGAAGGTTACAGAACGTGGAAAATTGATTATCCTAAAATTATTAAAGATTTTGATTTTGAAATATTACATTTCTCAGAATTTTTTCTTAAAAACAAAATAATTGAAAATATTGGATTTTCAAGTTCAAAATCGATTAAAGTAACATATCATGATGCTTGTCGCATAGGTCGTTTTGGACCTAAATTATACGATGCTCCAAGAGATTTGCTTAAAAAATTACCGGGAGTGCGATTAATTGAAATGAAGAATATTAAAGAAGATGCAATATGTTGTGGTGTTTCTGGATTCGTTCATTGCAACGAATATAGCCATGTATTGAGAGAAAATAGAATTAATGAAGCTGTGAATACTGGAGCAGAATATCTAATAGTACCTTGTCCTAAATGTCTAACCCACTATACTTGTTATTTAAACGAACCAAATATTGATAGCAAGCATAAATATATTAAGAATAAAATAAAAGTTATCGATTTTGCTAGCTTTATTGGGCAATTATTTTAGGTTAATTGAAAAATTCAGTACTAATTTGTTGAATTTTTAAAATAAAAAAATATTTTAGTGTTGTTTAAAAGATATCATCTTTTTAAACCAATTGATCTTTTTCGATTTCCATGTATTGCTTTCGTCAAGTGGAACTGTAAATGGCTCAATTAAATTTTGAGATATAAGCGATTTTATTAATCTTGCCCCGATATCTGTTCTAATTATTATCATTGAATATCCTTCTGGTGCTCCAGATGCTCCGACACTAAAATCGGAAAACATACCCGTAAATTCATTGCATTCAAGACAATGAGATCTTACGGCTTCATTTAATTTTTTAATGTCTATTTCGAATTTTTTATCGTCTTTTGAAATTACGAAGAAATTCTTTTTAATTAGGGTTTTTTTTATGTCATTAGATTTTATTTTAACTTCGGAATTTAATTTGTTCATTAATTTATCGTAATCGAAGTTTTCAAAACAAAATAGACTGATAATATATTTAACAACATGAGCAGGTTTTATATTTAAAAACTTCATTTTATTAACTGCTCTACATTGACATGGAGTTCCAATGAAAGCAATATTTAACTTATCAATATCGTAAATTCTTTTTTCCTTTATAATATCCATTGATAACTTGTATATGTCCTTCAGAGGAAGTACATTTGAAGAGATTGAATATCGGGTACCTGAAGAATTTGAAACTTCGGTTTGATTAAAAATTAATTTTGGAAATGGTTTAAAATTTTCGTCGTATAGTGACACTATTGCTGCGTCTATTTTTCCTTTTTCAAATAAGAACGATAAAACTGTGGATACAATCCCACCATCTTGACAACACTTTTTCGTATTTTCATCTTTCGTTCTTGCTGCAAGTACATCAATTATATTTCCCACTTCATTTTTAACTAACCACTTCTCGTTTAATTGTGGTATTAATACCGATGTTTGAGGACATATAAAATAACAAAGTTGACATTTAGTACAATTCTCAATATTACTCTCTGATTTATATCTAGGAGTATAATCGCTCATCTCAATAACATTAAAATCTTGACTCTCGCAATACGCAACACATGCACCACAGGAACAACATTTACCAGTTTTTATAATTTCCTCTTCCAATTTTTTAAACGTATTTTCTTTTTCCTCAATCTTTTCCTCTTGTTTTACTTCTGTCATTTTTTTTTCCTTTTTAACAATTTTTTTTAATAAGATTGTATTTCAATTACACCTATTTTTTTTTGAATTTTAGATTCTCCAAGCTTTTTAACGACTTCAGTAAAATCTTTTATTAGATCCGCAAATTGTTTGCCCTCGCTCGCAGAAATCCAATGTAGCCGGAACCTCTCTTCCTCAATACCTATTTTTTTCAATAAATTTTTTACATGTTCCATCCTTATCAAGGTATATTCGTTACCTTTGATGTAATGGCAATCGCCAATATGACACCCAGTGACTAAAACACCGTCAATCCCATCTAAAAAAGCTCTTAGTATAAACGCAGGTTCTACCCGACCTGAACACATTACGCGCACAATTCTTATATTTGGCGGGTATTGAAATCTTGATACTCCTGCTAAATCTGCTCCCGCGTAACCGCACCAATTACAACAAAAAACCAGCAGTTGAGGTTCAAAATTAAAATTTTCTTTATCTGATTCAATTTTCGTAATAATCACTCTCTTATTTATTTAAATACGAATATAGATCAATTCCGGTCAATAAATCAATAGTTTTTTTAATTTGAAACTTGGTAAACTGATTTTGATCGATAGCTCCCACTTGACACTCTGCCACACAAGTTCCGCATCCTTTACAAACTGCATTAATAATATGTGCCTTTATTACTTTTACTTTATATAAACCCATTTCTCTTTCACTTTCTATCATTTCAATTGCGTTGTATGGACATACTATGGCGCATCGACCACATCCAATGCATTTGATTTCATTTATCCAGGATGTTATTCCTTCTGTTTCAATTTCGCCTTTTGCCATTAAAATTGCCGCTCTTCCGGCAGCGCCATAGGCTTGTGTCACGCTCTCATCTACCCATGTTGGCCAATGAGCGCTACCACACAAATAGATGCCTTCGGTGGCAAAATCTATGGGTTTAAGTTTTACATGGGCTTCCAGGAAAAAACCATCTTTAGTCGTAGGAACCTTTAATATTTTTGATAGTTCAGCCGTACCCTTTGCAGGTAATTCTGGAGTTGCTAGAATAATTAGGTCAGTATTAAAATCAACCTCAGTATCAACACCAACATTTTTATATTTTACATGGAAAAAATCTTTATTTTCCTCAATAATTATTTCATCAATAGCCTTATATCGCTCAAAAGACGCCTTTTTTCTTAAATTACGGCATAGTAATTCTGCATTTAAATCCGTGAGCTGTAATTCTCTATAAAGCACATGTATTTGAGCCTTAGGGTTTACAGCTAGTAATTTCTCGATGTTATGCATCGCTACTAGACAGCAAATATTTGAACAATAAGTCTTTACAAGTTCTCCCTTATTACATTCGTTTCTTCTCTGATCAACGCATAAAATAATTGTTGCATCCTGAAATTTGGGTACCTCTTCGTTTTTTACAGCTTCAAATTCGTTTTGAGTAATAATTCTTCCAGGAAATTTATTTGAAAGGTCTTGCCATCTTACCGTTTTTGATTGACTTGTTCCTATTGCGACTATGATTGTTCCTACTTTAAACTCCTGAATCTTAGCGTCGCCTTTGACGTTTTTTACTTTAATCATAAAATTACCGACGTATCCATAAATGTCTATTATAGTTGATTCTAAAATTAAATGGCAATTTTTTAAAGTCTGAATTTCGTTCATAGCTTTTGAAATATCGTCTAAATGAATGGGTAATTTGAAAAGGTCCCCAATATCAAGTGCTTTGCCCCCTAATTTAGAGTTTTTATCTACGAGATACACTTCAAATCCTTGTTTTGCTAGATTATTTGCTGCGAAAATCCCGGCAACTCCTCCGCCAATAATTAAACACGATTTTTCTACTTTTACTCTAACTTTCTGTAAAGGCTTTAAATTTACGACTTTTGCCAAATTCATACGAATTAAATCACAAGCTTTTTGAGTAGCTTTTTTGGGCTCCTTTTGGTGAACCCACGAGTCTTGATCTCTAATATTTACTAATTCAAAAAGAAATGGATTTAAACCAGCTTCTCTTAGCGTGTTTCGAAATAGCATTTCATGCGTTCTTGGCGTGCAAGACGCAACGATAAATCGATTTAAATTATATTTTTCTATCATTGTTATAATTTGTTTTTGGGAATCAGAACTACAAGAGTACATATTTTCTTCAACATGAACTATGTAAGGAAGTTTAGAGACATAATTAACAACTCGCTTGACATCTACAACACCTGCAATATTAATTCCGCAACGGCACACAAGAACTCCTACTCTAGGTTCGTCTTCCTGATTTACAATTATTTCTGGAGGATATTTAATTGATTTAAAGTTTTGAAACCGTACTGGAAACAATCGTTCACTAATTTTTGCTGCGCAAGCAGACCCTTCTACAACGGCAGTGGGTATATCTCTTGGTTTTCGAGCGTATCCTGGAAAAAATATATTACTTTCCTCACATTTAGCTACGCTATCTTCGCTAATAAAACCCATTTCATTTTGTTTAACATTTAATTTTTTTAAAAATTCGTAATAATCGTCGTTAGGAAATAAAGCGCTTGCCAGAACAACCATATCAACATCAGAAGATTTTACCACGCCCTCGTTTAAATCCTCGTAAAAAAGTTTCAACTTTCTTGTATTAGTATCTTCTTTGACAGAGGAAACCCGACCATTAACATATTTTATGCCATATTCTTCTTTACTTTTTTCGATGAATTCGTAAAAGTTTTTCCCTTTAGCGCGTATTTCAGTGTTAAAGATATAACACTCCGTTTCAGGGGCGTGTTCCTTTGCGATAATTGCTTGTTTTGCTGAAGACATACAGCAAATTGCGGAACAATACTTTTTATAATCAGGCCGATGAAAGTCTCTTGAACCTACGCATTGCAGAAAAGCAATGGAATGAGGATGAATTCTATCGTCTAATCTCATCAGTTCACCACTGGTAGGACCATTAGCCGATAAAAGACGTTCGAATTGCATACTTGAAATCACATTTACAGAATCTCCTGCTAATTCGGGATACTGATCTGGATATCTTTGTTCGTATCCCGTAGCGATAACAATCGCACCGACATTAATTTCTATTTCTTGAGATTTTTGAGAGAAATCGATGGCATTTGCACTGCATTTTCTGCTACATAGTTTACATATTCCATAATTCAAAAACAAGCACTTATCGCTATCGATAAGATATATTGGTGGTACTGACGAGGGAAACGGAATGTAAGCGGCCGCATGATCTTTCAGATTTGCGTCAAATTCGTTAGGAATTCCTCTGACCGGACAAACAGAGGCGCATTCTCCACATCCTTTACATAAATCCTCCTTTACATATCTAGGTTTTTTTAGAATTTTAACGGTATAATTTCCAGCCGAACCGTCTATACTTTTAACTTGAGAGAAAGAAATTAATTCTATATTTGGATTACGATATACTTCAACCATTTTAGGAGCTAATATGCACAAACTACAATCAAGCGTTGGAAATGTTTTGTCTAATTGTGCCATAGTCCCTCCAATCGTTGGTTTTTTCTCGACCAAATATACTTTAAAACCTAATTCAGTTAAGTCTAAGGCGGACTGAATACCAGCTATACCACCACCAACTACTAAAACATTGCTGCTTAACGATTTTGACATTTTTTATTCCTATTTTTTTATATTTTTATTGTAATGATAATAATAATACTAGTATTTGTAAATCCTTAAACCGAAACCCTTGCTGGGTTAATCATCTTGTAACTAAAGTTTTTTCACAAGAATCATTCAATTCGGAATTTTTGTTTTATATTTGTCTTGATTGTTGTTAATTTATCAGAGCCTTTTTTCGATTCATTTAAAGTGACTTTTACTCATCTTCTCGGGTTTTTTAATAATCTTCCAAAATTGCGTCAATTTGTTTCTCGTATTGCTTTTCTCGGTAATATTTTAAGGTTATTGCTTCTGAAGGACAATTTGCGAGACAAGAGCCGCAACCTCTACATAAAATCTCGTTAACTTTAACTTCACTGTCCGCTTCACTGTCCATTAAATTGATAGCACCATAAGGGCAATTTAATGCGCATAATCCACATTTAGCACATTTTTCCTTATCGATGTCTGCTCTTATTAACAAGATTCTAAATTTATCTTTACTCATTAATTTATTAACTGAAGATGCAGCTGCTTTTCCTTGAGAAATTGATTCTGCTATAGATTTTGGTCCTTGACACGCTCCAGCAAGTACAATTCCCGGTATTTTTGTGTCTATCGGATTCAGTCTCGAATGAAATTCTTTAAAAAACTTATCTTGACTTGTTTCTAATTTCAATAACTTTTGAATCTTTTCAACACCTTTAGCCGGAACCATTGCTGCGGATAATACAATTAAATCGAACTCGTATTCTTTCAATCCGATAGATTCTCTTAATGTGTTTTGCATTATTACCTTCAAATTGTGATTTTCTGGATTCTCTTGTATTTTCGATATATTCGTTCTTATGTATTTAATGCCTTCTTTTCTCGACGCAGTGTAATATTCTTCATAATCTTTTCCGCTAGCTCGAATATCTATGTATGCAATCGTAATTTCTGAGTCAGGATCGTGCTGTTTAATAAGTTTTGCGTTTTTAATGGAGACCATACAACACACTCCTGAGCTGCAGTAATTATTTTTGTTAAAATCTCTTGAACCAACGCATTGAACGAATAATATTGTTTTTGGAGTTTGTCCATCGGAAGGTCTCACGATATGTCCCAAGCTTGGCCCGTTAGGAGCTATTATTCGTTCTAGTTGCATTTGAGTAATAATATTTGGATATTCTTTATAACCGAGATATCCAATTTCTGGTTCGTATTCGTCCCAACCCGTTGCTACAACGATTGATCCGACCTTTAGATCAATGAGTTCTTCTGTTTGCGCGAAGTCAATAGCGTTTAACTCACAAGCTTCCAGGCAGAGATTACATTGAATACACGTGTTCATGTCAACTTGAGCAATCATAGGAACTGCTTGAGCGAAAGCGATATATATTGCTTTTCTTGAATTCATATTAAGGTTAAATTCGTTATATCTATACGCAGGACATATTTCCATACACGCACCGCATCCATTGCAATCCTTTTTAACATATCTTGCTTTTTTTATGATTTCGACATTAAAATTACCTACGAATCCGCTAATATAATCCATTTCGCTATAGGTATATATGTTAAGCTTTGGAGTTCTTGCTGCTTGAAGCATTACCGGCCCCAAAATTCATATAGAGCAGTCGTCAGTAGGAAATGTCCTGTCAAGCATGGCCATTTTTCCACCGATTGTTGGACTTTTTTCAACTAAATGAACTTCAAATCCTTGTTCTGCTAGATCAATCGCAGCGCTTAAGCCTGCAACACCGCCACCAATTATCAGTGTCTTTTTAACGATATCCACTTCTTTAACTAAAATTTTTTCTAACACTGCTGCCCTTGCGACTGCAGAGCGTATAGCATCTTCAGCAACTCTTTGAGCCCCTTTTTTGTCTTCTCTATGGACAAAACTTGAGTGTTCTCGAATATTAACGAATTCTAAATACGAAGGATCCATTTCTAGCGCTTCTAAAACTTTTTTAAATACTGGTTCGTGAGTTTTAGGAGTGCACGAAGCAACAACCAATCTATTTGCATTATGTTCAATAATCTTTTCTTTGATAAATTGAGCACCAGATTCCGTACAAAGACTTATGTAATCTGATGCTCCAACGACATGAGGAAGATTTTTCGAATATTCCGATAATGATGTACAATCTATGATTTCCGCGATATTTATGCCTCATTGACAAATTGCTACAAATACTCGAATTTCGTTAGTGTCTTTATTTTCCATTGCAAAATTTTCCAATTTTTTTTTTTATTTTATTCAAAAAATATATATTTAATTCTGTTAGAAATTAATTAGTTTTGATCCTTTTTTAACTTATTTAGATAATTTTTAAAATATTTCTATTATAAGTTCTTTAGAAATATTGAATATGTAAAATTTTTAAAATAAGAATGACTGATTTCGATCATAGAAATTTTGCTAATTGCTAATAATGCTTAGCGAGAAGAAAAATCAATGTTCATAAATCAGTTCACAATTAAAAACTTTTATTTTGGTTGTATTAACTCTCTGATAACTTTTATTATTTTTTGATTATCTATTTTATTTTTGATGGGATTAAAGTTTCCATGTAAATTAGAATGAAACGATGGTTTTTGAGTTCGATATAGTACTCCAAGAAGTAATTTATCTATTATTTTCGCAATTACCATAGCTTCTTCATATGTTCTAAGTTCGTGTTCTAATTTTTTTGTGATTTTTTGATTAATTGCATAAGTAAATTTTTTGTATTGATTCAAAAAAATAGAAAAAAGATTGTTACAAATCAAAAATTTTTGTAAATTGTATCAAAATTTTTATTCTTAATATTTTTTATTTTGTATTTATTCTAATCCAATTAGTGGTAAAGCTTCTCTTGTTGTTAATAAGTGTTCTATTTTAAATCTTGTCCCTTCAATGTCAAAATAAGTGGTTAACCTGTTGTGAATTGCTATTAAACCATCGTGCGCTTTATCGGAATCAATTTCATAAAGGATATAATTTTTCACTTCATTGTCTAGAGCAACAAATACCTTTTCCTGCTTAACAAACTCTGGTAATTTTGGAGCCTTTCCAGAAAGAAAAGCTTCTCCGACAGCCTTGGCTTTAGCAGGGGGATAAGAAAATATAACTAAAAAAAAAACCATTTATATGTACACCTCTAATATTTTTTTTAATAAATAAAAATTAAATCAATTAATTTTTAAACATGATATTATTGACATTAAACATATATAAAATTGACTAAAACGAAAAAAAATCATCCTATCGATGATCGATTTGCAACAGATTTCTATTAATAGATCACTA
>Ga0315284_10011016_pt1 | contig 12886 bp, 9 predicted proteins | sample YL17G09_16_MG_FD_203696 | JGI IMG/M metagenome (GOLD analysis project Ga0315284, IMG submission 203696) | Sediment microbial communities from Yellowstone Lake, YNP, Wyoming, USA - YL17G09_16 | ecosystem: Environmental > Aquatic > Freshwater > Lake > Sediment | place: USA: Wyoming | collected... | reverse complement strand
TTGAAATTCAAAGCTAGTCTCGATGGAGGATATTCCTCAGGCCAGTCTGTGGTAACCCATTCTTGGACTATTCTCTTCCCCTTTTCCAACTCCAGATTTTTTCCTGAAATATATCCGTCCCAAGCTGCGAACTCACCCCCAACCCTGGGATCACAGGTCGCCCTGCTTCCCGTAAACGTGGAATGTTTTTTTGCATCCATGAAGGCTTCGTAAACTTCGACCGGAGTAGCTGGAACGATTACCTCCTGCTTTATGGTCTTAACCTTCATTTGCAGACACCTTTAGTCCAGATAGAATTTCATCAAACATAAACAAACAGGCGGTTTTGCAGTATATTCTATAGAATGGGGCTCTGGCCTTCGCGTTAAGGGATAAGGGGGATCGATTTTGCTGGGTGTCTCACTTCAAAGCTCTCTCTGTTTTTTGTCAGCGCGCGCCATGAAATCAACTCATTTCTCAATAACCCATCACTTTGATTCAGCATCAACTTTTCCGCGCGCGCACACCTAATCAATTGTTCACGGAGACGGGACCCACACGGGACTGGTCTTGCAGAAGTTCTTAGCGGCTCCACCGATGTCTTTCATGTCGATCTTGCGGTCGTTGTTGAAGTCGCATCTGTAAATCCATTTGGCGCTCATTGGTGGACCAAAGATTGCTCCGAAGCTTGCTGCAGTTGTGCCAATGTCCTTCATGTCGGTTTTTCCGTCATAGTTAACGTCGTATGACAGCGGGTTGCCTGTCGAGTTTTCAGGTATGTAGTACCACTTCCACTGGTTCGCTGGATAATAGCCTGAATACATAGGGTTGTAGTACCAGCCACATATCCATGATTGCTCAAAGTGGCGTTCGAGAGGTTGGAATAACGCTACTGAGGGGCAGTCGTCGATGACCCGTTGCTGGATCTGCTTGTAGATTAGGTTTCTTGCAGGTCCGTCAGGTGTGGCGACACCTTGTTCAATCAAAGCATCCATACTCGCGCTACTGTAATCCTGGAACCATGCATAGTTGCCATAGCTGTAGTAGAATGCGTAGGCATAGTCGTGCGCGTCTGGATAGTCAGGCCACCAGCCATATTGGAAGAGGGCCAGCGTTCTATTGTGTGCAGCATCGTTGTATGAACGGTCATTGATGCCTACTGATGAAACATGGAACTTTGGGTTCATGCCGTTGAGCTTGTCGCGTAGCATTTCTGTCAGCGTCTGTCTTGTCGAGTTTCCAGTGTCGTAGATAAGTTGCATTGTGAAGCCCGTGTTCCACAAGCCGGGCCACTTCTTCAAGTATTCTTCTGTCTTCGTCAGGTTGTAGGTGTACTTCTGTATAGTACCATCGTATTGTGGCAAGCCTGGAATGATTGCGGTTGCAGGTTGAATGGCTTCGCCCAGACAGACCGTGTTGATCAAACCCGTGTAGTCAATGGCACTTGAGAATGCCTTTCGCATCCAGATGCCGTAGAAGCTGTTGCCGAAGAAGTCTCGCGGGATTCCGTTCTCGCCAAGGACACCGTAACCATAGACGGTGCCATATGGCGAAGTTGGGTCGATGTTAAAGTTGTAAAACAAAGCCTCCACCCCCATGCTCAGTAATGGCCCGGTGCATCTGATGTTTGGTTGGCCGAGCATCGAGCCAATGTATTGTAGGGGTACAGCACAATAGTCAACGTCACCAGCTAAGAACATGGCTGAGCGTGTAGGCCAATCCCAAGCCCATGAAACCTTGTAGTGGTCTATGTAGCCTGCAGGCTTTGAGCCTCCATAAGTTGGCCAGCCAACACCATAGGTGCTGGTTGTTGCGTTATACCAGCCTCGCCAGTAACCTGTGAACCGGTGTGCATCCCAGAATTTGTTGGTTCTGTTCAAGTTATCTAAGATGAACGGGCCAGTGCCCATTTCAACTGGGGTGGGGTCGTCAAGCGTCGGCGTTGCAGGGTTGTAAATATCGTACCGGTAATCGTACCATCCTGTGTAGTCGCCCCAAGTGCCCGGCCACATTGTTGGGCGGCCCAGGCTTAGAGCCCATGCTTCGCTGTAGATACTCGACCATTGTTGAGCTAAGATCTGCAGGAAAGGTGCGTAAACGCCTGGATAGGCAAGGTTGAACCACACGTGAGTGCTGTTCGACTGGATTGCGTGGTCAATCATTTTGCCCACAATAACCCGTTCAGCCAAGTTGTTCTCAGGGTCAACATTTTTCTGGTTGACATACTCTGCATTTTCACCGTTCAACAAGGGTTCATAGAACATCCATTTGGACCTGTCAGAAACCATTCCACGTTCGAAGCAGAACTCGACATCTGTTGTCGTCAAGTTGCCCCAAAGCGGGTCATGGAACTGCACGCCTGTCCTAATCTTGAATGTGTACGTGGCGTACCAGTCAAGGCCAGTATCAGCTTGGTGGAGCGGCGGATTGTGCGTTTTCAGATTCCATTCTGTTGCGAGCTGCGGCATGTACCTGTCTAAGCGTTCACCATCATAGAAAACGAGCGTGTCGTAACAGTTCATCAACAGTTCGCATTGCAGAGTATCACAGAAGAAGGCTGGATCGACAGTATCAGGGGATGCTTCTTCGAAGGTTGCGCTAATAATTTCCATGGGCCTCTCTATCGGCGGCGGTGCCGTAAATGCGGACCTGGACAGAAGCGAAAAAACCAGAATAACCAGAATCATACCAGAAACAGCACTTAACGTTCTCATTCCTTTCTCCCTTCAGATCAATAAAAGACTACATGTAACACTTATGAAGCTTCCGTAACATTCATCCAGAACAAAACCCCTCCAAACCGCCTGTCTGGCCTCAGTCAAACACGCTCCAACCTACCCAGAATGCCTCAGTCAAGGTTGACGCCAACAGAAATGCCCAAGGGAACAACACATGCGAAAGGATGGACACCGACAGTGCACGCAGCAGCTTCAACTGGCCTTACCTTCACGCGCCAAAAAGGAGAGATTATGGACTTGTTTCGCCGAAGTGTCTAGCCACCAAACCTACTGGCCACCAAACTTATGTCGCGCATGTCAATTTTGCCGTCTGGCACGCCGGCCGCGCGCGCGCTAAACGGTCACAGAAAATTTTTTTGACGACCAAACGGCAACAATTGGAGTCCTTGAAGCACTTTTGAGCAATGTTGGAAGAATGGTAAAAGGTAACAAGTTGTAATGCGCGCTCAGCATTTGAGCACATCTCCTAAGGCGAATTCAAAAAGAAAATAGGGGTTTGTGCGGGTGATTTCACCAACAAAACCAAGTTTACTTTAAGCTTCTTAGGCGGCTTAAGGAGCGGCATCTCACGAGTAAGATTTCTGTGGAAGAGGTGCTTTTTGAGTTGTCCAAGATTGAGCGGATAACTGAAGATCGGACGGGAAGAGAATATTATGCAAGCATACCCAAACGAGCACGCTACATGCTTTCACTTTTCTCTGACCTAATACCTATGGGATAAGACTGCGGAGTTACGGTTAGTGAGATGTAGTGTTTCTGAGGGTTGACCCTTATGCCTGAGTCGAACTTTAGCGTAGCATCCTTTATTCTTTCATACACTGCAACGATTTTCTTGTCAACGTCTTCTAGATGGTAAGCTTCAGTATACCTTTTTTCAAGTGGTTCTTCACTTTCAGTTTCTGGTGCTTCAACAAGTCCAAGTCCTTCAAAGTCTGGGTTCATAGTGAAAATAGTCTTGCCCTCTGCCGTATACTGCTTCAGTATTTCCACTTTCACCATTTTGTCCCAAGTGTCTGTGTAAGTTTCAGAAACTTCTTGAAGCTCTTTCTTGTTATCATCCAGAATGAGCAAAATGTTTTGGCTGTTCTCTGTTATGTCTTTGAGTGCCTTGTAGATTTCCTTTTTGTCCAGATACTGTTTGAACTCCTGTTCCAAACCTGCATTTGACTTTATGAAGTGGAACAGTTTGTCAACAAGATTGTTTCTGCTTGCAGAATTCTTGAAGAAAGCAAAGAACTTGGTTATCTGAGGAAAAATGTGCTTGTAGAAATCATGCTGTTCCAGTTCAACCTCTACAAGATAGAATTCTGGATTCTCCTCATCCTTGAAATCAAACAGGAAACCATCAGGAATCGCAGCACCAAGAGTCTTGGAATCAATCTTGTTCTTTATGTCAAAGAATATTGATTTTGCTCCAAACAGAGCCTTATGGTTCTCCCTGACAATCTTCTCAAACTCTTCCTCAAGCTTGAATTCAGACTCAACAAACTTCCTGCCATCCATGTAGATTGCAGACTTCATAGCAGCTGAATAATAACGCTCAGTTTAAAAAGTGAACTAGGACTATTCCTCCATCTTGCCTCTATACAAGACAAGCAGCAGGCTCTGCTGAGAAGCGTTTGACGGAGCATATTTAGAATCAGCTGGCAGTCTCCAAACGTGCTTGCAGCCAAAATTACTTATGGCGGCGAGTTCTAGCATGGTTTGGTGGCTATGCCTTATCTGAGAATGAAGTGCAGAAGCTGTGGACATTGGAGCAGGTTTGAAGTTGAGAAGATTCTTGTTGAACAGCCTGTTTCAGACCCTAAAGTCAAAGCGTTCATTCCAACGTACGCCCCCGTGAAAGCCGAAACTTGCAGGAAATGCGGAAAACGCGTCGCAGAGCCTAAAGAACTCTTAAGAATAAGAGAATCCGAAACTTGAGAGTCGACACGCTCAGGGTTCTCAGGCTTATTTCATTCCGAACATTGAATATGCCAAATCTCAGGCTCTAGGAGAAGAAATCGTTTGGCTTCCGCCAAACTCCCGACGATGCGAGCTAACCTGTTTCCTAAAGGCACGCGAGAGAGAAAAGCAGCCGTCAACCCTTCCGAGTTCAATTCAAAGAAAGAAAAAAGGAGTCTTATCGCGGTTTCCACAAGCGAACGCGCACGTAGTTCCAGTAGGTGTCGGTTTCTCCTCTGTAGAGCGTAACCGTGTTCGCCGAAGAATTCACCCAAGCCAAACCAGACTCAACACCGCCAACGTTACCATTAGCATCGGTCTTTACCAGCCAAACATCCCAACCTCCAGCGCCAAAAGATAATGTCCAGCCTGCCAGCGCGTATCCTCCGTCACTCGTCTGCACCAAAGCAAGCGCATAATCTTCGTTTGTTCCTCCGTAGGTTTTGTTCCACTGCGTATTGCCAGAAGCGTCAGTCTTTACGAGCCAAAAATCACGGTTGCCAGCGCCAAAAGAATATGTCCCGCCTGCCAACGCGTATCCCCCATCGCTCGTCTGCGCAAAAGCAGATATATGATCATAGTTTGTTCCTCCGTAGGTCTGGTTCCATTGCATAGTGCCAGAAGCGTCAGTCTTTACCAGCCAACAATCGTAGCTAGTGTCAAGAGACCATGTGCTGCCTGCTAGTGCGTATCCTCCGTCCGTCGTCTGCACTAAACCACCCGCCAGATCATCGCCTGTTCCTCCGTAGGTCCTGTTCCACTGCATATTGCCGCTTGAATCAGTCTTTATCAACCAAAAATCTTGGTCTCCAGCGCCAAAAGAATCTGTGTAGCCTGCTAGTGCGTATCCTCCGTCCGTCGTCTGCACTAAACCACCCGCCAGATCATCGCCTGTTCCTCCGTAGGTCCTGTTCCACAACCTATTGCCGCTAGTGTCGGTTCTTATCAGCCAAAAATCATAGTTGCCAGCGCCAAAAGAATATGTCCCGCCTGCCAACGCGTATCCCCCATCGCTCGTCTGCACCAAAGCAGACGCCACATCATAGCCTGTTCCTCCGTAGGTTTTGTTCCACTGCATGTTACCCGAAGCATTAGTCTTTACGAGCCAAAAATCATAGTCGCCAGCGCCATAGGACATTGTCCAGCCTGCTATTGCGTATCCGCCATCAACAGTCTGCACCAAAGCAGACGCCTCTTGCGAGCCTGTTCCTCCGTAGGTTTTGTTCCACATCATAGTGCCAGCCGCATCAGTCTTTACCAGCCAAAAATCCCAGAGGCCAGTGCCAAAAGACCATGTCCAGCCTGCCAATGCGTATCCACCGTCAGCCGTCTGCACCAAAGCAGTCGCCCCATCCTCGTTTGTTCCTCCGTAGGTCTTGCTCCACTGCATTGATTTAGTTTCGCGAGCGTCCACCTGAAGCTCAGTGTCATTCAGGTTGTGGGTGATAGTGTAGGTTTCTCCTGTTTCGTTTCTGAGGTCAAGCCAACCACTATCATACGCCAAACCTGCTTTGCTAATGTTCTGTCCCGACGTGCCGAAGGCTCTGGCTACGGCTCCAATGTCTTTCATATCGATTTTTCCATCGTCGTTAGTATCAAGCCAAGGGTTGTAGTCTCCCACACCACTTCTTGAAGGAATCACCGAGAAAAGCACCGTCACCAAACACGTCATAGTCAAAACCGCAACAACGAACCTTCTATTCATTAATGGTTTCATTCTTCCTTTCCCCTCTTCAAAAGTCACTTGAAAGATTACTCTAGCAGCCATATTTGACTTGTGGAACCTTCACCCAGAAGAAAACTTCAACGAAGAATAAGAGAAACGAGGATGTTTCGCGAAGCAATGAATGGCGATAACTCTGAAGAGAAACTGGAAAAAGAAAAGGCAGGAGCGCCTATGCGCGGTTGCGTTAAGGCGCTGCCGTTAGGTACGTGTCTATCTTCAAGTTTACTGCGCTGTCATTCGGGTTGTAATAGTCAATCCTGAGTATCGGTCCTATGACACTGTATGTTCTGAACGTTCCATACTCCTCGGAGGATGAAACATTCCAAGAGGCTAAAGCACCGTATTTCGTTACGGCTATTTCATTAAGGTCTGTGTTTAGCACGAAAGTGTCGCCGTTGTTGATTGTAAGCTGTTTTTCAGTCGAGGGCGCTATCACTTGAAACTCGAACCAGCAGAGACTACCACTTCCAGCACTTCGAGAACCGCCCACAAGTGTCTCTCCGTACATGACGTAATCATAAGCAATTGCTGGGCTAACTGGCTGTGTACTGAGACCGCTGAAGAATTGGCTTGTTGCTCCCGCAGTGTAGCCTGCTCTGGTGACTGCGAAAACTGCTCCGTCGAAAGTGCATTTAACCTGCCAAGTGTAACTCGGCGTGGTGAGGTTTGTCCATGCGGTGACGTTGAACTTGTATCCCGCGGTCTTTCCCTTTAGGGGAATGGTTGACGGTTCAAGCCAAATAGCATTGGCTGGCTTTGGAGAAGTACCTCCCATGTCACCTCCCATATCAATGTCGTCCATATGTGCGTAGAAGCTGCCAATCATGAAGCCTGTGCTGACGGTTATCGAGTTCGCTCCAACTGTTGTGAGTCCCAGTGTCACGCGGCTGTATCCATTGGTGGTGACGTTGATGTTTCCTGAAGTGTGGGCTTGAATTGCAATGTTTTGCGTTGAAGTGTTAGAGTCGTAACTGCCTACTTTGACAACCTTGGTCGGGTCTCCAGTAGCCATGAACAGTGTTGCTATGTAACCTATGTCTCTCATGTCCACTTTCCCGTCGGGACTGTTAGGGTCGTTTGGGTCTGTGCCTCTTAGGTCTGCCCAAGGGTCATAAGGCATACTGCTCATCACAGGCGCAAGAGAAAACAGTGTGACTGTGAGGCAGAACGTGGTCAAGATAGCGAGTATGACTTCTTTTCTAATCATTGTTTCACCTCCCCCCTTAATCCGTTAGAATTCACTTGGAAGATTACTCTGGAATGCTTAATTGACTTGTGGAACCTTCATCCAGAAGAAAACTCGTCAAAAAGAACAGAAAAGAGGGGATTGTGCGGGAAACATCTCCATTTGTCCTGGGCAGGTCACACAGGCTCGATTTGGTCGAGGACATTTTGCAGTTCCCTTAGATGCCTAATCGTGTAGGTCGGCTGTTCTTCTTGTCCTGTTACAGTCTCGGGATAACGTTGGTTCCATTTGAAAAGTATGGTCTTCATTCCAATTCTGTTTCCTCCAACGATGTCCTTTGCGACTCGGTCGCCGACCATAACGGCTTCAGTAGCCTTGACGCCAGCAATCCTCAGAGCTATTGAGAATATTCTTCCATCAGGCTTTTCGCAGCCCGCGTCAACAGACGTCACGATGAAGTCAATATAGCTCTCAAGACTCAATTGCTGTAGAGTCTTGCGCACATCCTTCTCTCTTGAAGTGTCGGTGTTGGTAATGATGCCCACTTTAAGCCCTTTCCGTTTCAGCGCAATCAGTGTTTCCTCGGCTTGGGGTACTGCATCAAAGGGCGCTTCACCAAAATCTAGGTGCCTGTCGCCCTGCTCCACTATCAGCGTATCCCCCAAGTCGAAAAAGACAGCCTTGATCACTCTAGTTCCACTCCAAGCTCTTATTGTGAATACTACCCCGCGCCACAAATACGGGCTCACCCATATAGTCTTTAGGGGGAAGTCAGGTTTTTTCTCTCACACAGAAGGGAAGTTCACCTCCGACCTCTCGTGGTCCTAAGAGTCGCATGCTACTAATAGAAAAAAAGGGGAAATCGTGGGTGACGTCGCCCGCGAAACCAAGTTTACTTTAATCTTGCTATTTCTCAGTTAATCTCAATACCTCTGAGCGCACGCGCATTTCATATTAACGCGTCATTGAATTCAGTGACAGTTTCAACTGTTCGTTTGAATCGTTAGCAAAAATGATTGCTGATAAGTTGCTAATGTTTGGGCGATTAGCCTAGGGCGAACAGGCCAATCAGGCACGTAGGTGATGATCTAGCGCGATTTTCGGGTTCTAATGCACTACAGTATTCTTGTCGGCTTGTTCCCTGTATTCTAAGGTCAGTAGTCCTTACTTGCTGACAATCTGGGCATCGCATCTGAGAAGATGTGCAGAGGTTAGCATTTTTGAGGGCTTTACACAGCCCTGTCCGCAAAGTCCTTTATCCGTTCAGCGCATTCAGATGGACTTTCAACGGTTATCATCTCTTTTTGGTAGTAGCTTGGCAGTTGGCATTTGACATGAGGCTGGATGATTCGTTCATCTAGGATCACTATGCATCCTCTGTCTCTTGCCGATCTGTGGACGCGTCCGCAGGCCTGAACCAGTCGAAGTATTGCCGGAGTCAAATAAGCATAGGTTCTTCCATTCCCTGGAAACTGTCGTTCAAGATAGTCCACGAGTGATTCTTGGTAAGAGTCCCATGTTGCGTATGGCAATCCTACGGCTACGACGCATTTCAGGACGTTGCCAGGGTAGTCCATTCCCTCGCTCAGTTTGGCGCCCATTACCCCATAGAGAACGTTGTTGGACGAGCTTGTCAGATTCTCAATCACTTCATTTCTCTTTGTGTTCTGTTCTTCCATGATTGTTCTTCTGTTTGTTTTTATCAGCGATGCAACTTTGTGCATTAGCCCGTAACTTGTGAAGAATACGGCCAAGTTACCTTGGTTGGCATTGGATATGGCTTCAACGTAATTTTTCCATTTCTCAAGCATAGCGTCGGTTCTTCTCCTGAACTCTGATGAAACGTCTTTCGCTGCAAGTATGAGTCTGTTCTTCTGCGGAAAGGGGGGGTCAAACTCTTTCAGACGAGATTGGTCTGATTTGTAGAGCATCAAATCTCTGTAGACTATGGGAGGGGACAGAAAACCGCTCATGAGAATGGTTCCTCGGGCTGCTCTTAGAATCGGATCAACAATCTCTCTTCCATCAAAGCATCTGACTTCTAAAATGACTCGGTCATTCTGATCTTTCTTGATGAGATGCGTGTGTTTCGAGTCGACATTCCCGAAGAAACGCTCCATGAACGAGCCCACTCGTTGATTGTAACTCAGAATTCTCTCGGAACCAGTGTCAAGCCTCTTCTCTTTCACGCATTCTCCATATTCCCGAAGCACTGTTGCGGCTTCAAGACCCGAGACACCATTGTGAACCAGAAACAAGTCGCTCACTTGTTGAGAGGCAAGTCGTCTGAGGTCTTCATTCTTCAACGTTTGCCGAGCACGCTGAAACACCTCTTCCATAAAGACGTTTAGATGTTCTTTGACCGAACCCAGCGACTCATGGTCGAAGATTTCAGTCTCTTTCAAGGCTCTTTCCACTGTGCCCTCAGTCAATTGATCAGAGAGCAGTTCTCTGGCAAAGGTTGGAAGATTATGGGCTTCGTCCACGATTAGAAAGACCTTGGAAAGATTGACTCCGAAGCTTTTGAGCATTGACTCCCTGATCTTGGAGTCGAACACGTAATGATACGTTCCTAGAAAGACATTCACTCTGGGGAGAATCCTTTTCAAGGCTTCGTGAGCACAGAATCCGCGTCTGGACATGAGTTCAACTGACTCTTCTGGCGCAAGAATCTTCTTCGCGCAATCCAGAGCCAATGCCTCAGCTTCTTCTTTTCTTTTGGAAATGCTCATGTAGAATTTGCAGTATGGCTTAACCGAAGATTCACAGTTATCCTTCAGTCTCTTGCACTCTTCGAAAAAGTCAATATATGAGAGATCGCCCCTAGCCTTCATTGGGCACATGTCTTGTTTGCTGAAAAAGGAAACCACGGACAAGTTCCGCCTGAGTGCTCTTAACTCTTTAAGGTAGATGTGCAGCTGGCTCCTGGTTCTGAAGCAGATCAGCAGTCGATTTTCTTCGAGCTGAGGCAAAACTGCAAGCAGTGACGCAAGAGACTTGCCTACTCCGCAAGGAGCACTCCCAAAGAAAACCTCTTTGCTTCTGAGCGCTTTCGTTGCCTCTTCAACAAACTCCATCTGCTCCTTCCGCATCTCATAATTCCCGGGGAGCAGGCTTCCTTTCTGAATATTGGTCTTACCATTCCGAGGGTTCCCTTTTGGAAGCCCAGAAACCCTGCTCTCGGATATCAGGTATGTCCCGCAGTCACTACAGAATCGACTCTGCTCATATTCACCTGAAGAGTAAATCCTGCCGCACGTTCGGCAAGCGTAGTTCGAATGCAACTCTTTCACTGCAACTCATGCCTCAGACTCCCAACTTATACTTTGTCAGCATGTTCAACGCTAATCGATAATATCGGTCCCTTCAAGGCAGTGCACTGTCTCAGCGACTGTGTTTCTTCCGAGACGTCTGCGCTGAAGTTTGCGCGTTCCCTAGGTGTCTACGGTTCGAAAGGAGACTTGGTCCTTTCAAACTACATTCTTCAGTTTGACAACTGTCAGAACACTATCTCATTAGTTGTGACGTAACCTGTGTGTGCGTTCCTTTGTACTATTGGCCGAACGCTAGAGCGGCGTACGATGTTCACTGTGCCTCAATTCTGTGCGCGTTAGTGTCAGAACTCGTGCATATGAACTGCCAGTCTGTTTCCGCAAATCATGTTTACGGGTTTGAACCATCAGTGAGCGCCACTCTTGGCCGACGTTGACATCACAGATTCTGGAAAGTTGACACGTACGTCTTCATCTTTGATCTCGGTTTTCGGCTCAATCGGAAGAGCCACTGTAAACGTTGACCCTATGCCCACGTAACTTTGGACTGAAATCTTGCCACCATGTCCTTCTACAAACCGTCTGCAAATCGGTAATCCGAAACCCATTCCCTTTGCCTTTGTTGTGAAAAGCGGTGTCCAGAGCCGTGGAAGTGTTTCTTTGCTCATTCCCACTCCGCTATCACTTCATTGATTCAATAACAATGAAGGACACGCAAACATGCTGCACCGTGAATCTAGCAGTACCTTCGCATATAAAACGTATTAATCGATTATGAATCATTCATCAGCATTGCCAGTCACGAAGGAAGCCCCAGGGAACTCAAACGCAGTGGTCGACAGGGACAGCAACGTTGACATGGTGGGCATTGGCGCAGCAACTGGACGTTTCGGCCTAACTGCTCATAGAAAACTTGTGTATGTGAAAGCATCGAGAAAACAGGGGTTGAATGGGCGATTTTGCATTTTCGGCGTTGTCTGTTTTAGTCTTGGGAGGTCATTCCTTTCTCAGCCAGGAGCTGGAACTCTTCCCAGGTCAATTTTTCTCCGCGCTTCAGTTTTTCCTTTGCCCGCTCTTCAATAGTCTGTCTAAGTGAGTCTTCGCTTTCCTTCTTGTGTTTCTGTTCTGCTTCCTGTAAACCTTTTCTCAACTGCAAGAGTTGGACCGAAACTACAGTGATTTCATCTTGAAGGGGGTCAAGCTTCGCTCTTGCTTCCAGAAAATGCTTGTGCATGTCATCTGCTTCTTTTTTCTTCTTCTTTGCTTCTTCAACCTTCTCTAACATGCTCTTGTGAAGTTCTTGGCTTCCCTGCGCGAGGGAGGTGATCTTCTGGTGACAACTCTCGTGCTCATTTCTCAGAACGTTGAGCTGACCGCGGAGTTCGGAAGCTTTCTTGGAGGCTTTTTCGAGCTTTCTGTAGACGCTTAGTTCTGTTTCGAGCTGCTTGACTTGCGCCATCATCTCCTTGTCTTCCTGTAATGTGTGTGAGGTGGTCTGAACTTTCCAGTCAACATCTTCTAGCTCATTCTTCAGGGATTGATACGATCTTGGGGGCTTATCCTCTAATATTGCCTTTCTCTCTTGAGAAGTGTTCCTCAGTTCTGCTACTTTCTCGCGGATTTTCGAAGCGGATGCGCTCCTCTGCGGTTTCAGTTTTTTGATTTCTTCGTTGAGGTCGTCCCGCTTTGTGCGAAGGTTCTGAACCTCATCCCGCAAAGTGTGAACCTGCTCGTTGATTCTGTCTCTCCTTTCTGCTCGCTCATCAGCGTCCCTACCAGCTACGCTCCTCTGCTCTTTCAATTCCGCGAGCTTTTCAATCAAGACATCAATCGTTCGGCTTTTCTCTTTTCCTGACAATTTCTTCCATCCTCATCTAGGCTCTGTATGGTTGAACTGAAATCTCCAGGTCACTTTTTTTTTGTCCGCGTACGATGCGCGTTCATTCGATGATTATTCTGGCATCCACGGCCTTGGCGCCCTTCTGGTACACCAGTATCGGGTTTAAGTCTATTTCTTTGATGGCGGGGCAATCAGTGATTA
>Ga0315284_10011015_pt1 | contig 12887 bp, 17 predicted proteins | sample YL17G09_16_MG_FD_203696 | JGI IMG/M metagenome (GOLD analysis project Ga0315284, IMG submission 203696) | Sediment microbial communities from Yellowstone Lake, YNP, Wyoming, USA - YL17G09_16 | ecosystem: Environmental > Aquatic > Freshwater > Lake > Sediment | place: USA: Wyoming | collected... | reverse complement strand
TGTCAAGGGCAGGACAGTACAGCGCGGCACCGGCATGGTACAGCGGCGACCTGTCGAGCCTGAAGAATGCGGTCAGGCGAGCTGTCAAGAGCGCATACCCGAGCATCGAGGTCACCGAGAAGATAGAGGACAACGATGACCTTGAAAGAAGGACGGATCTGCTGGACGAGGCAAAGGAGAGCCTGCAGGAGTGCATAGGCAACATTGAAGATGCCATAAAGGATACGGAGCTGGAGGATAACGCAAAGGCGTACCTGGTGGATCAGCTTAAAATCCATGTGGATTCGGAGCACGGATTCCTTTCAGACGACCTCAACATCGAGACGCTTAAAGAGCAACTCGAGAAAGAGTTTGCAGGTGACGAGGGATCAACGGACGAGAAGAAGGTCAGCGAGGACGAGGTCGACGCGATCGACTACTCGGATGAGTACCGCACGATCAAGATCATCATGGAGGACAACATCGGCAGGCAGATGTCGGATGAGCAGTTCAACCAGGTCATCGCCAGCATGAAGGCATCAGCTGAGGGCAAAGAGCTGTTCGAAGAGCAGATCAAGAGCCTCAACGATGAGATACTTCACTTCCTTATGGCCAGCGACGACCACATCCACAAGGTGCTGGGCGAGAGCGTGTCCGAGAAGATGAAGGTCAAAAAGTTCAAGAAGTCGAAGAAGGCAAAGAAGATGATCAAGGACGGGAAGATACCCGATCCGAACGCAACGGACGCAGAGAAGATCAAGGACATGACAGAGCACAGTGATGACGCTGTCGTTAATGCACTCAAGGTGATCGTTCTCGATCCCAAGATTAAAGAGTGGCTTGAGAAGAACGATCCGCAGGCGTTGAAGCAGGCCGAGGAAGCAATAGCGTCTACAGGAGTCAAGGAGCCGTAATGTTCCAACTGGCAACACACATGATCAGGGAAGCGACCATTGACTATCCGCAGAAGGACTTACCGTCCGGGATATGGGATAAGGACGGCGAGGACTACAAGCTGAAGCCGAAGGTCAAGGGCGAGATACTGAAAGCACTTAGGCAGTACCCCGGCCTGAAGCTCGTTGACATGGCGAAGGAGATTCACTTCATAGGATCGGCCACGACCAATATGTACGATGACACCTCCGACATAGACGTGCACCTGATCGTGAACAGCGACCTGCCGAAGGACAAGGCGCCTGAGGAATGGCAGAAGGACGTGCGGAAGTTCTACAAGGACAACCCGCAGACCGTGGCTGGCAGGCACCTCGAGTTCTTCCTGCAGCTACAGCCCGCGCAGGAGTATATGGCGGACGGGCTGTATGACCTGGAGACCGATGAGTGGATCAAGGGGCCGAAGAAGGTGCCTCTGGACTACGATCCATACGAAAGGTTTGACAGTGTGCTGGACGATATCAAGGATGTCGTCGGCGAGGCCGACGAGCTGCTCGGGGAACTGAAGAGGGATGTTATTGATTACAAGACGATCAAGGATGCCATCGGGAGGATGCCGAAGGATGTAAAGCAAAGGCTAAAGGACAAGATGGGGCAGAAGCTTGGGGATATCGAGAAGGACATAGAAGAGCTGACGAAGACGAAGGAAGAGTGGACGGACATGAGAAGGGAAGCCTCGAGCCCTGCGACTCCCGAACAGGCGTTGAAAGACGTTGAGCTGGTAAAGCAATGGCACGACAATAACGCCCTCTTCAAGTTCCTCGATCGGTATCAGTACATGCGGATCATCAGCGACCTCGAAGATATGCTCGAGGACGATGAAGGAGTAACAGACAAAGACGTAGGGGAGATCGAAGATCTCTTAGGTGTCATGAATGGCGGTAAAGAGCAGAAGGAGGAGTAATGGATTTTCAAAGCATGGTAAAACTTTTCAGTGAAGCAGGTATTGCGATAGTATCAGTAAGCGCAATCATATTCATGTCGTGGAAGCTCCTGCTGTGGGGCAAGCAGATCGTCGATGGTGTGCTTGCACAGATGGCGAAACAAAACGAGGCCTGGCAGGCCGTGGTCGATCGTTCGACAAGAACCCTTGACGAACATTCGAAGTCAGCAAGCTCGTTTCAGGATCAGTCGATTGAGGCGCATAAGTATCAGAGAGACGAGCATCAAAAGATGATAACTATCCTGGACGAGATCAAGTTTACAATGGTCAGGATAAACGGATATAAGAAGGGAAAGTAGCAATGAGCAGGATGGTGCCACAGGAGACGGTCAACGTGTTGCGTGACTTCAACGATGTGTCGGTCGAGCTCTACGGCATAGACGTGCAGCTATTCGTGCCGAACAACCTGACAGCCAACGAGCCGAAGGATGCATACATAAAGCCATCCGATATCAGCTACGAACCAAAGGACACAAAGGTATTCATCGAGTGGTCTCCAGAGGCCAGGCGGCTACGGAAGCTTGGCATATTTATGGAGAACGAGACCCCAATCATAGGATGGTTTAAGAACATACCGGACGTGAAGGTGGGCACATACATCAAGGTGCCGATACAATACGTGCCGGGAATAGTTGACACCGATGAGTTCGATGTTGTGGATATAAAGCTGAAAGGCATGTACGACGCGGAAGTGCTGAAGGCGTATAAACTTGCCCCGAGAAGAGTAAAGTAAGAGAGGAGCATTCAGATGCTTGAGAAAGACCAGGCCACAAAGGCCAAGAACGATTCATATCAGCAAGAGAAGGTCGACAAGATAAAGAAGCTGGTGCAGGCCACCCTGGAGCGTATAGAGCTGTATCGAGGTGAGAAGAAAGACATCGATGAGATACTGAGAATCCTGAACCAGGACTTGAAAGACCTAAAAGAGGGCAGGTTGGACAGGATCGAGGAGAGGCAGAAGCTGCACCCGAAGGCCAAGGACATATCAGTCATACAGGTGGAGCGAGCGCCGATCACAAAGGTCGATCCGACCAAAGAGAACGATCCGTACCAGACAAGGTGGTATACACCGTACAAGGTGTGGGCGAACGTACAGGAAGGAACGTCGGAGCTGATGCAGGACACATCGTTGATAGTCAACAACTCCTTCATCAAGGACAATGTGGGCGGAACATACAAGCTTACGAACGGGAGCGTGATATCACTATGAGAGTAAAGAGGATACAGAACGTATCACACCTTGATCTTATGGTAGAGCTGACAGGAGGCCCGACCGTTGTGATGAGGCCGGGCGAGGCAATAGAGGACAAGGACGTGGCGAACTACGGTCAGCTGATCCCGTTCTGCAAGGCGATCGTAGAGATGCAGGAGGTCAATCCTCCCGCAGGTAAGAAGCAATATCTGAAGGGGTGAGACCATGAAAGGCTTTGTGGAGCAGGCGGTAGGGTTGATAAGCCACAAGTGCTTTTATGACTACTGCGAGGCAAAGCAGCAAGACCCGACAATAGAGCCGGAAATATTCTTCGACATATGGTCAAAGAGCTTTATGCTACGTGTCCAGGAGAGCGCGAAGGACGAGATCTGGAGCGCGTTCCTCGACCAGATCATAGAGGCAAGGAGGGCACGATAAATGCCGAACGGCGACACACTGGAAGCATACTTAGGATGGACACATGAGAAGAAGAGGGCAGATTACTTCGGCCACCCGGGATACGCGGCCAACTGCCAGCAGGAGATAGACAGGATGGGCGCAGAGCACCCTGATTGGGTGGGGCAGATCTGTGACTGTCAGGAATGTGTGAGCAACCACTTTGAAGGGTAAGAGATGCCAGACATTGTAGTATTTGAAAGCATTCGAGCTAGGGAAGTCATCAGCCTCATCAGGCCGACCACGCCAGAGCTTTTGTGGGGTGACAATACAAACGTCGGTTGGACGAACCAGGCTAACGCCATCGACCTGAAGTTCAACAATGTGTACGCCTCGTTCTTAATGTCGACGTCAAACAAGGACGTCAACTCGATACAAGATACCATAGAAGCTGCGATGACGTTCATCTCACATATCTCTTGTGAGGTGCGGTTCTACGCCAGTGCAGTATTGGTTGACGACAGCTTCCTACTTCAAGTTCGAGATAACGTTGCGTATTCTACACAGGAAACATTCAACAGCGGAAACCAACCACCTTCGGTCATCACAACAAAGGCATATGATGTTACAAGCCTGCTCAACAGCATAGTAAACATCAACGGTGCGAGGGTTCGATTCGCACAGACCGTGGTGGGTGGTGCAGATGCAACGTTGTACATAGATGAAGCCCGATTGTTAGTTCATAAGCTGTTCATCGAGCAGGCAGAGACGATCGACATTGTTGAATCGCCGACGATGGACGTGTTGATCAACGTCAACGTGTTCGATACAGTTTCGATCGTAGAGGACATCACACGTGACCTGCACAGCTACATCAACGTGGACGATACCATAACGGCGACCGATAATGTCACACCGTCTGTCGATCCATTGTTTGTAAATGTGTCAGAGTTAGATATCGGAATATTTGAGGTTGTGGGGGTACTTGACTACCCATTATATGTAGGAATCTGCATAGACTACATAAGCGCGTCAGAAGTAGTGACTGCATACCTCGATGTGCTGTACGCAAGCGCGTTCGATACCGTAACAATTGCTGAATTCGTATTAGCACATCCGACTATATTGTACGTGGCGATAGACGATACGGTGTCGATCATAGAGGACGAGAGCATTGTACTACCATTCTTAGTTCCAGATGTGTTTGACAGCATCGCCATAGCGGAGGTAGCGTCGGCGCTCCCGGACGTGCTGAATATGTCCGCAGGCGAGGACATTTCCGTATTCGATATTGGAAATACTATACCGATATGCGATGTGGGCCCTGTTGAAGAACACGTTGTGATCGTGGAGGATGTAGCACTGCTGCCGGATGTGCTGTTCATGTTCGCATTCGACGATGTTACTATTACAGAGCAGCCGACGTACATAGCCGATCCGTGGATGTCGACTGCGTTCGACACTGTGATGATCATAGAGGTCGTAACGGCCTCGCCGGATCCGCTGCAGGTGAGCGCATCAGATAGCATAGCAGTAGGCGAGCCGACAGACCTCGCTCCAGATCCATTGATCTTGGAGTTGGTAGATACGATCTCAATTATAGAGAACCTGCAGCGACAGATGACCATCAGCGTCAATGTGTCCGACACCGTAACGATAGTAGAGGTGTTCGATACAATAGGGCTGTCGTACATAAGCCGATTTGAGTTGACGCACGTAACGGAATCAGTAAACGTGATGGCATTCGCCAGCTTCTGCGTCTGGGAAGACATCAGTGTATCCGACTCGTTTATTGCCGTCGTCATACCGCTGCTGTTCATGTCCGTGTACGAATACGTGCAGATATTCGAGGAGGCCGAGAACGCACCGGACGAGATGTTCATAGATCTGCTGATAGACACCATCAGCATCGCAGAGGTTGCGTTTATACAGGACGCAAAGCCGGTAGTGGGGCCGATCGTCGAGAACGTCCTGTTGATAGATCGGGTTTCAAGCATATACATCGACGCACTGTTCATGCAGAACATCATCGAAGTGATCAGCATCACAGAGGTACTGGTCATAACCCCCGATCCGTTGTACATCAGCTTGGTGGACAGCATATCCATTGTGGAAGTGCTTGCCGACCAGGAGACGATAGACGTATTCTTTGCAGAGGATATCACCATCATCGAGGATCTGGTGATAGAGAACCCACTGGTATACATGGCAGCGGAAGAGATCATCACCGTTGTGGAAGAGGTCATACGTGACCTGCAATCGAGCTTCAGCAGGATTGATGCAATATCGATATCAGAGGCCACAAGCATAGCGCCCGATCCGCTCAACATCTTATTGGTAGAGAACATCGTCATTGATGAGAACCTGGTCGATCAGGAGGTGATGGAGCTCCTCATATTCGACACGATATCGATAGTGGAGGACATAGGACTGCCAGAGATGTTGATCGGCATAAACGAATTTGAAGACATACAGTTTGACGATGTGATAGTGTCGGGGCCACTCATCGAGACGTTGAGCATGCTTATAGACCTGACACCAGTGAGCAGGGTACGAAGAGTCATCGACCTAATAAGGAATCCATAACATGGTGACAGAAGTAACGAAGGGCGACAACATCGACTTCAGATCACGGATCGAAGAGCCGGTCATCAACTGGAAGATACGCGCCACGATCTGGGACGAGGACGACAACGTCATAAGGAAGGCGACAGCCAACTCAGGTGGCACAGACGATCAGATACAGGTGACAGATCTGTCAAACGGGGAGTTCGTCGTACACATCCTGAAAGGCGAGACGGCAGGCTTCCTTGACGTAGCACAGATCGAGATCCAGGTGGAGCCTCCGACAGGAGAAGTGTACACGCTATTGAAGGACACGATCGTGCTCACGCCGAGGAAGATAGATTGGGTGGCACCGTGATAACCAGCTTCATGCAGGTGATAGATAAGGGAATACAGGCGGCGGTGTTCAACCGATTCAAGGACATCCTGTCCATCACTGACATGAGTAATGACACCGTGCTATTCCCGAAAGAGATAGCGATGAGGACGATCGCTGAGAAGCGAGGTAAGGCAGCGGTCGAGTTTATCAACCTGTGGCGCGAGGTAACGAACTACGACTGGGCCTTGCAGAGGACGCCTGTATCAAGGTTGGGCATAAACCTTGAGTACGACGACGGCACCAAGAAGAGGATCATAAACGTCAAGACGGTGCCGGTGCACCTCGAGTATGGGGTGTGGTGGTGGACGAAGGACTACGACAAGTACAACAGGTGTGCTGAGAAGTATCTGTTCTGGCAGCAAGAGAATCCGAACCTAGATGTAAACTACAACGCCGGACTGAGCAACTACCCGCTGGAGATGGACTTACACTTTGGTGAGGTATCGGATGAGTCAACGACACCGGACATGTTTGATAAGGGGCTGTACTTTGTAATGCATGCACCCGTCATAGTGGATGGGTGGGTGTTTACAGATAGCCTGGTAAGGACAGTCAAGAAGGTTGTGGTAACGGTATATGACAATACCTACACCGACACGACACCGCCGATATTATGGCAGGAGGAGATTGTCTGCACATGAAAGGAATGGTAGACTCTATACAGGGATCACTGCAGGAGAAGATGACGCCCGAAGAGAAAGAGAGCATGAGGCATGAGCTTACTACTCCTGACATGAGGCCGCAGCCGTTCGACGTATCACTGGACGGATGGCTGGACAGGATCGAGCTGTGGGGCAAGGTATCATATATGCACATAGATCCTGAGAACAAGGTAAAGGACAAGGTCAGCAGGAATCAGTTCATGGGCAGAATGGCTGACCAGAATCTCCTGAAGATGTTCGGCACATGGCACATCGAAGAGCTGAACATAAACAAGATCAAGATATACAGGAAGTACGTCGGGATGGACGCGAAGGACTACACGGAAGAGTTTATCGTATCAATAGACCTAAGAGACGAGCTGAAACCAGCCCTGAAGGCCGGAGGCATCGTCGGCTGGCTTCGGGATGCGTTCGGAGCAGTGACAGGAATATAAAACAAGAGGAGGCATAACATGTCAATATTTTTATCGCCTGGAGTTTACGCCAGAGAGCGGGACATCTCAACGATCGTTCCGAACCTGTCGAGCACGATAGGGGCGATCGTGGGATACTCGGAGAAGGGAAGTGTCAATGATATAAAGTTGCTGACCAACTCACAGCAGTTTATCGATGAGTACGGCAAGCCACCCGCCGGATCACCGACTACCTTCTTCCACTACTCTGCGCTGGCCTTCCTCGAAAAAGGGAACAGGCTGTACGCACTGAGAGTAGCAAACGCTCCGAAGTACGGTGGTGAGTGGATCATCAGGCCGGGTGGTGCAGGAGCCAACACAGCGTTGGTGGCAGGATCGACCGACCAGGCATACCACGCCGTTGGTGGGCAGGACATTCTGTTCTACATATACGCTGTGGATCCAGGCGCATGGAACAACAGCATATCGATAAAGATACCGACGGCGAGCATCGATGCGCCCCTGTATCAGTTCAACATCGAAGTGTACACCAAAGACTCCGACGGCAACTATACCAAGCAGGAGGTATGGACGGTATCAAGGAAGCACCAGAACGACGGATACGGCCGACAGATGTACATACAGGACAAGATCAACGGGTTCTCCAGCTACATCTTTGTTGCCGACAACACGGCAGAGGCTGATACGGTGCTGCCGACACCGCAGGATACATACCTGGATATGGGCGGTGGGGACTCGGGAACAATTCCAACCGACGGCCAGCTGGTAACAGGGTGGGGTCTGTTCGCTAACCCCGATGACATTGACATCAGGATACTAATCAACGCGGGCAACACAGCTTTCGCAGTGCAGGATGCGATGAGAAACCTTGCGGAGACGAGAGCCGACTGCGTGGCGGTGCTTGATATACCGTATGCACAGCTGACAAGTGTCAACGCTATGGTGCTGTGGAGGACAGGCGTCCAGAACTTCAACTCGACATACTGTGCCCTCTACGCTCCGTGGGTGAAGATATATGACTCGTACAACGACAAGATCGTAGAGGTGCCTCCGTCAGGATACGTGGCGGCGCAGTTTGCCTACAATGACTACGTGGCAGAGCCATGGTTTGCACCGGCAGGATTCAACAGAGGACTCCTGAACGTGCTTGGACTGACCAACGTATTCACACAGGGTGAGCGCGATTCGCTGTACGAAGAGCAGATCAACCCACTCCAGACATTCAGGGGTGAGGGCACCGTGGTATGGGGCCAGAAGATGGAGAAGTCAATACCGTCCGCATTGGACAGGGTGAACGTCAGGAGGCTCCTCATCACGCTCGAGAAGGCAATGGCTGTGGCACTTCGGGGGTTCTGCTTTGAGCCCAACACAGAGGTCACGAGACTTCGAGTGTCAACGACGCTGGAGCAGTATCTCGACCTGCTCTCTGCAAGGGGAGCCTTCCAGACAGAGCTGGGAGATAAGGGGTACAGGGTGGTATGCAACACGACCAACAACACCCCGCAAACGATCGATGCAAATGAGCTTCACGTGGATGTGTTCCTGAAGCCGGTAAGGGCAGCAGAAATAATCCAGCTCCAGGCGATAATCACCCAGACAGGAGCGAGCTTCGAAGAGCTCATTGCACAGGGAGTGATGTTCTAACTTGCAGCACACGATTAACGAATACAGAAGAGCAAACGGCAAACCCATAATATTTATATGGGATGGGCTGATGTCCAGCTTTTGCAAAGAGCACTGTTGGGCAATGGCGCGAGAAGGGTACATTTACCACGCACCTGACTACTATCTCAACGGGTGGTCGGAGGTTGTGTATGAATGCTCTTACAACGGAGAGGATATCAATGGGATGGCAAGGAGAATAATCTTTGAGCACCTCAACGACAGCCCAGGGCATAGAAGGATACTGCTGGAGTCAACGGAGATGGCATATGCCTTTGTCATCAATAATTGGAAGCTGTACTTAACAATACGAGGCAAATAACGAGGGAGGAGAACATGCCGGACAATCTGTCAGTGAATAATCTTAAGGCGAACCTGACTAATCCACAGAGGGTATACATGTGGAACGTGATCGTACCGAACCCTGTGGGTGGAGGGGATTCGGATGTGCTCACGCTCAGGGCGCAATCAACCGAGATACCCGGCCGAAGCGTGGGGCAGATCCCCGTTCCGTATAAGCAATCAGCAGGCCTGAGGTTCCACGGCAAGCTGACGTACTCGCATACGTGGGACGTGACATTCGTGGAGGGTGAGGATCGCAGGGTGTTCGACACCATCTACGCATGGAATCAGAACATCGTCCACGACGTAGCGAACGTGGGAGCAGGTGACATCGCTATCAAAGCCGATGTCATACTTCAGCTCATTACGACCAAGGGAGAGGAGTCGATGCAGATAAAACTCATCGGCGCATTCCCAATGGCGGTCGGTGATGTGGCATTAAGCTATGAGTCGGAGGCGATCGTCAACTATGCAGTAACGTGGAGCTTCGACAGCTGGGTGAGGGTGTAAACAATGCTATTTGACCCGACCCTTGAGATACCACGATATACGTGGAGATTGCAACGCGCCTATATGTGGGAGGTCATGCTCCCGGATATAGGAGGCATCTCAGGAACGCTTCTATCAACATACTGCCAGGACATCAAGTTCGGCGACTACGGGATGGAGGAAGTGGCCTCCCTCAAGTACGGCGCGTTCAGGGCTAAGTATGCAGGAGAGCTGGACATACCAGACCTGACGCTTACATTCCTTCGCCCGGTGCCCGATCAGGTGACAGCGTATTTTTACGCATGGCGGCATTTGATAGTGACGGATGACGGGTTCTACAATCCGAAAGGCAACTACGCACGGAGCATCTACTTTTACCTGTACGATACTACAGGCGCAATTGCGAACAAGATACAACTGGTTGGATGCTTCCCCAAGGATCTGCCAGGCTGGGACTTTAGCTATGAGTCAGAGAATGTATCGAAACTGACGATAACGATCAGTGTGGACAGGATGGCATTCGGAGAGTTCGTATCACCAGTGTTCATACAGGATACCGTCCAGCCGTTTACACGGGTAGACATAGAGGACACGTCGAGCGTTACGCCAAGGACAAGGCAGACGATAGCACCGCCTGCAAGATATACAGTACCGACAGGTGGTGTACCAACTTCGAATGTGCCATCGCCACTTGGATTTTTAGGGGCTATAATTCCTGCGATAGCACCAAAGTTGATAAGTATTGCGGTGGGTACGGTGTTTGCCGGAGCGAAGCAAGTCATAGGAGCTATTGCGAAGCCTGTGGCAGAGGCAGAGCCTGCGTTTGCTATTAGAGGATCTTTGTCCGACGGACTGGCCGCTAAAGCAGGCACTGGTATATCATGGGCTTCATTGACACCAGTACCGTCACGTGAGCAATCCTCCATGACATCGACAATTAACTATGCACCGACGGATCGTCAGATGGGATCGTTGTCGGACTCATTGCGTAAGGCGGTTTCAAGTGAGACATCTACATTTGCAATACACACTCCTCTTGCTATAAGTGGAGGTGTAGGATAAATAGTAGTGCCCATAAGGGCAACAGAGAGAATGTTCTCCTGACAAAAAGCAAAGGAGGCAGACATGTCAGAAAGCGAAAAGAAGCACATACGAACAGAGTTCGGTAAAGGAAAAGGCCCTGCTGTCGGATTGAAGGACAGCAAGGAGCAGGCACATGTAGCACCAGAGGCACCCGCATCACAGGCATCTACTCAGTACGTCGGAATAGACTTTCCCTCAAAATATCTTGTGTATCAGGGGATCGACCCAACCAAGGTCGGCATTCGGCTTCTCAAAGGCAAGGATGAGAAGCTGATCGCGGAGCTGAGCTATGACAACTTCGAGAGGAAGTTTGCGGAGATAATCCGCAACGTCATTGTGGGGATCGACCCACGGGAGCTGACGATTGGCGACAGGCTGTACGTCATGCTGTGGGAGGCGATCAACTCCTACAACAAGATAGCGGAGATCGAGATGCAGTGCAAGTCGTGCCTGCAGACCGTGACGTACCAGATAGACTTATCAACGCTGGCCGTGGTAGAGCTTCCTGCAGGCTTCAAGGAGCCATGTCCGATAACGATGTCAAACGGCGACATAATTAACATGAGGCTGTTCAGGGTAAAGGACGAGGAGAAGCTGTTCGACGTTCAGAAGGCTGGATACAAGACGTGGCTGTACCGGTTTGCATTGAGCATCATAGATGAAAAGAAAAGCGATTGGGATAAGGTGGCGTACCTCGAAGAGCTGAACACACGCGACCTCGCACTGATCAGGGCATTCCATGAGCAGTATTATCATGGCCCGAAGATGGAAGCAATGGTTGAATGCCCGAAATGCGGAGCCTCGGAGGTGGCTCCCGTACCCTTTCGACTTGAGTTCTTTTTTCCTTACGGCAAGGCGCTACGAAAGTATTTTGGAGGTACAGTTTAACCTGGCGTACCACAACATACTGTCGGCGTCCGAATACGATGAGACGGATCTGAAGGACATAGACTGGCTGTACAGCAGGCTGGCGAAGCAGAAGCAGGAAGAGGCTAAGACGGCAAAGCAGGCGATGACAGGCAAGACGGAGTTGCCGCCCGACTAACGGAGACACGATGGCACAGAACTGGAAGGGTAAATACGAGAAGGTCGACACAACATTCACGGAGAAGTCGGCCCACATAATAAAATCAGTGCGGGCAAAGCTCGCTACTGATTTTATGATGTTCTTCCGGCGTATGATTACTGTGTACTCTCCGAAGGGTGAAGTGGGCCAAGAGCTTCAGGGAGGGCTGATACTGACGTCCAGGATCATCAGGGGGCTTGACACCCTGCTGGGGCTGGGAGGCAGGCCGTCAACAGCGGATGAGATCGACAAGCTGTTCCAGGACATAGAGAGCCTGAAGCTCCAGATGATGTGGTTCAGGAATAAGTACAATACAAGCCCCAAGTTCATGAGGGAGTCACAGCGGATAGCCCGTATGACAGGAGTGGGCTTTGACACTCTCATCAATGCACTGAACGCAATAGAGGAGGAGCTTCAGAATCTTGAGATGCAAGGCGAGAGCAAGATCGAGTTCCTGAAGAAGCACGCGCCTGAGCTGTACGAGATGGGAGCGGGCGCCGCAAGGTTCCTCGGGATGGCAGCACTGGGGCCGTTCTACGAGATCGGCGCGATCGCCACGCGAGGGATAACGGGCATAGCAAAGGAGTTCAGGTCACGAAGGATAGCACGGCAGAAGCAATCAATATCGGGCAGGCTCGGATCAATCGGTGCGGATATCGGTGAGGACGTGATGGGAGGCATGGGGCGCGGCCGTGCAGCAGGAGCGGGTAGACGGGGCGTCAAGGATATATTCGGAATGGCCGGCCTGGGAGGTGGATCGACAGC
>Ga0315284_10011014_pt1 | contig 12887 bp, 17 predicted proteins | sample YL17G09_16_MG_FD_203696 | JGI IMG/M metagenome (GOLD analysis project Ga0315284, IMG submission 203696) | Sediment microbial communities from Yellowstone Lake, YNP, Wyoming, USA - YL17G09_16 | ecosystem: Environmental > Aquatic > Freshwater > Lake > Sediment | place: USA: Wyoming | collected... | reverse complement strand
CCCCCCCAGCTGACGACACTAACAACGCTTTCGCCTTTCCCGCGTTGTACGCTTTCACTGCTTTATCTTTGTTTCCCCTATTTTCGTTTCCGGTGAACAACTGATAAGGGACTTTCTGCCTGTCTAGAAGTTTTGCGTAATCTTGCAAGTTCGATAAGTAGTTCGAATATACGAGCGTCTTCGACTTCGGGTTCGTCTTAAGACGTTTCATCACTTCGTCGACGGCGCGCTGCGTTTTCGGTGCAGGCTCCGTATCCCCCGGGGTTGGGTCGAACTTATCCATGCTACCGCTCAGCTGCCGAGTCTGAGATTCAAACGCATTCAAACGAGGAAGATCTTTTTTGCCCGGGGGGAGACCGGCCTTGAGACGTAGTCTCGACATCCACGGCAATTTTCCCCAAGCGAAGTCGTGCAACTTCGTTTGCTCAGGAGACATTGAAACTTGGATTTTCTCTTCTGACTTTTCTGGAAAGTCTCCTGACGGCGCTTCGTAGTCGACCCAATGCCGCAAAATCTTGCCGAGCTCGGCTTTATTGCGAAGCCGGGGTTCCTTAATGCTCCATGGAAGAAAAGCACTCCAACTCTTCGACGGCTGTTCAACGTAGCGTTCGTCGAACGCTTTTCCGAGAGGCAAAACATTCTTCCCAGCAGCGAGATCGACGAGAGAAGCGACATCTGAAGGACGATTGTAGAGCGGCGACGCCGTCAGAAGCATGCGCTTTTTAGCAGGAGCGTTCGCAATCAAACCGCGAAGCTTGCTGTTCAATTCCCGCGCACGATGAGCTTCGTCGACGATCAATAAATCGGTGGGACTAAGTCCCGGCCCCATTACGGCCTTTTGCATACTCGAAATATGGGGTTTAAACGAGCCTCGAGTATGTTTTTGAACCTCTTTCTCGTAATTTCCCATAAGAGAAGCGGGCAGCAGTACCTCCGTGTTTCCGGGGTTACGCTCGCCAGCGGCTATCGACGCTAGTGTCTTTCCAGTTCCTAGGCCGTGCGCGACTACCAGGCCTTCCTGGCCTTGTAGGCGATCGACGGCACGTTGCTGGTGCGGCAGCAACTCGGTGTAAATCTTGGAAAATTTCTCAAACTCGTTCACTTGGAAATTATAGCACAACGGCAAAAAAAGGGACCCGAAGGTCCCACACCGCCTAGCGGCGCTTCAACAGGTGCTTTGTGAGCGGAGCCCCGATCTGTGCGACGAGGCGCTCAATCAGACTGACGGACACGACTTCCACCACTTCGTGCCCGCTGTTGTCGACGGCTGTCACGGTACGGCCTTTCGGGTCGAATCGGAATGTGACGCCGTTCCGGGGATCAATGTACGTTCTCATAGCAGTCCTCCTTGGTTACTTACTTATACCAAGAAGCCTACGCATTTCCTCCCTCGGGCCCGAAGATCGGCGACTTCACAGCTATCGCCGATTCCAGCATTTTCTGTATATATGCCGCCTTTTCTTCCATGATTCGCTCAGACATCGCCCCCTGAATCGCCTCTCCAAGCTTCGCGTAGAGTTTTACTTTACGCAGTAAAGCTACTTCCAGTTTTTCGGTGTCGGCGAGGGCCGTTGGTCCGCGGAGTGCCGGATGGTTGGCGCCGAACTCCGCCATTTCGATTAGGAGCAACTGCTGCAAATCACGGAGTACTTCTTCCCCGTCAAGTTTCGTCGACATGAGTCCACGCTTTCTGCTCCTTCGGGCCTAAGGCGAGGAGGGCACCGAGGTTGGAGCAGCACCGTCCGAAGTGGTAAAGCGCAGACTTGAAGTCCTTGCTACCGTAAGACGCGGCAGCCGCTTCAACGCCAATTTCGGCGAGGTGCAAGTGGTTCTGAACTTCTTTCGAGTATTTGCTCACATCCCCCATCTGCCCACGAATGCGATCTAGAAGGGTCTTCTTTAGCGCGATAGCTACGGCGAGAATTTCCATTACTGCCTCCAAAAAGATTTCCCGCCTGAGGCGGTTTAGTTGATTACGTACTTATACCAATTTTTTGCGCCAGTTCGCCTTTAACTCTTCTGGCGTTGGGAGCTTCGCGATGTCAGACGGAGCATTGAAAAGCATGTTCTTAGCGTTAATATCGAGACCCTTCGCTTTAGCTTCGCGGTACTTATCGAGACCTTTAAGAATCCCGATAGGTGCTCCGATTAACGGAACGGCGTACGCCAGGTAAGTTAATGTCGGCAGAAACATTTTTAACTTGTCGGACTTCGACATCGCCTTACCGGCACCTGACAAGAGTCCTGCTCCACGAATGTTGGCACGGCCTTCTTCGGCCAAGATCGCCGCCAGCTGCAAAGCACCGAGATACGGAGCTGCCCTGGCTACTGGGTTATTCTTCTCTTTGTTCAACGCCCCCGTTAACGCGATAGCTGCCGGCGCCGCCATTCCAACGGGATGACGCAAAAACGGCGAAATACGCTTAAGAATCTCTTCTATTTTTGTCGGGGTGTGCGCATGCCCCACTTCGTGTGCGATCGTCTCCGGCGACAATCCCGGCGTTGCGTGAATGTATTCTTCGGTGGGTTTCCCCCACGAAAAATCCTGACCAAATGAGGAGCGCGGCTTCGTCGGAGGAACGAAACCTTTCGGGTTCATTTCAGAACCCATCGACAGATGCGGGTCCCCGGATCGTCCTGCCCGTGTTACTAATTTCTGAACTAATTCGACTGTCTCTTCAGGGGTCTTCGTTGAAAACCCCTTCGGGAATTCTTTAGGCATCTGACTTCGTCGTACGAGGGGATACAACGGTAACAGTCCTGCCGCCATCGCAGCAGGAACTCCCTTAACTTGCGAAGCTTCTGAGAGCGCCGCTAACGCCTGTTCCCCGGTTCTTTTCGTCCGGCTATCCGATTTGTGTGAGGGCGTAGGCAATATAATCCCCGTCGTAACCTTTTCTCATTTCGATCTGCGTTTCTTCCGGTTCCCAGTTTTCTTCTTCGTGAACTTGGGCAGGACCTCCTAATGGCGAAAAATCGAACAGGTGTTCGATAATTCCAGGACTCAGGTGAATAACATAGCGCCCTTGATACATGTGCTCCTCCTTGGCAATGTTGAAGTTCTTTTTCTCTAATACCAAGGACTGCCCTATTATTTTAGGTGAGGTGAAGACAATGAACAATGAGTTCTACGCTGCCGGGTACAACGACGCCCTCGTCAAATTGGGGTTCGAACCGATGCCGGGTCCGAGCGTTGATATTGACGTCTCGCAATTCAACGCGCCGGCTAAGGGCATTATGGGACGGCTCGGCAGTCTCGGAACGAAAGGCAAGCTCGGTCTGGGACTGGGGGCTGCTGCACTAGTCGGTGGAGGACTGTACATGCGCAATAAAGCAAAACAGCGAGCACAGCAGGGACAGTCGCAACAATTCTACGGACCGCCGCAAACGACGATGTACGGCGGTGGTTACTGAGCCGCTACGCCCCGAACAGACAAGACAACAATGTAGGCGGTTTCAACGAGGACAACGGCCCAGAGTCCATACTTCTCAAGCTTGTTCACGAACTCTTCTTTCTTCTGAAGTTTAGCGGCATCATCAAATCGAGCTTTCCAGTATTCGCCGTTCGTCTTGTATTCACCCAACATGTGTTCGCAGTTAGACAGCTGAGCTTTGTAATTATCTTCTATTTCGAGTTTTAGCTGTAGGCGTTGTTCGAGAAGGGGAAGCTTCGCGAATAGTGTTTCGTAGTCGACGTAGATAAGTGCAAGGGTTTTGTACTCTTCCAGCGTAAACGCCTTGTACTGTATCCCCTGAACAGTTAAAGTAATTCCTGCGGGGAATACTATCGGCGCTTGCGCCAAAACAGGGGTTGTAAAAAGAAACATAAGAAAAACGAGCATCCCTGTTTTCATTTGCCACCCCGAAGAATCGCATCGATCTCTTCAATCGACTTAGCAGCGACAATCTTCTCCCGCTTCTCGAGCGACGCCGCGTCGAGTTGAGTCGTCTGATTGATCAATGCTGCCTCTTTTTTCTTCTTCGCTATGAGTAGTCGTTCGAGCTCTTTCTTCTTCGCGGCGTAGGCTTCTTTGTCGGTCTTAAGCGCGTTTTCTTGAACTGTATCTGCTGAAGTCGTAGTTTTCTTTCCAAACACTGAAAGGGCGATTACACCGATCGCTACGAGCAAAAGAAGAAGGAAGGCTAGGACCTTGCCCCACCAGGGAATGCGCTGATACCATGCATAGAACTTTAACCAGATGGGGTTGTCAGTCATGGGGTTCTTCTCCTAGTGTCATTTGACGTGGATCAGGTGTCGGGAGGGTTCCCGGAAGTACGTCTACTGCGACAACCTTTCCGGGAACTCTGACGACCCGTTTGCATTGTCGACCTTCGGCGTTCTTGAAGGTGATGTGTATCCGATCTCCCAAGTCAGGCCTCAATTCCGAGTGAACTGTGTCCTTGAGAAGTATAGCTCGGTTCGTAGTCAGGGTTAAGACAGGTGGCACATAATAGTTTTCCCTTCATGGGGAATGTCGATCCTCGAGTTCCACAATGGGAGCAGACACCAATCTTGTCAGAAAATTCTCGGGACTTCTTAAAGAAGGTCTTCTGTAACTCCGGGGGAGAAGCTAAAGTTTCTTTGCCATATGTTGTTATCTTGAAATTTTCTTTCTGGTTTGTAAAATCTCCAACTACCATACCGTATTGAATGAGCATCATGAGCGTCTGCCGCGTGAGGACCGGGAACTTATAGGCTTCGGCGACAAAGTGAAGCGCTGCGATGCTGACCCAATTCTTGCGCGTTGCCACCGCCGCCAAGAGTTTTAATTGCCGTGTTCGGTCTACGTTGGTGATATTTCTATTTGACATGTTTGTGCACCACTTTCATGACGAGGAGTATTCCCCGAGCTCGTAAACGACAGTGTCGAGCTTGGGAGAATACTGAGTCTGACACCAATAAAGTTTAATTGTTTCTGCCGAGTTTCTCGGCGCTTCGCGCTAACTACGTGTAACTCCGTGTTTGCGGCGATTTCTGGTGCACTAAAAAAAAGCGACATCTCCGGGAGGGCGCGTTGGGGGGAACGCGCACGCTACCTCGAAGAGTCGCTAGATGGACGAAACGGGCGGCCCGCACCGTGGTCAGTCGGAGTAGAAGTCATTCGGATTTCGCGTGTACTTCTCATTCGACTCAGTGGGGTGTTCTAAAGGCGTTTGTGCGAGTCAGTCGGAGTGAAAAACCAAAATTCATAATTCCGCCTATTTAGCGGAGCTATGGCAAGGAGGACTTGAACCTCCAACTTTCAGCTTCTCTTGCTGACGAGCTATCCAGTTGCTCTATTGCCGGGTTGAGAATTTATCTCAATTTAGGTGTGACCTTTCGGCCGCACGATATGCCAACGGCATTTCGCGAAACGCCTCCGAGTTAAGGCCTCGGGGCATGCCTTGGAGCGTACCACCGCCGCGTTTCTAGAACGTAGTCCCAGGAGTCACCCGGGGCTACGTCACGATGTTGTCAAAGAATCCGACCCCCAGAATTATACCGTGAAATCGTTGAAGACCGTGTCGTCGACTTCGATTTCCGTGTGCGAGTTTGTGTACTGGATCGCCGCTTCACAAAGGCGAAGCTGTTTCACGTAGTAGAGCTGCTTCGGGATGAGCTTGTAGAGCGGCTGTTTCTCCACGTCCTTCAGGAGCTCCGTCGGTGCGTCCATCGAACGCAGACGCCCGGTGCGACGTTCTTGGAAGCTCGCAAGATCGACATGCGTGAGAACCTCCTTCTGCTTTTCTGCGAGCATCTTGCGCCGGGTGAGCAGGGCCGCGAGGGTCGCGGAAACCTCTCCTTCGGTGTTCTCGGCGCCGGAGACGAAGTCCTTCAACACCGACTTCTCGACGCTCACGTTCACCGTGTGGTTCGCCTGCTGGATCGCACCGTCGGCGAGGCGCCACATGTGCGAGTAGTAGTCGCACTCCCGGTCGACCTCCTCCTGGGAGAACTTCGGGATGACGATGTTGACCTCTTCGATGCCGTTCGTCGGGTCCACCATCCGGCGAGAGACCTGGGCGTCGAAAGAGGTGATGTGCGAACGGATCGTGTTGCGGAGGTCGGTCTGAGTTTTCAGCTCCTTACGGCGCAGGAGCAGTGCTGCGAGGGTCGTCTTCATGGTTACACTCCTTTTCACGTTGTGTGGTTGATAAACAAAAGCCGGTAGTGTCGAGCTTCCGGCGTCGCTTAGTTATTTCGTACTCGCCGTTACACACGCCAAGGGACACTTCCTTTTTGTGTGCTTACCCCTTAACCCCTTCAAAAGTGAGAGGAACGGACCGCTGCTAGTCTCGGGGGAACTTTCCTTCCGGTATCCCACCGGTTTGGGCGCTTGGCCGCCAGTTTATTGCCGTCGCGTTGCCACCACCAAGATGGCTCGTCTAGTCCCCTGTCGCCACCGCTGTGCAGCGCGGGTGGAAGAGAAGTTGTTCCCGTCAGGGCTTCTCGTTTGGTGACCGGCTTAGAGGAACGTCGAAGATGCGATCTTCATCGTCCCAGGGCGCGTTAGGCGCCTCCACCAGGAGGTAGTTTACGTCTACCTGCCAAGACGTCGTGGACCGGCCGGTAATCGAAACCGGGTCCGCAAGAGTCGAAGCGTCAGTTCTTCACGTGCGTAGCTGGTCTGATACGTGAGCACTCTGACCAGCAGAAGAAGCGCCCAAGCTCGAGGGTCATTTACAGGTAACCCACAGACCTGTTTTTCGTCCGCGTAATTGCGCCTCTTTCAGTTACTCGGACTCCTTACTGAAGAGACGTCCCTCAGGCAGCCGCTTGGAGAGCGGGGACCGTCGCGGGGAAGAGTTGTACTACGTTGCCGTTTGTACATTGGTGGCTTTTGCTGGTTGCCATCATCCAGTGCCCGCACCGACACCTGTCACATCCTACGTCGAAACCTTTCCGGCCCATGTTTTCAAAGAACGCCCCAACAGTATACGCGAATTTCCCTGCTTTGTGAACCCCGGAGCTGCTCCTGCAGATCAAACAAACCTTAGCGATTAAGGGTTTGCTCGAGTTCGCCGGCGCCGTCGCCGCGGTGAAGAGCCACCTGGAATACTAAGAACACGCGTAGTCTGCATTCAGCTCGAGCCGCGGCGATAGGGGCCGGCGAACTCGAGCAAACCCTTAATCGCTAAGGTTTGTTTGATCTGCAGGATCAGCATCGAGGATACGCGTGGACTTGATCAGGTTTCGTTATCGACGTGTTACACGTCGCGTCCCAACAAGAAACAAATGGGATCTTTGTCTCGTGTCGACTACCAGGGAAGACCTCATGCCGGGGGCGTACCGTCATGAGGACTTTCGCATTCTCTTTTACCGTATAATCGTGTCTTTTTTTACAAGTGCCGACATCGCAGCGGGACCTTCGGTTAGGTATGTCTGGGCCCAACTTAGCGCAAGGGGATATGGGATTGGGCCCCCAAGGAAGTTTCAGTTTGTTCATGACCTCGAAATAGGCGGGGTTGGACGACGTAATGTCGAGGACCCGGACGGTCCCCGAAACACAGTTTTCCGGGTTTCCGACGACGAAGTGCGTTCGACAAATCCAGGGGCGCATCGAATAGACCTGACAGCGATCGTCGCGTAGGAATGGGCAAGGATATTTACGGCGTAACCAGGCCTCGGGGTCGTTAGCAGTAACCCGAAGGTTCTCGCGGGCTTCGTCGATTACTCCTGGTTCGAGTGGATACTCTCGTAGGAGCAGGATGGCTTCTGCGACTGAGTAGCGCAGGAGGGGGTAGCAGCAATGGTTACACGCCGGGGAACAGGAACTTCGCGAACGAAGCTCGGCGATGTACGGTTCTTGCTCGGCGTAGAACTCCAGTAACTCTTTCATGGTTTTTTCTATCGACTATACTTGTAGCATGAAAAAAACCTCCGAAGAAATAGCAACTGTCGTCTTGGAGAAGATCGCCGCCGGATTCCTTCAAGGGCTTGTCAACAAGATCAAGCCGAAGGTCCCTACGTCTCTTACGATCGATCTCCCCAACAAGGCTAGTCTAGCAGGGAGCGGCGAACGCCTATGCAACGCCGCGCGCAAGTTGGACCAGTCTCGTTGGGGTTGGTTGCCGCCGATCAAGTGATGTCGCGAATCAGTTGAATCTGCCATTCGGTATTTCTGACTTTACAGAATTTGGCAAAGACTTCGATCGCCCGATCCAACTTTTTGTAGTTCCAACACGCATCACGCGCCCCGGTCGGAACGAAATACCCGCCGCCGTCATTGTCGCGTCCTGCCAACTTGTAGAGAATTTCATTCTCTGCCTCAGATCGGATGTTATCGACCTGAACAATGTACATAGTTTCCTCCTTCTAGATTTCCACGAGTATTGTCTCTCTCAGAAACCCTTCGTGTTTGTAGCCCCATTGATTACATATGACTCGCGTAGTTCCTATCCTCCGGTCCTGTGCCCTGTTATGGTCATGCCCATAAATCCACAGCTTCGGTGAGTACTTCTTAATTAAGTAGTAGAGTTCAGTACTAAACGCTGCGTTACTCCGCGAAGCTTTGAATTGCGGAGCAGTGAGTTGCTTTGACGGAGCGAAGTGCGTTACTACGACCGTCGGACTAGATGCGGCGGCAAGCGCCTCTTCGAGCCATGCCACTGCGCGCCGGTGCTCTTCAGTCCAATCTTTTGGTAACAGCCTATGGTCCCCGTATTTAACGACACGAAAGTCGGTAACGCACTGCACCGCAGCGACGGCGTCGAGGGGATTCGAAAGGTCGGAGTAGAGGCAAGTACCGAGAAAAGAGACACCATCGATTACGGCGAGCTCGTTGTCTAGAACGGTAACCAGGTCTTTGAGCTTCTCTTTGTACTCTTTCTTGATTTCGTGAAACTCGTGGTTGTAAATTTCGTGGTTCCCGAAGACGTAGATGATCGGCTTGTCGTAGCCCTGACGGCGAATGCGGCCGAAGAACTTGGCAAGAGAGGCAGGGTTCGTATGGATGTCTCCTGCGAAAACGATGACGTCGGCGTTAGGAGAAACAAAGAAATGCTTTCCTAACTTTGAGTCGAATTCTAAATGTACATCTGAGGAATATTGAATACGCACGTTATCCTCCTATTTTGGCGCCCCAACCTGGGTTTGAACCAGGGACATCGTCGTTAACAGCGACGCGCTCTACCAGTTGAGCTATCGGGGCGTGAACCCAGAGTGAATCGAACACTCGACAAAGGGCTTAAAGGGCCCCTGCTCTACCTACTGAGCTATGGGTTCTTTTGTGGTTACCATTCAAAGGTTACTAGGGCAACCAAAGTTACCCATGTACGTCCTTCAATCTCATCGGTGTTACACGTAATGTTCTGGTGCTTAACACGAACGTCTTTTCCGTGTTCTTCGATGAGTCCTTCAATTTCAGCATTTATCCTATCCATTATTTGCCGGTTGGGTAGGTCTGAGGAGGGACAAGCGTCGTGGTTGTAATCCGCGAAACAACACAGCACTTTTGTCCTAGGTAACACGGAATCTTTTTTGCGCGTCATGATGGTTCTCTTTTCCTTTTACTGAACTATGAGTTCTACTGAGTCCAGCGAGTATTACTTATCTTCGTGCTCCATCGCTTTTCGAAAATCTTGCGCCCGCATAATTACAGCGCGGTGTTTGCGCAACATTTCCTGTGAATCCAAACGCGACCAAGGATCGTAATTAATTTGTAAAGTCTCAAACTGGTATCTAATATCTTTCAGATGTAAAAAGTCATCTTCGGACATATCTTCTTGTAGCCCCACAAAATCATGAGAAGTCAGACCCGCCAGCGCCACAAGTATATATCCCCAATCGTTGGGTGGTTGTAGGGGTGGTTGAACCCTCGTTTCTCTTTTTGTGCCTGATGCGCTTGTTTTTTCCGGAATTTGTGACGATATTTTGGATGTTTTTGGTGCTCTCCATTGTACTGCATTACCTGCCTTGGCCCACAAAGACTGGATCGAAATTTCAGAAGCAACATCACGCCAAATTTCATCGCCAGAATGTTCATTTCGAATCCGTCCGTGCCAAGACAATTCTCTGTGGAAGAAATCAAAACCTACGGAATTTTGTATGAGTACTGCATGTTCAAAGCCACCATGGACAGGTACAACCTCGTTTAATGGAATCGTAAACCCAGGTTCATTTTGTATTGCGTCCCCCAGCCAACCTAACCCCACATATTCTTCAATCGAAGAGTCTCCTTTTGGAAGGGTCGCCCCTACGAGTAATAGTTCCGTGCGCTCGTATTTCTCCTTCTGGGCACTAAAAGCCTTTAAAGCTCTTGGTAGCGCCGAAGGATCAGTCTCAAATTCTTGTAAGGTTGTGCACGGTTTTACTTCGACAAAAATAGGACTTGTAGTGGTTAACAGCATGAAATCAGGAATGTACCCAGACAAATCAATTGGTTCGTATTCCCATTTCCATCCTAGTAGATCAAAAAATGCCGCCCATTTCGCCTCTAAACGAGAACGAAATTGAACGCCCTTATACTGTGTCGGAATTGCCGGAATTTGGTTCATATTTTGCTCCTTTGAGCGGGAGATGGGAGTCGGACCCATCTAATTCAGATTGGAAATCTGACACCTAGCCGCTAGGTTACTCCCGCTGTCGAATAGTTACTTCTTGTACGCCTTTAGGTACTCTTTCGCCTTCTGAACCCACACAGCGATATCCTCTTCTTTTCCTCCGAAAGTCTTCGCAAACTTTATCACACTTTCGAAGTGGGGGGCGTCATTGCATTTTATCTCGATAACTTCGTACGGTACCCCACGTAAGAGACCGTAGGCAAGGAGATTATGCCGCGCGTGTTTACGGAGTAAAGAGGTACGGTGGTGGTTGAGCTCCCACTTAACCATGCCATGAACTTTGCGGGCTTCTTCGCGAATCGTCGAAGCCTCCGCAGCTAACGACTTGATCTTGATTCGCAAGTGAATCAAACGTTCGTTCGGGGGCTCGGGAACTACGGCTAGGGTTTTTACGGGTTCGGAAATCGCTTCTTGTTTCTTGAACGGCCACATTGTCTTTCTCCTCGTTGTTAATTGTTTACAAACCTGGAGAAAGATTTTTGGGGGACTACGAGCGCATTCACGTGAACCTTGTCATGTTGTTTATCCTATCCATGGGTTGGTTTGTTGTCAAGCGTTCTGCGCCGCTACTAGGAGTTGAACCTAGACCGACTGGGATTGAAAGCCCACTGCTCCCCACTGAGCTATAGCGGCGTCAAACCGCCGAACCCGACCAGAACGGCCCTGACCCGTTCTTGGCTTCACGCCGCCAGCGAAGGTGTTCACACCGGCGGCATTCTCCGCAAAACGTTGGAGGGTTCGGATGAAAGAGGACAACGTCCGATCCCGGGGGTCGTGGACATAGACACGTTTTGCGAGAAGTCGGTATTCAGCTACCCCCTGACGCGAGGAACAGAAAACTCGCGTTTGTGGGCTCGGCGTGACTTGAACACGCGATTTCCCGGTTATCGGCCGGGTGCTTTAGCCAGCTAAGCTACAAGCCCAACGTACCAGTGGACCCTAGGTGAATCGAACACCCGACACCCACGGTGCAAGCGTGGTGCTCTCCCAACTGAGCTAAGGGCCCATCGTCGTATCGGGAGCGGGACTTGAACCCGCAAGGGCTTTCGCCCACGGGATTTTAAATCCCGCGCGTAGACCGTTCCGCCATCCCGACGTTTCTGTGTGCGAAGAAGGATTCGAACCTCCACACGTTGTGATCAGCAACGTCCGGCGCGCGATGCCGGTGCGTCTACATTCCGCCATTCGCACAAGACATTGCTTCTTCGATCTCTTTCTCATCAGCTTCGGTTCGCGCGCGTACTTTTACTTTCTGTTTATCAGCTCCTCCGGTCTTATGGGGTTTGCAGAGCGGACACGAGCGCTTCTTTCGTTTGTAGACTTTTCCCATCGTTGTCTCCTGTCGGGGCGGACAGGTTTGAACTGCCGACCCCTCGGTCCCAGGCCGAGCGCTCTAAGCCAGGCTGAGCTACGCCCCGAAAAAAGAAGAGTAGCACAGTCGAAACAGTCGAAACAGTCGATTCTGTGCTACTCAACCACTCCTCTGCTATCCCTTCCAGTTTGCTCCAATCCTGTCCACTCCTATACGTTGCGGCCAGTCCGATTCCATGCGCGCCATTTCTTTCCTTTGCGGTCTCATCCGGTCCGATGCGGCCAATCCACTCCCATACGCTCCAGTCCTTTCCTATTACGCCCGGTCCGTTGCTGCCGGTCCATTCCTATCCTGTGCGTACGAGTCCGATCCTGTCACTTGTTTTCCACCGCGGCCATTCCGATCCGTCCCTTTCCAAGCCGAGCGAGTTCGGTCCGATCCATTCCGAGCCTATGCGGCCAATCCGATCCAATCCACGCCGGGCGCATGCGTTCCGGTCCTTTGCTGCCGCTCCAGGCCGTTCCGTTCCTTTACTTTGAGCTACCCTCCGGTCCTTTGCGGCCTCTCCAATCCAATCCTTTCCGGTCCTTTCCGATCGCTTCCGTTCCATCCCGTTGCGGCCGGTCCTTTCTAGTCCTCTCCACGCACTTACAACCCGGTCCTATGCGGCCAGTCCCCTCGCGTCCTTTCCAAGGCGCTCCACTCTATTCCGTTGCGGCCTTTCCAATCCGGTCCGAGCGCGTCCGCTCCTTCCCATTCCGTTGCGGCCATTCCCCTCCAATCCGCGCCTTTCCAGTCCTAGGACTTCCGCTCCGATCCTCGGCGGCCACTCCGATCCGGAACATTCTCTTCCGTTACCATCCTCTGCTGTGGCGTCCCATGCGGCCTCTCCCGTCGACTCCGGGCCTATCCGATGCTATCCACCCCGTTACTTTGCGGCCGATCCCGTCCTTTCCGGTCCGTTCCAATCCAATCCGGTCCACCTCGAGAAAAAAACACGGAGAATAAATCCTCTCCGTGTTTTTGTCGACTA
>Ga0315284_10011012_pt1 | contig 12888 bp, 12 predicted proteins | sample YL17G09_16_MG_FD_203696 | JGI IMG/M metagenome (GOLD analysis project Ga0315284, IMG submission 203696) | Sediment microbial communities from Yellowstone Lake, YNP, Wyoming, USA - YL17G09_16 | ecosystem: Environmental > Aquatic > Freshwater > Lake > Sediment | place: USA: Wyoming | collected... | reverse complement strand
CCGATACCGTGATAGGCGGGATTATGGAGCATATCGAAGAAGCAGGTATTCACTCCGGAGATTCTGCGTGTGTCCTGCCTCCGCATACATTAAGCGACAATATAGTTGAAACAATAAGAAAATACACGCATGCTTTATCAAAAGAATTAAAAGTAAAAGGGCTGATTAATATTCAATTTGCCATAAAAAACGATGATGTTTATGTTTTGGAGGTTAATCCCCGAGCATCAAGAACTGTTCCTTTTGTGAGCAAAGCAACAGGTGTGCCCTTGGCAAAGATTGCTGCTAAAGTTATGGTCGGCAAGAAACTAAGCGAGCTTGGGCTTACAGGAGAAAAGAGGGTAGAGCATTTTTCGGTTAAAGAGTCTGTTCTTCCGTTTTCCAGATTTTCCGGCGTAGATATAATACTTGGCCCTGAGATGAAATCTACGGGTGAGGTAATGGGAATAAATTCATCTTTTGGGATAGCATTTTATAAGTCTCAGGTTGCTGCGGGTTCGCCCCTGCCTAAAAATGGGAAGGTCTTTATAAGCGTAAAAAATAGCGATAAAAGAAACATTGTATTTATTGCCAAAAAACTTTTTGATATGGGTTTTGAGATAATTGCCACAGAAGGGACTTCCAAGGCACTGCTTTCTAATAATATTAAAGCCCAGAAGGCTGGTAAAATAGGGGAAGGCAATAAAAGAATATTAGAGCTCATTAAAAAAGGCGAAATAAAACTAATTATAAATACTCCATCGGGACAAAGAGGTCAATCTGACATGAAGCTTATTAGAAACTCTGCAGTGATGTACGCAGTACCTATAATAACCACAATTCAAGGGGCCCAAGCAGCAGTGAATGGGATGGAATCAATCTTAAAAAGCGATTTTGATGTCAAATCTATTCAGGAATATCTAGGAATTAACAGTGTACTTTGAGGGAGAAATTGGAGGAAGATTGAACATTTTTTAAGGAGAAAACTATGCTGAAAGCAGAAATTAATATTACTTTAAAAAGAACTGTTGCTGACCCTCAAGGCTTGACTATTAAGCACGCCTTAGAATCATTGGGTTATAAAGATTTAGCAGACGTTCGTATGGGGAAATTAGTGATTATTAAATTAAATTTTAAAGACAAAAAAAGAGCGCAACAGCAAATTAACCAGATGTGTAAAAAGCTATTGGCTAATCCCATAATAGAAGATTATCATTTTAAGATAAAAGAGGAATGAATGAAATTTGGAGTCGTAGTTTTTCCTGGTTCTAATTGCGATCAGGACTGTTTTTATGTAATAAAGGATGTTTTAAAGAAACCCGTTAGGTATATTTGGCATAAGGACACTGACGTTGATGGGCTTGACTGTGTTATATTGCCGGGGGGATTTAGTTACGGAGACTACCTGAGAACAGGCGCTATAGCGAGATTCTCTCCGGTAATGAAGTCTATCGCTGGCTTCGCTAGAAAGGGTGGCACTGTAATAGGAATTTGTAATGGTTTTCAAATACTTCTTGAGGCAGGGCTTCTGCCCGGCGTTATGCTTAGAAACAGATACCTTCATTTTGTTTGCAAGCATGTTTATGTGAAGACCGAGAATAATCATACGAGGTTTACAAGTCTATATAATACAGAGCAAATTTTAAAGATACCTATTGCACATAATGAAGGAAATTATTATATTGATGCGGCTGGGCTAAAAGAGTTAAGAGATAATAACCAGATAGTATTCCGTTATTGTTCTGCCACCGGAGAAATTAGCGACCAGTTTAATCCCAATGGCGCATTAGATAATATAGCGGGTATCATGAACAAAAAAGGAAATGTTTTAGGGATGATGCCGCATCCTGAACGCAGTTCCGAAAGAGAACTTGGCTCCCAGGATGGTTATTTTATATTTAGATCAATACTTAAATGGCTCAAGACGCAAAGAACATGGTGAAGCCCGACGTATATCGTTCGCTTGGCTTAAGCGATAAAGAATATCGGAACATCGTGAAGATTTTAAAGCGTAAGCCCACAAATACAGAACTGGCGATGTTTTCAGTGGAGTGGTCTGAACATTGTGGATATACGCGTTCCCGCAAATGGCTGAAACTTTTGCCCAAGACAGGTAAATACAAGACACTGATAGGAGAAGATTCCGGGGGAATTATCATTGATGGCTTAGCCATAATTTTTAAGATGGAGAGTCATAACCACCCCTCACAAGTTGAGCCAAAGCAGGGAGCTGCTACAGGAGTAGGTGGAATTATAAGGGATATATTCACGGCAGGAGCCAGGCCAATAGCATTATTAAATTCTTTGCGCTTTGGGCCGCTTAGCCAGGCATATAATAAATATCTTTTCACTGGCGTTATAGATGGAATTCAGTTCTATGGAAACTGCGTGGGAGTACCAACGGTTGGTGGCGAGATTTACTTTGATCAGAGTTACGCTGGAAATTGTTTGGTTAACGCGATGTGTATCGGCATAGCCAAGAAGGGTAAGCTAGTTCGAGCACGTGCATTTGGCAAGGAAAATTCGATTATGTATGTGGGCTCAAGCACAGGAAGAGACGGAATCGGCGGGTGTAGTATCCTTGCTTCGCACGAATTTAAAGAAGGCGAAGAGAAGAGGCCGACGGTTCAGATAGGAGATCCATTTACAGAGAAGTGTTTGATAGAGGCAACCTTAGAGGCTATCAATACAGGATATGTTGTGGGGATTAAGGATATGGGAGCAGCTGGCCTTACTTGCTGCACAAGTGAAATGGCATCAGCGGGCAATTCGGGTATGGATATAGAATTACAAGCAGTGCCCAGACGAGAAGAGAATATGGAACCGTGGGAATTGATGATGTCTGAGTCTCAGGAAAGGATGCTTATTTGTATAAAGAGGGGAAAAGAGGATCAAATAAAGAAAATATTTTTAAAATGGGACCTTAACGCTTCCGTCATCGGTAAAGTTACTAATGATGGAGTAGTAACAATCAGAGATAATGGCAAGATAGCAGCCCAGATAAAGGCGCATTCTTTGACCAAGGCACCAATATATGATATGCCTTATAGGAAGCCGAAGTATTTAAGAGAATTAAATAAACTAGAGCTTAGCAAAATCCTTAAGCCAAAAGATTATAATAAGGTTTTGCGCAAACTTTTGGCAGCGCCATCTATTGCCAATAAGAGCTGGGTATACGAGCAGTATGATCATATGGTTCAGACGAACACCGTGGTATTGCCTGGTTCGAATGCGGCGATACTTAGATTAAAAGGAACAAATAAAGCGATAGCTGCTACCAGCGATTGCAATAGTCGTTATTGTTTTCTTAATCCCTACAGAGGCGCGCAGATTGCCGTAGCAGAGGCAGCGAGGAATCTTATCTGTTCCGGAGCTCATCCAGCAGCGGTTACCGACTGTCTTAATTTTGGAAATCCTGAAAAACCAGAAAGTTTCTGGCAGTTTAAAAATTGCGTGGAAGGGATCCGAGATGCGTGCAGGTTATTTAATATAGCCGTAGTAAGCGGAAACGTCTCTTTCTACAATGAAAGCCCACAGTCCGCTATCAATCCTACTCCCACGATAGGTATGATAGGTATTGTCAATGATATAAATAAGATCTGTTCGCAAAATTTTAAGCAAGAGGGCGACGTTGTAATTCTTTTAGGTTATTCTAGAGAAGAATTGGGCGCAAGTGAATATTTGAAAGAGATTTATAATTTAACGAAAGGTAATGCGCCACAATTAGATCTAAAACTAGAACAGGCAGTTCAGAAGACAGCCCTCAAAGTGATAGAAAAAGGTTTAGTGAATTCAGCCCATGATTGTTCTGAAGGGGGATTAGCAGTAGCTCTGGCTGAATGTTGCGTTTCCAATAAAGATAAAATGATAGGCGTTAACATCAATAACTTAAATTATGATATGAGACGAGATGCTTTACTTTTTGGTGAATCCCAATCAAGGATTATTCTTTCCTGTAGTAATGATTCCGTGGAAAAAATTAGAAAAATTGCCCTAGAATTTAAAGCTCCCTTTTGCGCTATTGGTAAAACCTGCGGTAGAGTTTTAAGAATTTTAAATGGCACAGAAGAATTAATCTATTTGCCTTTAGAAGATTTATATAAAGAGTGGGGCGGGTCGTTAAAGAAAGAAATTGAGGGATAATATATGTGCGGAATATTTGGGATATATCCACATAAAGATGCAGCGCACCTAGCCTGTTTAGGCCTTTATGCGCTTCAGCATAGAGGAGAGGAATCAAGTGGAATAATCACGCGCAACGGTAAGAAGGTGCATTTGCATAAAGCGTTAGGTTTAGTGAGCGATTGTTTCGATGAAAAAATTATTCGCAGCCTACGTGGCGAGTTAGCAGTAGGACATGTGCGTTATTCTACCACAGGAAGTAGTAATATCAAGAATACCCAGCCCTTTTACGTAAAATCAAAAATTGGCGATATCGCTATTGCCCATAATGGAAATCTTACTAATACGTTAAGTCTTCATCAGGAATTGGAGAACAAAGGCGCTCTATTTCAGACTAGCATGGATTCAGAAATTATTGCTCATCTGTTGGCGCATAGTCAAAATAAGGATTTTAAAGATACAATCATTTGGGCGCTTTCTAAACTAGAAGGGGCTTATTCTTTAGTATTAATGCTTAATGATATTCTAATTGGAGCAAGAGATATATTTGGCTGGCGGCCACTGTGCTTAGGTAAATTAGATGGAGCGTATGTATTAGCCAGCGAAACTTGCGCTTTGGATTTAATTGGCGCAAAATATTTAAGAGATATACAGCCCGGAGAGATTGTATTTATCTATAAAGATAAAATAGAATCTGTTACGCCTCTTGCGAAGACAACCCATGCCTTTTGTATTTTTGAATACATCTATTTTGCCAGACCTGACAGTAATATTTTTGAACATAATGTGTATATGACGCGTAAAAGACTTGGGGCGCAATTGGCATCTGAATTTCCAGCCGAAGCAGATCTAGTAATGCCCATTCCCGATTCAGGCACATATGCGGCTTTGGGATTTTCTGAAGCTTCAAAGATTCCCTTTGAATACGGAATGATTCGCAATCATTATATTGGAAGGACGTTTATTCAACCGAGTCAAGTTCTACGTGATTTTCACGTGAAGATAAAACTTAACCCTTTAAAAGAAGTATTAAATGGTAAAAGAGTAGCACTAATTGAAGATTCCATTGTGCGTGGCACGACGAGCAGGATACGCGTAAAAACCCTGCGCCTTGCAGGAGCAAAAGAGATACATATGCGGGTAAGTTGCCCGCCGCTTAAATTTCCTTGTTTTTACGGAATAGATTTTCCTACCAAAAAAGAACTCATTGCCTCTAAGCACGATATCGAGTGGGTTAGAGATTTTATTGGTGCAGATAGTTTAGGATATTTGAGTTTAGTAGGAATGTTAGATTCTATGCCTCTTCCAAAAGAACATTTCTGCACTGCCTGCTTTACAGGAGATTATCCCGCCACACCTTCCAACCGAGTTTCTAAAAAAATATTAGAAAAATAAAATTAAGGAAAGAATTTACAAATTCTATATCCTATACTATAATAATGCCTAATAATCAGGCATAAGAGACGATTAAGAAAATAGGTTTTGATAATGAGAAATATTTAAAGGAGCAGACTGCCGCGATTTCAGACAGGGTCAAGAAATTCGGTAATAAACTCTATCTTGAATTTGGCGGGAAGCTCTGTTTTGATTATCATGCAGCCAGAGTCCTTCCGGGTTATGACCCAAATGTTAAGATAAAACTATTGCAGTTATTAAAAGATAAGATAGATATTGTTTTATGTATTTATGCCGGCGATATTGAAAAAGGCAGAGTTAGAGGCGACTTTGGGATAACTTATGATGCTGCGACATTAAAGTTAATTGATGATTTAAGAAAATGGGGCTTGGATATACTGTCTGTGGTAATTACGCGTTTTGCTAATCAACCCACAGCAGCCATCTTTAAAAATAAATTAGAGCGCAGAGGCGTTAAAGTCTATTTGCATTATCCTATAGAAGGCTACCCTGCTAATATAGATTTGGTGGTCAGTGACGAAGGCTTTGGTAAGAATGAATATATCCAGACAAAGAACCCTATTGTGATAGTCACCGGACCCGGGCCGGGCAGCGGAAAACTGGCTACCTGCTTTTCGCAGTTATATCAGGAACACAAACGCGGGATAAATGCCGGATACGCCAAATTCGAAACCTTTCCCATCTGGAATTTGCCGCTTAAACATCCTGTAAACATTGCCTATGAAGCAGCTACTGCTGATATTCAGGATTTTAACCTGGTTGACCCCTTCCACCTCAATACCTATAATGAGACAGCTATAAATTATAACCGCGATGTAGAAAGCTTCCCCATATTAAAATTGATATTAAGCAAGATATTCAATAAGGGAGCGGAATTGCCTATGTATAATTCGCCTACAGATATGGGAGTTAACCGGGCAGGTTTTGGCATTGTCGACGATAAGATAGTGCAAGAGGCAGCAAAACAGGAATTAATCAGAAGATATTTTAGATATAACACAGAGTACGTCTTAGGGATAGAAAAGAAGGAGACAGTAGACAGAGTGATTCTTTTAATGGAAGAATTGGGCGTAAAGATTACGGATAGAACTGTAGTCGAGGTAGCCAGAATTGCTGCTGAGGAGGCAGAGGTAAAAGCTAAAGGTAACGCTGGTATATATTGCGGTGCAGCTATCCAACTGGCAGACGGGCGAATTATAACCGGAAAGAATTCCCAGCTTATGCACGCAGCCTCAAGCCTCATACTAAATGCCATAAAGGTTCTGGCCAATATTCCTGACGAGATCCACCTGCTCTCACCGCATATAATAAATCAAATATCAAAATTAAAAGAAGGAATTCTAGACGCAGAATCTGAGAGTTTAGATTTGGAGGAGACTTTGATTGCCCTTTCCATAAGCGCAACTACTAATCACACAGCAGAATTAGCGATGAAAAAGCTGGTAGAATTGAAGTGTTGTGAAGTGCATATGACCCACATTCCTACTCCCGGAGACGAAGTCGGCCTGAAAAGATTAGGGGTAAACCTTACTACCGACGGAAAATTCTCTTCACGCAATCTCTTCGTAACCTAATATAGCATATATAAACAGGTTTCTTAATGGAAGCTGCAAGATATAAAAATAAGATTAAGTTTCTGGTTTTAATTATTTCTTTAATTTTAATTTGGTATCTGGGGAGGTTCTTTCAGATAGATACTGAGGCCTTGGGAAAATCTCTTAATAGATTCCCGGTCTTATACAGTGGAATAATCTATGTCGTTCTCTATTGTGTAGTAACCTTTTTTATTTTCTTTTCTAAAGACATATTCTGGATTGCGGGAGCACTTGCATACGGACCATGTTTAAGTACTTTATTAGTTATCATTGCTGAGGCTATTAACGCAGTTATATTATTTCATCTTGCGCGCTATCTTGGCAGAAATTTTATGGAACACCATTTAAAGAAAAAATCAGAAAACTTGGACGATAGATTAGCAAATATTAATTTCTTCTGGCTTTTTATTATGAGGCTTGCTCCCCTCATCCCTTACCGTTTTCTGGACTTAGGCGTTGGCCTGACCAGGATACACTTTAGAAGATATTTTGCAGCGGTATTGCTTGCTACACCCATAAGAGTCTTCTGGGTTCAATATATATTAGCCGTAGTAGGAAAAAACATTTTTAATAAACCCGGACTTCTGGTGGATTATCTTTTGCAGAATAAGGCATTATTTATTTTTAGTTTTATTTATCTTGTCTTGGTTATTCTGGCTGCATTTAAACTAAGACATAAAGATTAATTTTTATGTCTGTAAAAATAAAATTCTTAGGAGGAGTAGGAACAGTTACAGGCTCAAGCCACCTCGTTTCAACCGATAAATCGCAAGTCCTGCTTGACGCTGGCCTATTCCACGGCCACCGCGATGAATTCTATGAGGTAAATACCACCTTCCATTATAATCCGCATAAACTCGATGCCCTTATTTTATCGCACGCGCATATTGACCACTGCGGCAATATACCCACCTTAATCAAAAAAGGTATGCGCTCTAGAATTTATGCGACTTCTGCTACAAGGGATTTAGCTAAACTTATGCTTGAGGATTCGGGCAAGATTCAGGAAGAAGATATAAAATACGTCAACAAAATTAATAAACGCCTGGGCCTGCCTTTAAGGAAACCGCTCTATACAAGGAAAGAGGCATTAAAGGCCGCAGCCCGGTTCCGCGCAATTCCTTACGGCCAGCGGTTCTGCGTGGCGAAAGATATATTTATCACATTTTACGACGCCGGTCATATCCTGGGTTCCAGCATTATCGTATTGGACATAAAGGATGGCCAGCAAAATACAAGATTAGGTTATGCTGTGGATTTGGGCAGAAAGAACCTGCCTTTACTTAACGACCCGGTTGTGCCCAAAGGCCTTGATTATTTAATATTGGAGAGCACATACGGCGGCAGGGTCCACGCGCCCATTGAGGAGGCCAGAGCAAAATTAAAAGACGCAATCAACCGCACTGTAGAGCGCAAGGGCAAGATCCTCATTCCTTCCTTCACCCTGGAACGCACTCAGGAATTACTCTATTTCCTGAATGAACTTTTAAAAGTTAAGGCAATACTTTCCATACCTATATATGTAGATAGTCCGCTGGCTATAGATATAACCGATTTATTTAAATATCACCTTGATTATCTGGATGAGGAAACCCGCGAGGATGTGCGCCGCCAAGAGGGGCCCTTTGAATTCTTAAATCTTAAGTTTATCCGCAGCCAAGAGGAATCCAAGAGCCTAAATAACGATAAGCGCCCGATGATTATTATCGCAGGTTCCGGTATGTGCGAGTCAGGCAGGATTCTACACCACCTTAAAAACAATATTGAGGAGTCAAGGAATACGATTTTGGTTGTAGGCTATATGGCAGCCGATACTTTGGGTAAAAAGATTGTAGAGCGGGCCCGCTTTGTGCGTATATTTGGGGTGGAATACGAACTCAATGCGCAAGTTATAGTAATAAATGCCTTTTCAGGGCATGCGGATAAAAATGAGCTTTGTGATTTTGTTTTGGCAGCTCAACCTTTAAAACGCATTTTTTTAGTCCATGCAGACCCGGGCCAATCACAGGCATTATTGCAGATACTCATGCAAAAGAACCTCAATGCCTATATCCCCACAAAAGATGAAGAAGTCTTGCTTAGTTAAAGATTGTATGGTATTATTTGCGCTAAAATAACAATTCGAAGGAGGAAAAATGACAGGCGGATTCTCAACACCCAAGAAAGATAAAGCACTTAAGGTATCTAACGGCCAGACGGTCAAAACAGGCCAGATTTTATCAAAGGGAATAGATACTTATAAAGCAGGCCATAATACCAAAGGATTGGATACGTTATTCGCCCTTTGCCCCGGCGAGGTTTATTTTACGCGCAAGAAGACCAGTCACGGAAAGGTCAGAACATTCATAAACATCGCTACCCAAGCGGATAAGTCATCCAGATAAGCATGACTAACCCGGAAAGAGACAGAGCCAAGAAGTACTCCTCGCTTAAATATACCTTTAACATCCTGGATACAGCCTACCTTCTGGCGCTACTTTTGATATTTACGGGTTTCGGGATTTCAAGAATTCTTGCACATCGGCTGCTCAATCTTACTGCCAATTACTATATTATTGTGCCGCTGTACCTTCTTATAATTTCTATTTTTTATTACGCCCTTAGCTTTCCTTTGAATTTTTATTCCTCATATATATTAGAGCACAAATTCTGCCTCTCTAAACAAAAAATACAGGGTTGGCTGAAAGACCAGGTTAAGGCAGGCACAATATATTATATTATCTCAGTTATTCTCATCGCTTCATTCTATTACATATTTAAGCATTTTAAATATAGCTGGTGGTGGGTTGTTTCCATAGCCTGGATATTTTTCAGTTTAATCTTAGCTAGGCTTGCCCCTATTGTTATCATACCCTTATTTTTTAAATATAAAAAACTTTCCCATGATGCCTTACGGGTGCGGATTATGAATCTGGCAAATAAGATGCGGGTAAAAATACTGGACGTCTTTGAGATAGATTTGAGTTCAAAGACCCTCAAGGCCAATGCTGCATTTGTCGGCATAGGCAACACCAGGCGCGTAATCTTAGGCGATACATTAAAAGATAAATACAGCGAAGATGAAATTGAGGTTATCCTGGCGCATGAGTTTGCCCACTATAAGTTAAAACACCTTTTAAAACTTATCCTGATAAATTCTCTTGCCACGATATTGGCATTTTATTTTATATTTATTACTCGCGACAATATCTTAAGCCTGTTTGGCTTATCATCGTTATCGGATATCGCCGCGCTTCCTGTGCTCATAATGTATTTAGTTGTGTTCGGGATAATGATGCAGCCATTCCAGAATTATATCAGCCGCCGTTTAGAAAAAAATGCAGATAAAATGGCGCTTTCAGTCACGGGTTTAAAAGGGGCTTTTGTCTCTATGATGGAGAAACTCAGTAACCAGAATCTCGCTGACCGCAGCCCTCGACCCCTGATTAAATTCTTCTTTTTTGACCACCCGCCTGTTGATGAGCGCATCAATATGGCAAAAGAATGCGCAACGTATGTATAATTATATTGACAATTAGCAATATTTATGTTATATTTTGATTGTGGATAAAATCTTTGGCAGCTTTATTTGGGATAAACAAAAAGAATTAGCTAATATACATAAGCACGGAATAGACTTTATTGCTGCCTGTAAGGTATTTAAGGATGCTAAAAGAAAAATTTATATTGATTCTAAACATACCAAAGAAGAAAAAAGACTTTTCTGTATTGGAAAGGTTAAGAGTAAAATTTTAACAGTGAGATTTGCGTATCGCGAAGGAAAAATTAGAATAATTGGTGCAGGATGTTGGAGAAAGGGGAGAGATTATTATGAAAAAGAAAACGTTTAATCAAGATATGCCTATTGGGAAATTGATAAAAATTAAAGATTTTCTTCCTCCACCCGCTAAACTGGCTATTCCGGAAGAAACTACAAAAATTACTATATCCTTGAGAAAGTCTAGCATCGAATTTTTTAAATCCCAGGCAGAGCGGTATCGTACAAAATACCAAAGAATGATTCGAGAGTTAATAGATAGATACGCGATGCAATACTCAAAAGGATAAATAGGGATAGTTCTATTCTATAAAATCGTCCCCATCACATAATTAAATTCTTCTTTTTTGACCACCCGCCTGTTGATGAGCGCATCAATATGGCGAAATCACTACAGTAAGGAGGCTTAGTGCTAAAAAAGATCTTCTGCTTAATAATGTTGAGTTCATTTGTATTTTTAGCTTCCGGCTGCGCAGCCTTGGTTGGTGCAGCAATTAGCGCAGGTGCGGCTTATGGTATTTCCCGGGCATTTAAATAGCCTTTTTTAAAAAATCAATGATAACTTGGGCGGCGCGAAGGCTTGCGCCTTTTTCGCCGAGAAGAGATTTGACTTGGGTGAGGCCATTTTTCATTTGTTCAAGCCGGGCGGGATTCTGGAGGATTTCTAAAGCTTGCTCTGATATTTCCTTAGGCCGAGCATTAAACTGGATAAATTCAGGGACTATTTTTCTGCCTGCCACTATATTTACCATACCTATATAAGGAACCCGCACCAAAGGACGGTAGAGAAGGTAATTCAGCAGATTCATCTTATAAATTACGGCAAAAGGCTTTTGCATTATTGCTGTCTCAAGTGTTGCCGTGCCTGAGGCAACCAGGCAAAAATCCGCAATATTCAGGCAATCATAGGTTTTCCCCTCGATAATTTTTAAGTCCATAAAAGCCTTGCTGATTATACGGTTATAAATATCAGGGTCTACCTGAGGAGACTTTGCGAGCACAAACTGGGCATTTGCCATATTTTTGTTAATAAGAATGGAAGCCTCCAACATTACTGGCAAAATATTTTTTATTTCCTGTTTCCGTGAGCCGGGCAGGATGGCGATAGTGGTTTTGGATTCTAGAAGGCCGAATTTATTCAAGAATTCTTTTTTCTCCATTGTGGGCCCGACAATGTCAAGAAGCGGATGGCCGACAAATGTAGCATCTATTCCGTATCTTCTATAAAATTCCTCTTCAAATTTAAAGAGCACGAGCATCTTATGGACGTAACTTCTTATGGTTTTAACCCGGCCTGGCCTTGATGCCCAGACCTGGGGGCTGATATAATATATCGTGGGAATAGTTTTTTTGATTTCTTTGGCCAGCCTTAAATTAAAGCCGGAAAAGTCAACCAGGATTATTGCATCCGGCTTTTCTTCTTTTATTTTTTCCAGGATTAATTTCTTTAAGGCAAAAAATTCAGGCAGTTTTTTTAATACATCGAAGAAGCCGATTACGGCAAGGCCTTTTATATCGCAGTAAATGCTTGCGCCTGATTTACGCATAAATGCGCCGCCAATGCCAGAAATTCTTATATCGGGGTTTATCTCTAATATTCTTTTGGCAAGATTACCCGCATGGAGGTCGCCGGATGCCTCTCCGCAAATGATAAAGATATGTTTTATTTCTGCCATATCTGATTTTGGATTTTCAGGGCAACTTTGAGCGCTTCCCTGGCGATTCTTCCTGAGACCAGGGGTTCTCTGTGTTCAAGGACACAGGCGAGGAAGGATTCTAACTCTTTTTTTAGAGGTTGCTCTTTTTCAATGGGCAGGTCTTCTTTGGTTATCGTAAGGCCCGTCTTTTTGTATACGCATGCCTTAGCTTCCTTATAATCCAGAGAGATATACGTATCCTCCTGAAAGATCCGGATCTTACGCATTATTTCATCTGAGACGCGGCTGGCAGTGAGGTTTGCCACGCAGCCGTTCTTAAAGGTAATGCGGCTATTGGCGATATCCTCGAATTGGGTGAGCA
>Ga0315284_10011011_pt1 | contig 12888 bp, 8 predicted proteins | sample YL17G09_16_MG_FD_203696 | JGI IMG/M metagenome (GOLD analysis project Ga0315284, IMG submission 203696) | Sediment microbial communities from Yellowstone Lake, YNP, Wyoming, USA - YL17G09_16 | ecosystem: Environmental > Aquatic > Freshwater > Lake > Sediment | place: USA: Wyoming | collected... | reverse complement strand
ATCAACGAGGTGCTGTATGCCGCCGTGCGCGGATACGCGCCGCGCATCCGCGACACCATCGTCAATCCCAGTAAGCAGGCGCGCGAAAGCGCCACCTACGATCTGACCCGCGAAATCGAAACCGAGCTGCTCGAGCAGTTCCCGGAGAGCATCCTCGAAATCCGCAGCCTGATCGAAAAGGTAATCAAGGAAACGCTGCGCACGCTGATCCTGGATGAGGGGCGCCGGCCCGACGGCCGCAAGCCGGACGAGATTCGCCCGATCGGCGTCGAGGTGGGCGTGCTGCCCTGCGTGCACGGCACCGGGCTGTTCACCCGCGGTCAAACGCAGGTGCTCACCGTGCTCACGCTCGGCGGGATGGGCGAAGGCCAGACGCTGGACACCATTTCTCCTGAAGAGGAGAAGCGGTATATGCATCAGTACAACTTCCCACCCTACAGCGTGGGCGAAGTGCGCCCGATGCGCGGACCCGGCCGGCGTGAGATCGGCCACGGCGCGCTGGCCGAGCGCGCCCTGCTGCCCCTGCTGCCCACCGTGGACGAATTCCCCTATACCATCCGCCTGGTCTCCGAAGTGCTGGAATCCAACGGCTCCAGCTCGATGGCCAGCGCGTGCGGCAGCACGCTGGCGCTGATGGACGGCGGCGTGCCCATTAAACGGCCCGTCGCGGGCATCGCCATGGGCATGGTCAGCGACGAGCAGCGCGCGGTGCTGCTCACCGACATCCAGGGCGTCGAAGACGGCTCCGGCGACATGGACTTCAAGGTGACGGGCACCCGCGAGGGCATCACCGCCATCCAGATGGACGTCAAGCGCGGCGGCCTGTCACGCGAGCTGCTGGTGCAGGCCTTCGCGCAGGCCCGCCAGGCCCGCCTGCAGATCCTCGACAAGATCGAGGCGGTGATCCCCGCGCCGCGCGCCGATTTGGCGGCCACCGCCCCGCGCGTGGTCGTGGTGGAGATCCATCCCGATAAGATCGGCGACGTGATCGGCCCCGGCGGCAAGGTGGTGAAGAAGATCCAGGCTGACCTGGGCGTGAAGATCGACATCGAGCAGGATGGCCGCGTGTTCATCGCCGCCCCGGACCTGGAGGTTGCCATGGCCGCCCGCAAAATGATCGAGGACATCACCCGCGAAATCGTCGAAGGCGAAGTCTACGTCGGCAAGGTGATCGACATCAAGCCGGTGGGCGCCATCGTCGAGATCGCGCCGGGCCGCGATGGCATGATCCACATCTCCCAGCTCGCGCATCAGCGCGTCGAGCGCGTAGAGGACGTGGTGAAGATCGGCGACGAGGTGGTGGTGAAGGTCATCGAGAAGGACCCGAGCGGCAAGATCCGCCTGACCCGCAAGGCCATGCTGCCCCCGCCCGCACCGGGCGAGGAAGGCGCCATGCGCCCACCGCGCCGTGAAGGTGACGGCGGGCGACGTCCCGATCACCGTGGTGGCGGCGGAGGCGGTCGCGAAGGCGGCGGTGGCGGTCGCGAGGGAAGCAGCGAAGGCGGCGGACGCCCGCGACGCCGGTTCTGAGCTGATCCCGTGAACATGACACACCCCGGAGCCTGCGTTCCGGGGTGTGTTGCCGTAAGGACGCAGTTGCGGGTACAATACGGACCGTAGTATCTTACTCATTCTCTTTGTTCTCAAATGTAGTGATGGGAGTTATGGGAATCATGGGAGTTATGAGCCAAATAGGATGAGGCATACTAAATCGATCGAGTTGCGTCCCATAATTCCCATCAAGCCAAAGAGAAAGCGTAAGAACCGAAATGTAATATGACCGAGTCTGAACCCACTCTCGAGAAAAAGACGCCGACCTGCTATCGCCACCCGGATCGCGAGACCTGGGTGACGTGCGGCCGTTGCGGCAAGCCGCTCTGCCCGGACTGCATGATGCACGGGCCGGTGGGCGTGCGCTGCCGCGAGTGCCTGCTGCCGCAGGGGAAAGGCATCGTCCTGCTCGAAGCGACGCAGATCCGGCGGGCGGGCCGCATCGCCGCGCTCGTCGCCGTCGGGTGGATCTTCCTGCTGTCAGCGGTCACCGTAATCATCGGGTTCACGCAAGTCGGATTGCTTAAAGGCGGGGTATGGACTCCGAATATCCTGTTGTCCATGATTGCCGGCGGCATGGTGGGGTGGGTTATCTGGCGTATCTGCCAGCGCACGTGGAACGCGGCGACGATTCGCACCGCGGCGTTGTTGGGAGCATCTATTCCGGTGTTCGCCACGATCGTGGTGAGCGTATTATTGGTCCTGCTCACCGGAAGCACTCACTTTATCAGCCTGTCATTCATCATCCGCGCGCTCCTGGCCACAATTCTGAGCACGGGGATGGCCTTATTGCTGGCGTCCAACAATACTTGAGCGTGTGATCGATTGCTCCGTTAAGATAAGGTGAATGGCCAAGTTTTTCATGCTCATGCTCTTGCTCTTACTCTTGCTCTTGCTCTAGATCCGACCGATCAGTCCGATCGGTCGGATCTAGAGCTAGAGCAAGAGCAAGAGCAAGAGCAAGAGCAAGAGCAAGAGCAAGAGCAAGAGCAAGAGCAAGAGCAAGAGCAAGAGCAAGAGCATGAAAATGCTAAACTTAACGCACCCCGGTAAACGGTTATGGTGAACGTGATGAAGATGACCATCGACGAACAGGTGAACATCATCTGCCGCGGGGCGGTGGACGTGATCAGCCGGGAAGAGCTGGCGGAAAAACTGAAGCTGGGCCACCCGCTGCGGGTGAAATACGGCTGCGACCCCAGCGCGCCCGACCTGCACCTGGGGCACTGCGTGCAATTGCGCGCGCTGCGCAAAATGCAGGAACTGGGGCATCAGGTGGTGTTCATCATTGGCGACTTCACCGCCATGATCGGCGACCCCAGCGGCCGCTCCGCCACTCGTCCGCAGCTCAGCCGCCGGCAGGTGATCGAGAATGCCGCCACCTACGTCGCGCAGGCTGGCGCTGTCCTCGATTTCGAGAAAACGGAGATCCGCTACAACAGCGAGTGGATCGGCAAGCTATCGCCGGAGGAGATGATCCGGCTGGCCGCCCAGTTCACCGTGGCGCAGATGCTGGAGCGCGAGGATTTTGCCAGGCGCTTCGCCGAGCAAGCCCCCCTGGGCGTGCACGAGCTGCTCTATCCCGTCCTGCAGGGATACGACTCCTGGGCCATCGCCGCCGACATCGAGCTGGGCGGCACCGACCAGAAATTCAACCTGCTGGTCGGGCGCGAGATGCAGCGCAGCTTCGGCATGCCGGAGCAAGTGGTGATCACCCGCGCGCTCATCCCCGGCACCGACGGCGAGAAAAAGATGTCCAAGAGCCTGGGCAATTACATCGCCGTGCTCGACGCGCCGGACGACATGTTCGGGAAGGTAATGTCCATCCCCGACCACCTGATCCCGATGTATTTCGAATACCTGACCGACGTGCCGCTGCCGGAGATCAAGGCGATGGTGAAGGCGATGAATTGCAGCGAGCTGAACCCGCGCGACGCCAAGGACCGGCTGGCGATGGACATCGTGGCTCAGTTCCACGGTTTCAGCAAGGCGCGCGAGGCATCGGCCAATTTCCGCCGCACCTTCAGCGGCCGCGGGCAGTCGCTGGACGACTTCCGCGCGGTGGCTGTGCCGGCGGCGCTGCCGGATGATATGTTCGGCCAGGAGATCCCGCTCGCCAAGCTGATGAACGACATCGGCATGACCGCTTCCGCCGGCGAGGCGCGACGGCTCATCGGAGGCGGCGCCGTCTTCGTGGATGACAAAAAGATCACCGACTCCCGCGCCACCATCACCCCGCGCGAAAATGCCCTGATCCGCGCCGGCAAGCGTCGGGTAAAAATACTGGTCCGCGCTGACTGATTCCTGGGATCGCAGGCGTCCCGCGCCTGCTAAAGGGGTAAGGGACTAGGGAATAGGTGTATATTGACACGTCACGCCATCTTCAGCTTACCCGCGAGAGCACATGGTACGATGGTTGAGTAGGCAAGAGAACCTTTCCGCATCTTTTCACAGCTTCCGCGCCGTATCGAAACCATCGCGTTGATGGGATAGCTTTTATGAACGGGCGCTATTGGTGAGGTGGTTTCGATACGGCACGAGATCAGTGGAAAGATACGAAAGGCTCACTTGCCTACTCAACCACCGGACCGGGCATTATCATTAATCAACAGAATATGATATAAGGTACCGCTATACCTAACTCCTAACCCCTAATCCCTAATCCCGTTAGGCAGGCGCGGGACGCCTGCGATTCCAGGAATGCCGTTATTTCCAGGCAGGAAAGCCATCCCGTTGCCAGAATGTTATTCCTCAGCCTATGTGTGAAAGGATACCGAGATGAGCGGCGAGAACCTGGCCTTGTTTGGCGGGCCCAAGGCGAAGACCACCCCGGCGGGCACATTTCAGCGGTACGGCGACGAAGAGCTGGCGCAGTTGCGCGAGGCGCTGGCGCAGAACACGCTGTTTTACGCGCATGGATCGAAGGTGAAGACGCTGTGCGAGCGGTTCGCGGCGTTGCACGGGATGGCGCACTGCGTCCCCGTCTCGTCGTGCAGCGCGGCTATTCACGTCGCCCTCGCCTCGCTGAACCTGGAACCAGGCGACGAGGTGATCACCTCGCCGATCACCGACATGGGCACCGTGCTGGGCATGCTCTGGTGCCAGCTCATCCCAGTGTTCGCCGATCTCGATCCCGACGCCTACAACCTCGATCCGGCATCGGTGGAGGCCCGCATCACCCCGCGGACGCGCGCCATCGTGGCCGTCCACCTGGCCGGCGCGCCGTGCGATCTGGGCGCCCTGCGTGCGATCGCGGAAAAGCATCACCTCACCCTCATCGAGGACTGCGCGCAGAGCTACCTGGCGGAATACCGCGGCAAATACGTCGGCAGCTACGGCGACCTGTCGTGCTTCAGCATCAACGAATACAAGCACATCTCCTGCGGCGACGGCGGGCTGATCCTCACCAATGACGACAACCTGGCCTTGCGCTGCCGCCTGCTCTCCGACAAAGGTTATGATCGCACCGGCCAGATGCGCAACCGCATGACGCCCTTCCTGGCGCTGAATTATCGCATGACCGAGCTGCAGGGCGCGGTGGCGCTGGCGCAACTGGATAAGTTGCCGGGCATCATCGCGCACTTCCGCAAGGTAGGCGACCGCCTGCATGCCGGCCTGCAGGCTATTGAAGGCCTGTTGTTGCCGCGCATCGTGGACGGCGGGCGCAGCAGCTACTGGTTTTATATGCTGCGGGTGGACGAAGCGGCGCTGGGCGTCACGCGCGACTGGTTCCTGCAGGCGATCCAGGCGGAGGGGGTGGAAGCGGGCGCGTATATCTCGGCGCCGGTCTATCGCACCGGGGTGTTTGCCGACCAGGCCACCCTGGGCAGCTCCGGCCTGCCCTTCACGTTGCCCGGGTCATCCGGCGGCCGCTATGCGGAAGGGACTTGCCCGCAGGCGGAGGAGATTCTGCGCACCTGCATCAACATCGGCATCGGCATGTGGCGCAGCGAAGGGGAGATGGACGAAATCGCCTCAGCGTTCCGCAAGGTGGCCGAATATTGCCTGGCGCAGCGCGCGGCAACCGTGCGATAATATTCTGGAGCGCGGACTGCTGGTCCCGCACTCCAGAACGGTAATTGTACCGGCACATCACATCGTTTCAGCTTATCAATTATTGCGCTTGGTACGGTGGTTGAGTAGGCAGGAGAGCCTTTTCGCATCTTTTTGCAGCTTCCGCGCCGTATCGAAACCACCACGTGGATAGGAGAGCCTTGCGTAAACGGGCGCTATTGGTGAGGTGGTTTCGATACGGCTCGAGGGTTGCGGAAAGATGCGAAAAGGCTCTCCTGCCTACTCAACCACCGTACCAGGATCGAGCATTGATCTATAGAATACGATGTCAGGTGCCACTACAGGTAATGGATGGGGCATGAAGGAAACGCACATTAACGAGCTGTTGGTGCATGTGCCGCTTATGGAGGAGCTGGAGGCAGCGCGAAGCGCCACGCATGCGCCGGCCTGGTTTGTCGGCGGGTGCGTGCGCGATCTGTTGCTCGGGCGCGCGCCGGTGGATATCGACGTCACCACCCAGCACCCCGAGCCGCTGGCGCGCCGCTTTGCCGGGTTGACCGGCGGCACGCTGGTGTCCATGGACCCCGAACGCGGCGTCTGGCGGGTGGCCATCCGCGGCAACATCCACTTCGATTTCTGCGGCTTTCGCGATCACGAGATCATCGGCGACCTGCATGGCCGCGACTTCACCATCAACGCCATCGCCTTGCGCTTGCCCGAACGCGGCAATCCCGGCGGCGTGCTGGATCCATTCGGCGGCATGGCGGACCTGGAGGAGGGCACGCTGCGCATGGTCGCGCCATCTGCCTTTCGCAACGATCCCGCCCGCATCCTGCGCGCCTTTCGATTCCTCGCCGACCTGCGCCTGACCATCGAGGACGCCACCTGGCGGGCGCTGCGCGTGGAGGCGGACCGCCTGCCGCTGGTGGCGCCCGAACGCCTGCTCACCGAGTGGTGGAAGCTGTGCGCCGGCCCGTATGCCGCCGCCTCGGTGGCGCGCATGGACGAAGCGGGCGTGCTCGGCGTCCTCTTCCCGGAGCTGGAGGCGACCAAGGGCGTCGAGCAGAACGTCTATCACCATCTCGACATCTGGGAGCACCTGCTGCTGACCATGACGCTGACCGCGCGCTTCCTGCGCCGCCCGGCGGATGCCTTCCAGGACCTGCAACCGCATTTCGCCCCACTGCTGACGAACGAGCACCGCCGCGCCCGGCTGGTCTTCATCGCGCTGATCCACGACATGGGCAAGCCGGAGACGAAGACGGAGGAGGGCGGCAAGGTGCATTTTTATCGGCACGAGCTGCTGGGCGCGGAGATGGCCGCGGCGATCTGCCGGCGCCTGCGCTCCAGCCGGGAGGACCAGACGGCGGTCGTCACCGTCATCCGCCACCACCTCCGCCCGCTGTTCCTGCTGCAGACGACCGCCAGAGGCGGCCCTTCCCGCCGCGCGATGGGCAACTTCTTCGAAGCGACCGGCGACTACGCACTGGAGGTGCTGGCGCTGGCGCTAGCCGATAAATCGGCTTCCCAGGGCACCTCCGCCGACCCGGAGATCGCCGAGAACATGCGAAAACTCTACCGCGAGCTGTTCGCTTTCCATCGCCAGTATTACGCCCCCGCCGCCGCCCACCCCTTCCTCACCGGCGCCGACCTCACCCAGCGCCTCCGCCTTCCTCCCGGTCCCCGCGTCGGCCAGATCCTCCGCCTGGCGCGCAAATTGCAGATTGAAGGACGGCTCACCAGCCGCGAGGAGGCAATGGAATGGGCGGCGGGGCAGGTGGAGCAGAGATAGGTTCACTTTATCGCTGACAACTGATACAATTGGTCTATCCGAGGTGGCGATTATGAGCTATGCATTATCGCTGGACAAGATGACAACCGCAGAGAAATTACAGGTAATGGAGAATATCTGGGAGGATCTCTGCCGAAATCCCGAAGCGGTGCCATCCCCCGCCTGGCATGCGCCGGTGCTGAGTGAGCGTGAGTCAGGCGTGAGGAAGGGTGAGGAGCAACTTGATGATTGGGAGGATGCCAAGGACAGGATTCGCCAATCCCTGAAATGAAGATAACAATCCTCACCTCTGCCCAACGAGATTTGATTGACGGCTACTGGTTCTACGAGAATCAGGAAGCTGGATTGGGCAGCTATTTCCTCGATTCCCTTTATTCAGACATCGATTCCCTCCATATATATGCTGGAATCCACCGCCTTCATTTCGGTAAATACCATCGGACGCCAAGCTGGAGGAATCCTTATGACCGTAAATTGCCGGTTGATGTTATTCTTCTTCCTGGGTCTTGTCGTCGTTTCCCTCATAGGCTTTACAGGAAAGAAGATGGAGACCGCTGATCAAGTCACGACCATCGCCACGCTCCCCGAATCCGTCGTGGAACTCTGGCCTGGGAATGATAATCGATTGCTGGCGCAGACAAAAAAGCACATTTTTGAGCTCTCAATAACGGGAGGCGAGGAAAAGGAAGTCATTTCATTGGATGAACAGATATCATCGCTCCCAATGAGTGATATTGGATGGCAGCCAACACGCCTTGCTATCGTATCGAGGGAACTCGGGCGTCCTATTTATTCCTTGCGAATTATCAGACCAGAACCAGAACACACGTTTCCTGTTCCATCTGTGTATAAAATTGACCTATGCACTGAAGCCGGATTGATACTCTGTCATACGATGGATGCAGAGGGGTTGTTACCAGGACCGCTGCAAGTTTTAAACTTACAGGGGCAACCTATCCCTCAATGGAAGGAGAATGCTCAAGGGTTTTTCATTGCTGATGCTACACAAAGCGATCAAGAGTGGGTCGTTGCTATTGCATTAACTAATGAAGAATCACCAATTTGCTGGTTGTTGACATCAAAAGGAACCATTCGCTGGAAAAAAGCGCTCGATCCTGGTTGGGTAATCAAGCAAGTCCGTATCTCAGGAAGTGCAAAACGCGTTATCCTTTCATTGCATAATTATGCTACGGAAGAAAGCCAGATTATTTTCCTCTCCCTGGATGATGGCACGCAGAAGGCGCGGGTGCAAATACCTGCCTGGTCTGGGCGACACCTTGAACTGTCGCCTAATGGACGATGGCTCACATTCAGTGGAGAATGTCTCATCGGACTGGTTGACGTAACTAAACCAGGTGTTCTCTGGCACACATTGTATGGAAAAGATCTCGATTACTGGTTCCAGTATGTTGATGTTAACGATCAAGGCATTATTGCCGCCGCCTTTACCGATCATGCCGTGCCGGGACCAATTATACTCTTATTATTTGATAACACAGGAAAAGTTACCCCATTGTGGGAATCACCGAACTATGTCAATTATGCGAGTTTACCACAGGGACGATCAGTTTTCTGGAGTGGCGACGGACACACGATCATCCTCCGATATGGCAATGATGTGGTAGCCATTAACGCTGCAGGGAAGTAATCAGGCCGCCCACACCGGCTCCGGCATGCGTTGCGGCAGCAAGCCAATCGGTTTCGGCGCCAGCCAGCGGTCGAGGAGCAGCTTGATGACCGGGTCATCCGGAACGGTTTTGTCGATGGGGAGGAGCTTGCCGTCGACGGCCGTGAGGCGCCAGTTATCATCGGTTTTCTCGAAGGTCAGGTCGGCGCGGCCCAGCGCCACACCCTGCTCGCCGGCCTGGAAGATGGGCACTTTGCGACCGTTGGGGCCGTCGATGAGCTGCGGCTTGGTCAGGAAGGTGTGGGAATCGCCGCCGACGATGGCGTCGATGCCGGGCACCCGGGCGGCCAGGTCGCGGTCCAGGCTGGGGCCGGCATTAAGGTCCACGCCGATGTGCGTCACCGCGATGAGGATGTCGCACTCCTTGCGTGCGATGGGCACCCACTGTTTCGCCGCTTCGATGGGGTCGGCGATGGTCCAGCCCTTCGTCTGTGCGTAGTCCTTCGCGCGCGGGGCGGTCAGACCGAGGAAGCCGACGCGGACGCCGCCGAAGTCACGGATAATATACGGGTGCACGCCCTCCGCCGGCACGCCCGTCGTCCCGACCGTCAGGTTGGCGGCCAGCCAGGGGAAGCGGCTGCGGCGCATCAACGCGAGCAGCATGCCTTGCGAGTCGGTTTCCGCCGTCGCTTTGAACTCGTTGTTGCCGATGCACAGCATGTCGTAGCCCATGGCGTTCAGCGACTCGATCTCCGGCACGCCGTAGAATTTCGTGTGCCAGGGGCCGCGGGTGAAGACGTCGCCGCAATCGATCAGCGCCAGCGAATGAGCCACCTGCGCGCGAATCCCCTTGATCATCATCGCCCGCCGCGCCAGCCCGCCGCGCTCGTCGCCGTTGTAGGCGAAGGGCAGCATCATGCCGTGCAGATCATTGGTGTGCAGAATGGTGAGCTGCCACGTCTGCCCCGCCCAGGCGGCCTGGGAGAGCAGCAGGAAGAAGATAAAGAGTGAAAATCTTCGCATGGGGAACTCCTTTCCGTTGTGATCGAACTTATTCGCTTTGATATCGCCTGTCTCCTTTTATTGTCTCAGGCTCAAGTCAACTTTACACAGCGCCCGGTCCGGTGGTTGAGTAGTCAGGTGAGCGTTTCGACTCTTTCCGATGATCTCGTGCCGTATCGAAACCTTTGCGCGGTTAGGAAAACCGTTTGGGAACAGTCTCTATAAGTGAGGCGGTTTCGATACGGCACGAAGGTGATGGAAAAAGGCGTACCGCTTACCTGCCTACTCAACCACCGGAGCGGGCGCTATAACCATAAAATCAGTAGTTCACCCCTGCATCCCATCACCCTTGCACCCCTGCATGGCCCTTGACGGAATGGCCAAAACCGGGTAACACTCATGGTATGGATGCTGACATGCAGCGGCGGGTCCGCAGGATGTTCGGGTTTTTCCTCTTCGCCTTCGTGGTGTTGATCGGCTGGCAATCCTACTGGCATCTGTTCGCAAGCGACCGGTTGCTCGCGATGCCGGGGAATCGCCGGTTGTCGCGCGCGGAGAGCGCCATTCCGCGCGGCATCGTGTACGACGCCGGCGGGCGGAAACTGGCGTGGTCGGAAAACGGCGCGCGCCGCTACGCCGACCCGATGGCGACGGCGCCGGTGCTCGGTTATCTCGATGTGCAGTATGGCCGCGCCGGTGTGGAAGGGCTGTGGGACTTGGAGCTGTCCGGTCTGTCCCGGCATTTCACCGCGGCGGAGCTGCATCGCATCGTCATCGGCGAGAAGCCGCACGGGAACGACCTGGTGCTCACGCTGGACCTGAAACTGCAGCAGGCGGCGCAGAAGGCGCTGGGCACGCGGCGCGGGGCGGTGGTGGCGCTCGACCCGGCTACCGGGGCCATCCTGGCGCTGGCGAGCAGTCCCACCTTCAATCCGGTCACCATCGGGGAGGATTATCCGGACATCATCAAGGCGAAAACCGGCGCGCTGCGCAACCGCGCGCTGCAGGACCATTACCCGCCCGGTTCCACGATGAAGCTGGTGACCGCTTCGGCCGCATTGATGAATGACATCAGTCCGGAGACGCGGTTCACCTGCCCGGGGAAATCGCGCATCTTCGGAGTGACGGTCACCGATTACCACGGGGAATCCCACGGCACGCTGGATATGGACGGGGCGCTGACGAAGTCCTGCAACAACTACTTCGCGCGGCTGGCGGTGAAGAGCGGCGAGAGAAGGGATTGGCCTCGCTGGACGGACGGCCATGAAAAGGATAACTCGGTGAACTTCCGCAATACGGCGAAGGCCTTCGGTTTCGGCGACGCCTGGTGGGAGAAGCTGCGGGACAGCCGCATGGACGAGATGGGCATCATCCGCAGCTCGCTGATCCCCGATCCGAACGCGTCCATCCCCGACGGCGAGCTGGCACACATGGGATTCGGGCAATCCACCGTGGTCGCCACTCCGCTGCAGATGGCGATGGTGACCGCGGCCATTGCCAACGACGGCGTGCTGATGGCGCCCTTCCTGGTCTCGCAGGTGCGCGAGGGCGGCGCCGAGCAGGTGCTGAAACAATACGGTTCGCTCGTCATCGGCTTCCCGCTAGATCGCGACACGGCGCGCACCCTCAAAGGCATGATGCGCCACGTGGTGACGCGCGGGACGGCACGGCGGGCCAATCTCCGCGGCATCACCGTCTACGGTAAAACCGGCACCGCTCAGCAGGAGGGCGGCAACGATCATGCCTGGTTCATCGGCTTCGCCGAGAGTGAGCATACGGCGCAAAAAATCGCCTTCGCCGTCCTCATCGAACGCGGCGGCACCGGCGGCCAGGTGGCCGTCCCCGTCGCGAATCAGGTGCTGGAAGCGTGGAAGCAGGAAGGGGCAGGTTAGCCTTTTCGCATCTTTCCGCGGCTCCCATGCCGTATCGAAACTACCGCGGTGACAGGCGAACATTGCGGGAACGGGCCTTATTGGAGAGGTGGTTTCGATACGGCTTGATAGCTGTGGAAAGGCTTGAAAAGGCTCACCTGCCTACTCAACCACCGGACCGGGCTCTATCATTGGCCAACATAATACAATGTGAGGTATCGCCGGAACTAGGAACTCGGAACCAATACTACCTTGTCCGCCTTCCGTACCGTCACCAGCTCGAACGCCTGCTGATATTCCGTCAGCGGCAGGACGTGGGACACCCAATCCTCCAGGCGCACGCCGCCGGCATCGATCAGCTCGACCAGTCGGGCCTGCGCGCGGCCTTCGCGGGCGCCGACGCGGGTGACGTTCGGGCGCGTGAGCTGGTCCTCGCGGTAGGGGTGCGAATCCGGCGGGGCGCCATAGGCGCAGACCCGGCCGCGACTGCCGCCCAGCGCGATCGCGGTGTCCAGCGCTTCCGGCGAGCCGACCGCCTCCAGCACCAGGTCGAATCCGCCCGCATCGACGATGCACCGCACCTCGGCGGGAAAATCGGCGCCGGCTACATATCCGTCGCATCGGCTCACCTTCGCAAAGCGGTCGGCGCGAGCCGGGCTGCGGCCGAAGGCGTAGACCGGCGCCGTCCCCAGCAATTTCGCGAACATGGCGAAGGCCTGCCCGACCGGTCCGGACCCCACCACCGCGAAGGACATGCCGGGCGCGACCCCGCTGGCGATTGCGCAATCCAGCGTCTCCATCAGCGTCACCATGGCGGTCGCCAGCGGCGGCGCCACATCGATCAGCAGCTTCTGCTGGTCGTGGGGGAGGGGATCAGGACCGTAGGAAACCCCCTGCCGCGCCCACTCGTCCGTCACCAGCCCGTATTCGGCAAAACCGCCCCAGCGGCTGCACCCGCCGTCGGGCACGTGCCGGTCCGCCAACCGCTGCCGGAACACGCGGTCGCCCGGCGCGTAGTTCTTCACCTTCGA
>Ga0315284_10011008_pt1 | contig 12891 bp, 27 predicted proteins | sample YL17G09_16_MG_FD_203696 | JGI IMG/M metagenome (GOLD analysis project Ga0315284, IMG submission 203696) | Sediment microbial communities from Yellowstone Lake, YNP, Wyoming, USA - YL17G09_16 | ecosystem: Environmental > Aquatic > Freshwater > Lake > Sediment | place: USA: Wyoming | collected... | reverse complement strand
GATCGAGGCTCGGCACAGAAGGCATTCGTGGACCATGTTTGGACAAGGTATCGCAGCACCAGCTACGACTAAGCGACAGCCTGCTTACTTGTGAGAGGCAAATGGATTTTTGTTTTTAGTGAGTCGCGCAGTAAAGCGGACTGACCCCGAATTAGTTCTATTTTGAGGTGGGCGGTTCTGTTTCATGTATTGGAGAATCTCTTTCTTGAGCTGCTCCACATCCCGAGAAAAGAAATAGAGATCCATTCCTCCCATACCCGCCCCACCACCGTCGGGAACTGCGATCTTTTTCTCTTTGATGAAATCCTCCATCGCATTCCGAAAATCTAGTTCATCCGGGGTAGGCCAACGTCCGGCTATTTTCATGTGTACCCCTATATAATACCAGGGGCGATCTCCCTCCTCGGAGAGTCGGTAATAGAACGGCGAGGCATACATTCGGAGCTGGGTGTAGCGGTCGGAAGTCAGCATCAGTAGCCCTCGCGTTCTAAGTCTTCATCCCTAAACTGGCTGCGGTCCATCGGGTTGATCACGATGTCGTGCGGTGAGAATTTAACATCTGGGTGCTTGGTCCAGCTATACCCTCTACCGCTTTCATAAACGCTGGGCGGTATATCTACCTCGTAGATCTCCGTCTTGTTATACACGACGAGCCAGGCGTGGTCGTCCCCCATCGCACCGCCGTCTGTCGTCTGTACGTCCTGGTCGGTAAGCTCCGCAACGACACCCCCCAACGCCTGGGAGATCTGGTCGCAGATACCACCAGCACCGAAGTCGCAGGAGAGCCCCTCCTCGTCCTGCTCCCAGGCGTCATAGACCTCCTGGGCAGCCTTCGCAAACGCAGGCCGGAGGCGTTCTAGCTTTTTTCCCAAAGGACCAATTTTCACGGAAACGCCTATTTCGGAGGAAGTAGACCCGACTCTAGCATGAGTCCGTGAACGACGTCGATCATCTTGGGGTGGGAGATCAGCAGCCGTAACACGGACGTTACTTCTCGAACGGTCATTACCTTGTGGAGCTGCACTCGCAAGGTCTCTCTAAGGACATGCTGTTGGGCCGGGGTGTCGAGCCCGTAGTTGTGAAGTGTGCTGCGAGGGCCGCGTTTTGGTTTCTCCATCGTAGTGGGGTCCAGGGCACGGAGCTTCACTAAGACGGATTCACGAAGGCCCCGCTCGGGATCTTTCCAGACCCTGTAGATACTGTTCTGGGAGATCTCCAGGTACGCCGCGACTTTGGTAGAGCCAAACATGTGGACTAGCTGCTCCAACAATTCTCTGTCCTTCGCCGCCAGGGGAGGTAGTGGAACAGGTCCAGGGGTTCCCTTCACGGCCAAAGCTCGAGGTGTCCGAGGTGTCCTGGGCTTTCTCTCTTTTGGAATGGGGGCTGCGGCTCTCTTCGCTTGTCTGTAAAACTCTGCGATGAACGCCTCCAGCCAGCTCGGCGGCGCTTGATGCTGTTGGAGATGCTTGATCCGACCCAGGGCTGCTTCCCAATCGGAGGCCCGGAGGGAGATCAGCACCAAGTCACATAGATCTCGAAAACGTTTCCACTCTAGGGGGAGCTGCGCTCGTTCTGCGCGTGGAGGTAGTGTGCTTTCTAATAGAATCGGATCCAAGGACATGCTGGTGCTACCCTTGGTGTTCTAGCACCAGAACAGAGTAGTCTTCTTTCAGATAGGTATCGACAGTGAAGCCCAACCCTGAGAAGTGAGCTAGCGCCGCAGATAGCAGGGGAACCAGTGAATCAGGAACCACCTGCCGCATTCGGAATGGTTTGGTGACCACTATCCCTACTTTTTCCTCAGAATCCGGGAGGATTGTATGCTCCCGTACTCGGATCTTGAGACAGACTTCCAAGTATTGAATCCAGGCTTCAAACGACATCTTTTCCTTTCGCTTAGCTAGTCGGGGACCAGTCCATCCACGAGCTGGTCAAACGTCAGCTGCGGAGGGGCCAAAGAGTCCTCTCGTAGAATCGCTAAGACATCTTCTTCTCGTAGGACGAGAAGCTCTTCATTGTTAAGGGTGATCTCAGTGCCTCCGTACTTGTTGAAGAGCACCCGGTCTCCCACCTTCAGCTGCATCGGTAGGATGCAACCATCTTCCAGGCGACGACCTGCGCCGACCGCAATGATGGTTGCCTCCATCGTTGTCTCCTTGGCGCCCTCTGGGATGTAGAGCCCTCCGGGCGTCATATCCGCGCCAACTTGTCGCTTCACCACGATCTTGTCATTTAATGGAACGATTTGCATGGTCTTCCCTCTCCTCTATTGAGTATTCGGCCAACGCCCTATCAGTGCCAGCCCCACACGGGCCGTTTTACATAGTTCACAGGTGATCTCTTTGATGTCCAAGAGCGCTACAGCGATTTCGTCCGGTACCTTCTCCCCAGGCTTCCCCCGAGTCGCGCGAAAGGACTCCCGAAGAATCGGATCCATCTTACGGTCACACAAGGTATAGCCGCCCTTTCCGTAGTTCTGGTGATGTCGGATGGGGATGTTTGTTTTTAAAGTCATGGACGCATCTTACTAACTGGAGCGCCGTGTGTCAACAATCAATTCTTAATAGCCAGCTTGCGCCGGAGCCGGGAGACATGGTCCATCATGACGATTCCTTCGAGATGATCTTGCTCGTGTTGAAGGCAGATCGCCTCCAGGTTGGAGGACTCCCCTACGATGAACTTTCCTTTGCTATCCTGGGCCTTCCATTTGATGTGCGCGGAGCGGATCACTGGAACTTCCAGCCCAGGAAAGGAGAGGCACCCTTCCTGGGATTGAATCTCCAGCGGGAGCTTGCTAGTGATCTCGAAGTTGACCAGCAGTAACAAGCCCCTCCAATCGGTAGGTTTGATGTGACAGACGATCACCCGAGACAAGACGCTCACCTGGGGGGCGGCTAGCCCTACCCCTTTGGCGGCGTACATCGTCTCGACCATGTTGTCGATGAGATCTCCCAGGGCTTTATCGAACACCGTCACCGGCTCCGCTTTCATAGCCAGCTTAGGATCTGGGTACTTCAGAATAGGTAGTTTCACAGAAAAGGTTCCTTAGTTGTTGTCTGCCAGCTCTTCCAGATCGGACAGGGTACTAATTCTTGGGTAGTCTTGTTCTTCGGCCCAGCGATTATTTGCCAGGGCGTGGTACAGCGTCGAGAGCATCGCGCCTACGCCTCGGAAGGTGACTCGGTTTGGGGGGCGGTACAGTGCGCTGATACCTGACTGGTAGATCTCTACCTTAGTCGGCCACTGTACGAAGAGCACCTCGGCTCGGGGATCTCCCGCGCTCCGCATCTCCTTGTGCATCGCATCAAAGGTGTAGACTAACCCCGGCTCTCCCAGGAGTTTGTAGGCCAGCTTTGGCAGCTTATCCAACATCTCGTAAAAGTGATTGAGGTGGGTGTCTCGGAGCCGAGACACGAAGGCCGGATCTTCTAAGCTGATGAGGGGTAGTACTGGGTTTCGTAATACCGCCTCGGGGTAAGATAAGATCAGGGTAGAGAGGTCGGCGATCTGGGTGTTGGGGTTCGAAGCCAGTGCCTGCTCAATCTGGGTATCATTTCGATAGGTGTCCAGGATCTGCGCCAACAGGTGGGGAGGCGTTGATGGATCTGTCACGGCCAACAAAGCGATCTGTCGTTGTAATTCCTCCGTCATGTGCATCAAAGAGGTGCCACTCATGCTGTTTGTACCAACAGGACAACGTTGTCCTGTTGACCCCTTAGTGAGATTTCTTGGCCCGTGAGATTGAAGTAACATCTATTCGGTACCCGTGAGACTGCATCTTCCAGACATGACACACGATGTGTACCTGGTATCGTTCCCGCGCCTCGGTACGAAGGGTCTCGAGCAGGGGTGGTACCGGAAGCAGAGCCGTGATGTGTGGAGGACCTCCCGCTTCTGGGGTTGGGATCACGAGCGCAATACCTTCTCCGAGTGGATATGATCCTGGCTTCAGCATGGTCGCCTTATACGGGTTTGACCCCTTCTCCGAAGTACGGCAGTGCGTGGCCCAGCTCGATCATCCGGGGGCCGATTTCGAACTCGTCCTCTAAGACGGGCTTCACGAAAACACGAGCTAAGTATCGTCCGTAGCGATCCTTCGTCTCTTTGCCCAGCTTGACGCTCTCCACTCGCAACGTTCCTCGGGAGAGAAGGTCTGCGAGTGCAGCCTGCGCTGCTTTTCCACGCGCTGCTAAGGCAGGGTCGTGGTCGTGAACTTCTGGGCAGTTAAACCCGTAAAATCGGAGTTTCACGGTTAATGAATCTGTGTGCTTGGTCTTGAAATCGAATCCGAAATCAAGCTCCCATGTCTTGGTCAGCGTCAACTGACAGGTATCCCCGTCGGTGATCTTAACGAGGGTCGCGGTATAGGTGAAGGGTACTGTGGCGTCCATGTTGCTCTCCTGGGGTGGAGAACAGATCGTAGCGAGATCCTACACCTTGTCAACGCTAGCTATCCCAGCCAAAGCGCATCGAACCCAGCAGGTACCGATTAACGATCACGGCGACGTGCTTGGCTGCGGTGATCTCGAAGCGGTTGTCGGTAGTACGCAGACACCCCTCCATGTCGATCCAGAAGGGCGCAGCACCTGCTGCTTTGTAGATCTTGGGCAGTTCGGGGATCGAGGTAGAGGAGTCCGCGCCGGTCAGGGTTACGCACTTCAGCCCTTTCATAGGTCTGTTTCCAGGGTCGAGGAGCCGTCGGGCAGAAAGAGGCAGATGCGATCAACGACGATGCGCTCCCCTAAGCCCAAGGGCTTGGCCTTACTCTCCAGGGCCAGTCGTGTGGCCTCCAAGTCGGGGAAGATCTCGATGATCTCTTTCCAGACGGCCGTGCCCGCCCCGTAGGCCAGCTTGGCTACCTCTTTGGCGAAGCCGATGAATTGAGGCGTCGCGCAGGCGAAGTCTGTCTTGGCGCACACCATGACCATAGCCCCGCCCTTGTTCGCGGTGGCCGAATCCGAGTGGATGTACGTCTCGATGCGATGATTGCTCATGCGTTCCTGTCTTTCTCTTTTGCCCGGAGCACTGCGCTGTTCGGGGCCAAGATTAAAATCATGTTCCTACCCTCAAGCCGTGGCGCGCTCTCTACCGTTCCCAGGCCCTCGTCCACGATGGTCTTGGCGATCAGGTCCAAGTGGTTGCGACCGTACCCCTGATGGACGATCTCCCTCCCCTTGAACATTACCGCCACCTTCGCCTTGTGGCCCTCCTTGAGGAACTCTCGAATGTGGTCCAGCTTGAAGGCGATGTCGTGCGGTCCCGTCTTGGGCTTGAGCTTCACCTCTTTCACGAGTTGCTGAAACGAGGTGTTGTTCTTCTGCTTCTGCTTTTGCAGATACAAGTACTTTCCATAATCCATCATCCGACAAACGGGAGGCAACGCCTTAGGTTGTACCTCTACGAGATCCAGGCCTACGTCCTCGGCGCGCTTGAGCGCCTCCGCAGTGGGCAAGATACCGAGCTGCTCCCCCTCGGCGTCGATGACGCGCACCTCGGGCACTCTGATTCGCTTATTGATCCGGACTTCCGGGGAACGCTCTCGCTCTCTCGTAGGTATCATCGTGTCGGGCTCCTGCTCGTGGTTAAGAGATACCTCTTATATACCATGTTACGCGATTGTCAACGAGTTATTCGTTGGGACCGATGTTGGTGCCATAGCAGGCTTGGTAGGCCGATTCCAGCTCAGCAAAGGCTGCTTTTTCTATGCGCTTCAGCTCGAAGGTGACTACCTCGGTGAAGCAGCCGCTCTTGGTGTCCAGGTGGTTCTTGGCGATCAGATAGCTGGCGATAGCTTTGACAAGGCGTCCGTGGGGGGTCATCAGGGCTCTCTCTTCTTCGGTACTCGATCCTCTGCGAGGGTGCGGGCTATCCATGCCTTGTGCTCACGTTCCCATTTTGGCATCGAGATCTTATCCCAGAACAGCAGCATCAGTCCCAAGGGGACAACGCTGAAGAGCACGTCGTACCATGTCGGGTCCATCGGATCTCCTCTTCCTAGAAGGAGACTAATGTACTATATGTGACGAACGTTGTCAACGCTCGCTGAACTCTTGCTGCATCTCACGAACATAGATAGCCAGCTGTCGTATTTCTTCACTGGCGTACTCTAGCTGAGTTCTAGCATCCTCGAATTGTTCGATCTCTCGCTCCGTTCCCTGTACGTTAGTACCGCCCAGCGCAAGGTTTTGTAGCATAGAGGCCACACGTTGGAAGATACTTTCGATTTTACGGAAACTTGGAGCGTCTGTGTTCAGTAATTCGATCTGCTCAAACAACAAATGTATATCTACGTGGAACACCCCTCGTTCTGCGCCACTGTATGACGCAAATGTCTCGACTCGTGCCCGGGCACCGTCTTTGATGTACTCGACAGTAGCGAGTCCGAGGTCGCGGATGTCCCACCACACGGTCGTGAGCATCTCCGGGGAGATATTTAATTCTTTCCCCCACAAGGTGACGTACTCGACCAGCGCCCCTACCACACCGAGAGGTTTGTCTCCCAGTAAGGCTTCGATTGCTTTATGAAATTGATCGGGGGCTTGGGGATCATTGGGGCTGTCGTAGGCGTTCAGTGCGCGATGAGTAGCGGCTCGAGCATCCTTGAGTAGCTGTTCGGCCTCGTGCGCCCGCTGGGGGTTGAGATCGGGGTGCAACTCGTTCTGTTGGTTGGGGTCGTGTTTAGAGCCTGTGTTCCACGCCTTGTGAATCTCTGGGTTCGAGCTGTGGGGTCCAGGGGTTTCGGAGCGGTGACGAACGTCTACCTCAGGATCCCCCATCGGATCGAACTCCGCGCCTCCGGAGGGTCTGGCCTTGTACGCTGCCTCCTGGTATCGGCTCAGCTCTGTCAGTAAGGTAGATAGCTTGGACATGTTGACTTCTGTCCGGAGCGTAGAGAATTTCCGTGAAAAAGACAAAGAAGAAAGCAGTGGTCCTGGAGCACAATGCGATGGCTCCGATATTCGGGGACAGCACTGGGGGTCGCTGCTACCCCGTCACCGAGAGGATCCAGACGAAGCTACGACGGCTCTACAGCACGGAGACTGAGGAGTGGCAATCGTTTGAACACCAGCGGCCGGATTACATCCGGGCAGAGATGACCTATCAGCACAAATGCTACGTGGGGATCGGCCATGACGACAGCGCCGCATGGCAAGATCTCCGACGACAGCTTCCTCCGGTCGAGGACAGCATCGAGGTAGATTTCGTCGGCTGTGCCCGCTGGTGGATCATGTACGTGTACACGCCCTGGGGGAACTGGTGCTGTGAGGGGACGGTGCTGTTGGTCTTACTGGAGAAGCTGCTGGCGAGAGTTAAACGAGGGATGTCATCGCCCGGTAGAGGCCAGGACGTCGGAGATGATTCGGACGACATCGGTAGGGGCTAATCGAGAGCGGGAACCATCGGGGTGGCGCACAGCCCCTCCTATAGTACTTCCTCCGCCCCAACCCGGCTCTACCGCAGCGAGCGCGTGTAAGATGGTTCCAGGCTTGCTGTGTGGACCCAGGGGGAAGTCTACGAGATCGGACTTCTTCCCGATGGTGTACTCCACAGAGTGATCTGGGAGTATCCGGTAGGCCACCGCTGTCGTGTGCCCGTCCTTGTACAGCTTGGAGAAGGCCCAGCCCTCGCTGGTTGCCATTACCCAGTCCTTACCGGTGTGGGTGATCTGGTAGTCGGCTTCAGGCTCTTTCACCTTGATCTTGCCCGCGTAGTTGTCAATCAGGGCCGTGATGCCCTCTGTGCAGTTCGCTAGCAGGAAGCGAAGGTCACACTGCCCATAGGTCTTATTGCGCCGCGCATCGCGCTCAGGGGCCATTGCGTCGTCATAGAAGCCCGAGCACAACCCCTCGTCAGCGGTAGGGTAGGCAGGCCCGTGGGCGTCCATCGCAGCCACCACCTCTACCAAGCGCCGCACCTTCGACTCGGTAACCCTCTTGGGGTTCTGTAGCAGCCAAACAGCCATCGCAGTATCGCCGTCTACGTCGTTCACATAGACCGTATATGGCTCAGGGTTGAAGCCTAAGAGCAGCATGTCCAACACCTGCTTGCAGGTAGCGCTGGTGAACATTCGAAGGCACCCATCATGGTGATCTACCGAGATACGATGATGGGCGAGATCTAGCTCTGGCCCCTGCACTGCGCCGTCCAGCGCCAGACTGTACTCTGGCAACTCCGACAACTTCCAAGTCGTTCCACGCTCTATCAAAATCTTCATTTTATCTCTCTTTCGGAGCACCCCCTCGGCGCTCCTATGATATAAGACGTACCCCCCGACACTTCTCTGACAGCTGTCTTTACTACTTCTTGATCTTCGCTTTCTTCGGGGTTCCTCCGGTGGCTTTGTAGCAGTACCCGTCCTTCGCCAAGTACACCTTGCCGTCCGTGCCGTACATGAGGTTGGTCTGGCTATACCCTTCCCAGGGAATCATTACGGCGTACTCAGGCTTGGCGCTGGGGCTCTGGGCATTTAGGTTGAAGCTGTCTACCGGATGTCCCGCGCTCTTAGGCAGGACCCGAACAAAGATCGCAAAGCCAGTCTGTGGGCCAGACTGGTGCGCGCCGATGCAGCGGACGGCGTCCACCTTCCGAAATTTACGACCGTTGAAGATCATTTTGGACTCCCATCTCGGCCTAAGAGCCGGTGCTGAAAGTGATCGGTGTCCTCTAGGAGAGCTTCGACTTCAGCCTCCGTCAGGTTCTCGTGCGCGCCTCCGTACAAGGACTCGGCGAGGAGATTCAGCAGCGTAGCCAGCTTCGCCTTCTCCACTGCGGTGAAGTCTATCACTTTGCTGCTGAAGCTCTTCTCGTGGTACGTGGTAGTCATCGCAACCTCCTCTTGGTCTACCTAATGTATACCATGTCCGGAGATTGTCAACAGGAGTGGGTGAGGATAGTTTGTTAGCGGGCGCGGGACAGCTCAGCCAGCAGGGTGGGGAGAGTCACGTCTTCCTTGTAGGAGGGCAACGCTGCGGCTCGGTCGAAGATGCTGGGACGGGTTGGTGCTTTTTTACCCGCACTCCCGGAGATCCTGGCTTTGTTTTTCCTCTTGAGGTCAGCTGTCTGTTGGCTCGCAGCGGAGTCGGCCTCTCGTCGGCTGGCTTCTTTTTCAAAGCCTTGGCTGCGGAGCGTTTCCGCTGCGTGGGCTTGGAACTTCGCGGTTCGTTCGTGCTCTTCTGGGGTGCCCTTTTCGTGGGCGTGGGCTCCCATCAGCTTGGCGACATCGCTGGGGTTCTCTTCCGGGCGGGAACATTTACCGGAGGTGTGTCGCAAGGTGCCAGGAGGGCAAGCGGCTCCCTTCTTTATAAGGGTGGGCGAGCGCTTCATCATGGAGGTCTGTAAGCCTGCCTTGACGACGGCCGGAGGAGGGGTCTTCGGCTCCGGCGCGATAGACTTCTCTCGCTTCCGGAGACTCTGTCTCTTCAGTTCCTGTGCGGACAGCTCTTGTAGCTCTTCAACCAGCTCAGATAGGCGCATGTGTCGCTCCCGGTAAATGCTGGGGGTAGCCTATCATTGCTCCGGGGAGGCGTCTACCGGCGGATCGGACGGCGCTTCATTCGCTGTGTCATCTTTCGCATTTGCTTCTTGGCGAACTCCACATCCCGCTCGACCTCTCTACCAGAGGGGAAGCGTTCTGCCACACGTAGATAAGTCTCTTCCCCTTCGTCCTTCGATCCCCCTCGCTTCTGGCTCTGCTTGGAGGCATCATGGAGCCGCTGTACGATTGCAAAGGCCTTCTCCGGAGAGCGGGTCTTCGCCTTCTTGCAGAAAGCCACCAGATTCGCCTGACTGAGCCCCTCGGTACGAAGCACCCACTGATCAAAGTCCTCCCCCGAAAGCTGGGGCAGGAATTCAGTCAGGATCCAGGCCCGCTCGTCCAACCCCGGTAGGGTAAAGTCTACGATCTCGTCGATCCTTCCTGATCGCAGCAGGGCTTCGTCCAACTGCGTGGTGTCATTTACGGTTAGCACAACCAACACCGGTAAAGTGTTGTGAAGTTGCTCGAAGAGGTGAAGGACGCGAGAAGCCGTTTCTGTGAAATTTACCCGGTCGAAGTCGTCGATGACGACCACCCCTGGACGTAAGACGCGCAACATAAAGTCCAGCTCGGGGACAGTCATTGCAGATAACGGAGGGGCGTCTATTTTCAGAAAACGAGCCCCACGTTGCTCCGATAGCTTTCGTGAAAAAAGAGACTTACCCGTCCCCGGGTCGCCTGCCGCCAGTAAGATCGAAGGGGCTTCTATGTCCCGGTATTCCTGGACCCGGGCTTCCCCTTCTGGGCTTAAGATCTCCGTACAGGGTGCGAGCTGGGTGAAGGTTGCTACGTGCCCTCCTGGGGTCTCTTTTTGCGGAGCGCGACCGAGGTAGATCCCGTTTGGGAACAACTTCCAGGCTTGCTGGGTGATCTTCTCGAAGTTAAAGCCCTTGGTGTAGTAGAAGTCGGAGGAGTGCTCTGGTGGGTTTCCATCCCAGGATTGGAAAAAGATGCGCTCTCCGTCCGGGGTCTTAATCTCCACGACGTCGGAGTTCTCGGCCACCCCCCAGCGTTTAGTCGGGTACAGATCAGAGATCCCGGTCTTAAAGAACAGAGAGACGAAGAGATCCGAATCCATCTTCTCGAGCTGGTAGCTCTTTCGGAACTCCTCCATCAGAGACTCCTTCCCCAGATAGGCCCGCTGCACTGAATCGACAATCGCCAAGGTCTTCAGACTCGCTCCTAAGAAGGAGTCGGTGCTCTGTGGGATCTTCTCTGCGACCTCGTGCGCCAGTCGTAGAATCTTCAGTAGGGTTCTAGATAGCCTCACAGGACCTCCCCAATGTGGTGTACTTTAAGTCGTTCTAAGGTAGCCTTGTGATCCTGCAGCTTCTCGATGATCGCATCCATCAGGTACATCAAGGTGATCACATCCCCCTTCGCGGTGTGAATGCCTGTTGGAGTCCCCCCGAGAGACTCTACCAGGGTGCTGAGCTTATGACTCTGCCCCGGCCACAACTCCCTGGACAGCGGTAGTGTGTCTAGGGTACCGATAAAGGGCCAGGCTATGCCCGCAGCTTTCAGCTCATCTCGTAGCATCGGCTCCTCTACCACTGCTGCGTTGTGCGCGACCAGGATCGTACCCTGGCACCATTTCACGAAAGCGGGTGCTCGCTCCTTGAAGGGCTTTCTACCTCTTACGTCCTGGTCCCGCATTCCGTGAATCTGAGTCGTGCGGAAGGGGATCGGTCTACCTGGGTCTACGAAGATCTCGTGAGGACCGTCGAGCGTAGGTGCGTTTCGGAAGGGCGTGTAGTCTACGATGCAGGCCCCGAGAGAGATAATGCGATGCCCGTTGTGATGGCCGACTCCGGTGGTCTCCAGATCCACCACACAGAACAGCCGGTGCCAGTACTCTTTACTAAAATCCTCGGGCTTGAGGGGCTCTCGGGTCGCTACGCTCATGGCTCCTCCGTTTCGAACAAGGCGTCCCGCAACGGAAGGATCCAGCTCTCTTGTCTCCCCACGGTAGTGAGCTTCTCCAACTCCTCACAGAGCGCATCTATCATGCCGGTCACCTTCGTCTGTTCCACCAACGCGAAGAAGCGAGGCCAGCCTAGGAAGTCGATTGGGTGTTCTATCGTCGCTGGGTTAAATGTTGCCAGCACCTCCAACGCCCTCTTACGCTTCGGGTACCTCATTCGTCCCTCGCGGCACGGGAAACACCACATAGCTTACACGACACCGTAGAGGGCTGCGTCTTCGCAACGAAGTCAGTGATCCATACATGTTCGCAGATCGTAGCCTTCTCCGCTGGTGTGCCGAAGGCGATGACCGCCAGACGGTGTGCTTCTTCCTTTAGAAAGAGCACCTCCTTTACCGGAGCCTCCAGCCTGGACACCCGATCTCGTAGATCGAGAATCGCCCGCAAGAGGAGCGTGGCGTCTGTCCCCTGTAAGGTGAACCCAATCGAAGCCCTCTTCTCTAGCCAACCTAATTCTTCGTCTAAGGTCCTCATTTACCCTCCTTCTCATAAATAGCTTGCCGGAGGTAGACCGCTAAGTCTAATACCTCCTCGTAGGCGTCCTTTAAGGCATTCCTACCATTGAACGGCTGTAGAGGCGTACCGTACTTCTGCCTCCCAAAGGTGTCTCGATCTGCCATGTCCTTCCGCACGAGATCCCACATCGAGGGTAATTCATTGGTTTTTGGTGGGGGCTCCGCGACCCACTCCGTGATGGTCTTGGTCCCTTTGCATTTGGGGCAGACGTAGAAGCCCTGGTCTTTTCCCTGACAGGTCGGGCAGGTGATCGTTTGGTTCATGAGACTTCATCCTTATCTTCTTGGGTCTGGTAGCAGGGTAGGCACACACGCCACTCTAGCCACGCGACCAGATACTTGACCCACTGATGACAGAGGTGGCACTGGCTCACTTATCCTCCTTCTCGAAGACTGCCGCGTGAGTGATCGGAAACTGCTCCGCGAAGATCTTCTGGATCTCCAGCGCAATGTCCCGATGCTCCTTCTGCGCGTGCGAGTCAATCCTGGCTTCCAGATAGTGGATCCAAGATCGGACAGTACCTGTCATGTAAAGCCGGGTCTGCACGCCTAACGGGAGCAGCATTCGAGCTACCTCCGGTGCGATGTTGTTTCGCAGTGCAGCCTGATACATCTCGACCGCCGTCTCTTGCGCTGTCTTCAGCTGCGCTTGCCACAGCCGCTCTACCGTAGGGCTGGCAGGCAAGCTCCCCTGTCGGTTGGTATCCCCTTTTACTCGCGCCTCCTGGGGCTCGAACTCACAAGGAGAGGCTGCGTACCGTAAAGAGTTGTGGGTTATTATTCCGTTTGCCACGTAATTGTGGGAAGGATGCTCTACTTCTAAGTCGTAAGTGTCCTCTTCCCCCACTAGAACAATG
>Ga0315284_10011005_pt1 | contig 12892 bp, 4 predicted proteins | sample YL17G09_16_MG_FD_203696 | JGI IMG/M metagenome (GOLD analysis project Ga0315284, IMG submission 203696) | Sediment microbial communities from Yellowstone Lake, YNP, Wyoming, USA - YL17G09_16 | ecosystem: Environmental > Aquatic > Freshwater > Lake > Sediment | place: USA: Wyoming | collected... | reverse complement strand
TTTAGTCCTTTTACAAATGTTAAGGAAATAGCAAAGGATGGAGCAATTGGATTAGCTAAAGGATTTGCAATTGTTGGAGTCATATATTTTGTGATTGGCAGCATTATAACTTTATTTAATATTTTGTAGTTTAAAACCGATTTTTTTGTGATAGTGAATCGCAATAAGTAATTATTGCGATTTTTTTATTTCATAATATTTATGAAATATGGCAACATACGGTATAGATTATCCATTTAGGGATAGTGCAATAGGAAATTATGTAAAAATGACATCTTCTCCTGAAAGAGAGGTAAGGGCTGATCTTATACATTTATTACTATGTAGAAAAGGAAGTAGATATTTTTTACCTGATTTTGGCACAAGACTTTATGAATATATCTTTGATATGAATGATGTTGTTTCACATGGTCATATTGAAGATGAAATAAGAGAAGGAGTAAGAAAATATATTCCAAATCTGGATATAAATTCAATTCAAGTTATGTCGGCGGAAAATGATCCAGAGACACCGCCATCTCCCAGTGAAGAAGAAGATGCCAGATTATTTAGAGTTGGCGACGGAACAACAAAACCATACACGGCAAGAGTTAAAATAGACTATACAGTTAATAACGGAACATTTTCAAGCTCAGATTTTATAATTATTAACATTTAAAATTATTTATATATCCATAGAAATCCACCACCTGTCTTATACTTTCCTTCACAACAAAATTGTATTGTGGAATATCTTATTTTAGTTTTTTTATATGCATCATTTATCGAATCGAAATTTTCAATTAAAACGCCATTTAATTCAAATTGAGAAACAGGTTTTTTATTTTTGATCATATGTGAACACACAATATTTTGACATTTAAGTTTATACATTGCGCAATATGCATTATATGAATTTTTTTTAAATTCACTTTTAGTTTTATATTTATTCGAAATAAGCATAATTGTTTCAGTGTTCCATTTTACCACTGTGCTACCAATCCCACCTGTTTTTGATATATTTAACACATTCCATTTATTTTTTTTATACGTTTCTACCCATTCCTTCTCTTTTAAAATCGCTTCTTCAATTGGTAAATAATCTGTTAAAAATTTTAGTTCCGGTAATAATCCTGTTTTTTCACTATGTTTAAAAACTGTTTCTCTTTTTATTTTTAAATGATCTTCAGACCTTCTTTTTATGTTTCCAGTTAACCCAACATAAACAGAATTATCAGGAAATTCTTGGGCATATATTAATCTTTTTTTTCTATTTCCTAATATAACCATATGTTTGAATAATTCTTTATTCCATTTATTCTTTAGTATTTTTTTATATACGGTTTCAGATTTTTCTTTTAATTCTTTTTTTGTTGAATATTTTAACGATTCTTCTTTACATTTTTCATATGTCCAATAATTTTTTTCTTTTATTATAGGTGGAAAAAATTCGTCTATCCATTCGTTTTTTCTTGCCGCGTCATATGCCGCGCTATATTCAATACCAAATTCTCGTCTTGAATTACATAATAATGAGGTTTGCTTGCAAATTTCTTTGTTATAATAATAAAATTTAGGCTTTCTCATAAAAATATTTATTGCTGTATTTATTGTTATATCTATAAATATATGGCTAAGAGTATAAGTTATTCAGTTAGGGATTTTGCAACTCTTCGAGAGGAGTTAGTTAAACTAACAAAACAATATTATCCCGATCTAATTTCCAATTTTAATGACGCATCAATTTATTCCGTCTTATTGGATATAAATGCCGCAGTAGCAGATAACTTACACTTTCATATTGATAGAGTATGGCAAGAAACAATGTTGGATTTTGCACAACAAAGACAATCATTATTTCACATCGCCAAAACATATGGGCTTAGGTTACCAGGATTTAGACCGTCTGTTGCGTTATGCGATTTTAGTATAAATGTACCTGTTAGAGGTGATAAAGATGATGAGAGATATGAGGGAATACTAAGAGCAGGATCTCAAGTTTCTGGCGGTGGACAAATTTTTGAAATTGTTGAAGATATTGATTTTTCAAATCCATTTAATAGTAGGGGCGACGCAAATAGACTGAAAATACCGAATTTTGATAATAACAACAAATTAATATCATATACTATAACAAAAAGAGAAGCTGTTATTAATGGTATGTCAAAAATTTACCGAAAAGTTATTACAGACTTAGATCAAAAACCATTTCTAAAAATATATCTTCCCGAAAGAAATGTTTTAGGTGTTACATCGGTTATTCATAAAGACGGAACAAGCTACGGCACTAATCCAACAACAGACGAATTTAGGTCAACAACAAATAAATGGTATGAAGTAAAAACGCTAATTGAAGATAAAGTTTTTATAGAAAATCCAACGTCGGCATCCGATTCTAGTAATTTTAAAGCTGGAGACTATGTGGATGTAACCAAAAAATTTATAACAGAATATACGCCCGAAGGATATTTCTTTTTAACTTTTGGGTCAGGTAATGTTGATCCAATGGAAAATTTGGATAATTACATGTCGGGAAGCATGCAGGTTAATCTAGCAACATTTTTAAATAATACATCATTGGGGGATATTCCCAAATCCAATACAACAATGTTTATTAAGTATCGCGTTGGCGGTGGCAAAGATACGAATTTAGGGGTTAATGTCATAACAACAATGGATGCATACGATTTAATAGTAAATGGGCCTAACGCTGCCATAAACACTCAAGTAAGTCAATCAATAAAAGTAACAAATATAACGCCAGCAATTGGTGGAGCAGATATCCCAACAATTGAAGAGATTAGAAATATGGTTGCTTATAATTTTGCGGCGCAAAATAGAGCAGTAACATTAAATGATTATAAATCAATGATTGAAACCATGCCAGCAACATATGGGGCGCCAGCTAAAGTTAGTGTAATGGAAGAAGATAATAAAGTAAGAATAAAGTTATTATCATATGATGAAAATGGAGCATTAATTGATGATGTTTCTAATACATTAAAAAATAATGTCCTAAATTATCTTGCTAATTATAGAATGTTGAATGATTATTTAGATATTCAAAGTGGCGAAGTAATTGATTTAGGTTTAGAGATTGATCTGGTAATTAATAAAAATGAAAATTCGGTAGATATTTTAAAATCAGTAATCGAGCAAGTAACCTCATTTTTCTCAATCACTAAAAGAAAAATGGGAGATCCATTATTAGTTGGAGATCTAGAAAGAGAAATTGGTAATGTTTCTGGCGTTATGAATGTTGTTGAAATTCGTGTTTTCAATAAAATAGGAGGAAATTATTCATCAGCTGAGGTTGCTCAATCATATGTGGATGATTATACCAAGGAGATTGAACAGTCTGATAATACAATCTATATGAAATCAAATCAGATATTTCAAATTAGATTTCCCAACTCAGACATAAGAATTAGGACAAAAAATCTCACATCGGCTACATATTAATTTTGTTTTTACTTATCTTATAGAAAATTGGTAACTTTCTATTTATAGTAATAAGATAATGCAAAAACATAGAATATACACAAATGTAGGAAGGGATCAGAAAATTAATGTGGAGATTTTGAGTGATTATGACATCATGGAAATTTTGTCGCTTAAATTCACTCAAAAAGATATCTTCGCTTCTGGTAATTGTTCCGAATATGGGGTTGTGGTTGGACGTATATCCGCAAATAATGGATATGGTGTTCCAAATGCAAGGGTTTCTATTTTTGTTCCAGAAGAAGATCTTGATGAAAACGATCCTGTTATACATTCATTATATCCATATAAAGACATTGGTGATAAAAACGATGAGAATTATCGATACAATTTATTACCAAGCAGACAACAACATCCAGGCCACACACCAACAGGAACTTTTTTTGATCAAAAAGATATTTTAACAAGAGAAGAAGTTCTTGAGGTATTTGAAAAATACTATAGTTTTACAGTAAAAACAAATAATGCTGGTGACTTTATGATTTGGGGAGTTCCAGTCGGCGCCCAAATATTACATGTTGATATTGATTTATCGGATATTGGATGTTTTTCACTTAGGCCAAACGATTTTCTTAATAAAGGATACGGAATAGAGCAATTCGAATCGTATTATAAATTTAAATCAAGTCCCGATATTGATTCATTACCACAAATAGTGTCATTTGATAAAACTGTCGAAATTTATCCATTTTGGGGAAATGAAGAATTATGTGAAATAGGAATTACTAGAACAGATTTTGATTTGTCTGAAAGAGATATTAAAATAGAACCCGTTTCTATTATTCTATTTTCGTCAGTTACAGATGAAAGTAGTCATGCTGTAAAAAGAAATGGAAGAATTCGAAGAAATAGTGGATATAAATGTAATTTACAAACATCTGAGGGTCACATTGAATGCGTTAGATATACTGGAAAATCTGTTATTGGATCTGATGGTGTTACAAAATATCCCGAATTAGAGTATTTTAATCCTACAGAAACCATTAATGAAGATGGTGTGGCTATGGTAGCATTACCAATGAACATAGATTATGTCTATACAAATGAATTAGGAGAACAAGAAATAACAAATGACAAAAATAAAGGAATACCAACAGGTGCCGTTGTAAGGTTCAGATTTAGTTTGGACTTTCAATCCAATAAAGTTGCAACCGCAAAATATCTTATCCCGAATATTCGAGAATTTACACATAATAACAACGGAACTGCGCTTGGGTTTAGTGACGGAAGTGAATATCAGGAAAGTATGTTGGCAACATATCAATTTTCAGATGTTTTTGAAGATTATTTAACTATAACACCACCAATAACTGGAGTAACAATATTTCATACCAATTATGATGATACAGTTAAGGAACACAAAAAGAATCTAATGCTTAGCGGAGCAACCGCCCCTCAAGATTATTTCTATAGATTCATTTATGGAAAGGTATATGCAGTATCATCGTTTCATGGAACTCATTATGAAACCAGAGTAAGAGATGCGTATTTAGGCATTAAAGAAATTAGACCAAATGTGGAATCAGATTGCGCATCAAGCGCAAATTATTTTCCAACAAATTTTGCTTTTAAAAATAGAATTAAATTTAATGTAATAATATCACAAGTATTGTTATTTCTTCAATATCTTTTTTCAATTATTACAATAAAATTTGCCGAGATATTAGGAAAAACCGCATATAATGTAGGTAGAGCAGTACAAGGGTTTAAACCTTTAGCAAAAGTTGGACAAAGAATTGAAGATTTTGCATATAGAACTCAGGATAGATACACAAAAGAACTTCCATTAACAATATATCCCGATTGTGAAGAATGTACAGGCGATAGTGAATCATTAACAAATGAGGGAATAACTTTTGAAAATTCTTGTAGACGCGCTGAAATTGCAATGACAATTCGGCAATTTAATGATAATCCTTTCATTCCTATTATTGAATTTCGTAGTTATTATAGTGAAGAAACATATTATTTTTCCAATTCGGAAGCGCCTGGCTCGACTTTTTTGACTGAGTTATTTCCTGGGGATTCTGCTGCTCAGGCTGATGGCGGATGTGATGGCGCACAAGTAGTGAATTACAGTATGTTAGACTGGTTAAGTACACAAACATTAGATGACGGTACTCCAAGATATGGCGTTGAAGCTTTTTGTTCGGGAGGTACACAATCTTTTGATTCGTTTGCCGATTATTTGCAGATAAGTACTGATGAAAACAGATCACTTTTTTTCGTGGAAGACATCATATTTGGATATCCAGGCATGAGGATGGGAATTAATTTCAATTTCTGGTACGAGTTAACAAATATGAATCTTAATGTACAGCAAGAGCGCGATTGGTTTTTTGATACTATTGCTCCATATATAAAAATAGTTTTCAGAATATATGACAGATCTGTTTCGCCAGATGAAGTAACATCTGCTATTGGATCAACTATGTCCATTGAGGCTGGTTGTGATAAATATGATAAATTATATGATGAAAGTATAACTTTAAGATATTTGTGGTGTACCGCAGCTACGCCCACATATAACTCCATTGTTCCAGTTAATCCAGATCGCCAAGAACTAGGAGGTATATATATTGAAGAGCCAGGATATGGAGAATTTACAGAAGCAGAAAGAGTTGCAACTCATCCTTATTTAATATCAACAATAGCGGGAGAACCAACCACAAAGAGGATGCCAGTCGAATGGAATTTTGCAAATAACTATATTTTGGGAGTTTTAAAAATAAAAGGTATTGGGTTACAAAAATACGATAGAAAAACAAAATCTGGATTAACGGAGTTTCGAGATGGATTATTTACTATAATACCTGTAATAAATGGTCCAACTAGAAATTTAAAAGTTTTACGAGAATGGTACAGAAGAAAAAGAGTCGGGCTATCTTTTTGCGGTGGAGTTGTTAATTATTCATTTATTGATAATTGGTTACACGGAGTATTATATTTTTTTAAATTTGACAAAAGAATAAGGTGGGATACTGAAGCCACCTATGACTTAAATCAAAGAGGAAGTAAATACCCAAGAGAACTTGTATTTTACAATATATTTGATAAAAATTTCTATTATAGAAGTACTCCATATGTTTTTGAAGATGGAGTCGGTTCATTTTCTGGACAAACATATGAGGATAAAAAGGAAATTCTTCACCCCACAACATTTTTTGATTTAGGAATAAGAGACGAATTTTTGGGCGAAATATGTACAGATGTAAGAACCGATCCAGCATGCTCAGTAGTTCGAGATATCACCATAACATCATATCAAGATCCGGCAAATGTTGTGGAATATGCAATAAATTATAGATTAGATACAACTCAATCTAAATTTGATGTTGATGATTTCTTTAGTAAAACGCATTTGGGATCAAATATAAAGGTTTTTGATGGAGATATCACTCAATTAATGTCAATTAATTGTGAAGCAGGTATTGAAGCATTTGATTTGGACAGTCCTCATTATTTTATGTTTAATGGTGAATATATGGATCCCGAAGATAATCGTTTTGGTACTTATTTTAAAATCGGAACATTATATGGGCCAACGCCAATTGATTTAAAATTAGATTTTAATGGCGTATATATGAGACTTTGTTTAAATTATAGATTAGGAGATAATTCTCAGGTCGTTCCATTTTATTTGTGGGAAAAAGAAGGGCCAGGATTCGGGCAATATGGGGATCATTCCGACGATCAAACTTGGGATAAAACAGCAATAGCTTCAATGCCATTACAAAGAATCTTTTCAATAAGTGGAATAACAGAAACAAAGACAAATTATTTAATGGCAGATGGAGAAGAAGAGTACATATTAAAACCAATGACCATTAATCACGAAACATTTAGTTTAACTGGAGATACAGAAGATATGTTGGAAAGATTTGAAGTTATCGATTATTTAGCTCCAGATCCTAATAATGTAGAACAATATGTTGAAGGCGATTTATGGTTACAGGCATTATCATGGGGTTCGGCAGGGCCATATAAAGATCCGTGGATAGGATATATATATGTTGTTGTAAATAAAATATGGGTCATACAACCAGAATTATATGTAAGTGATACATCAGGAGAATCACAAGAAAATATTAGGGAAACATTTGTTCCACAGACAGCAATAAATTATTGGGGAGAAATTAATAATGCTAAACAAGTATTGTCAACACCATTTCTATTTTATTTTGGGTTAAAACCAGGAAAAACAGCGCTAGATTTATTGATAAAATATTATGGTCCAAAAGATGTATTTACGCCAGAAGAAGAAATAATATGTGCGGTATCAGAAATAACAACAACACCAATACCATCTGGATCAATTCCAGTACCGTCTTCATCACCAATTCTTCCATCGCCAACGCCACCAGCACCATCGCCATCACCGCTGGTATATTATTATAGATTAAATAAATGTATTGAAAATAATTCTAATTATTATGCCACAAGTTCAACTGGGGCATTTTTGAGCACAGGTACAGGAGTTTGGGGAGGTATTAATTGTGATCCGAATTATGCATATGTGGTTATTGATCATCAATTGGATGAGTCCATATATATTAATGCTGGATATCAAAATATTGGTATGGTTTCAGCATCACAATTTCGACCATGTTTTGATTGTGATGGTAATCCTATTACTCCGCCGCCCACTCCTCCACCATATGTAACGATTACTTTAGTAAGAAATGAAAATAATAGTAATCCTGCAGAAAGTATGTGTGGTCATACTCCCGCATATGCTTCTCGTATAGTAATGGGATATGTATTGGAGCCATATATAATTCCACGTACAGCAGGATATACAGTATATCCAAATAATAGTTTCATAACTCCGATTACAACAACAGGAACATGGGGAATATTGTATGATTCTAATCCAGAAGTGGCATGGACAATTACTATAGGTTCAACAGGACAGGGACAAATAAGTGATTGGACGGAATGTCCCTCTCCTTATCCTGCAAATACAATAATAGGCCAGACCATTACTAGTACTGATCCAGAATGGGATGGTTATTATATTAATAATTCATATAAGCAAAATCTTTTCTTCACAAATAATGCAATAACATCAGTTAATACCAGCATGTATATGTTAAAGGCTGGCGACGATTATCAAACATCAACCAACAATAACCTTGATTATGCCGAGATAACTGGAAATAAATTAACTTGGAATGGCACACAAACAGGTAGTATTATAACACACGGATTATTTGCTGGTTATAATATCAATCAAATAATTAAATGGAATTATTTACGATATGTTCCTTATGGTATTATATTCAAATCTGGAGCATACGGAAATCCAAATATGAATATTACATATGGATCCGCCTCATATAACATAGTCAATGGTGGAAGATTTGCTGGCAGATGTAAAGGAATAAATGGATCTAGATTCTATAATAACACATTTTATGGCGACGCGGGTAGTTGGTATCTTATGTTAATAAACGAAAATAGTGATGGTGAACCGACTTATCCTGGTAATCCATCAATTAATACAAAAGTTAAAAATAACATTTTCTATACAACAACTAAAACGCCATCTATTAGTATAGATACGGGAAGTCTTTCGGGTTTTGAATGTGATTATAATATATATTGGTGTGAAGCTGGTGATCATACCCCAGTCTTTGCAATAGATGGTTCCACAAGAACTTGGGCAGAATGGAGAGCATTAGGATATGATGCTCATTCAGTTGTTGTTAATCCCAATTTTACAAATATGGAGGATTTTATTCCAACCGCTCGATTAGATTATGGAACGGATCTCGGAACAGAATTTAATACAGGATTATCAACAGCCGCAACATGGGTTGTTGGTGTTACGCCAGCAACACGGATTCAAAGTGGAACATGGCAAGTTGGAGCAAGAATATTTGCATAATGAAAAGTAACTAAGATATAGGTGAAAAAGAAAAAAATCATATTACCAAAGTTAAGATACGAAAATGCTCCTGAAGTAGATAGTCAAATACGCGTTGGTTTTGAAGAAGATAGAACTCTTTTAAGAAACGACGATAGGGATATTGTTTTAGATCTGGCAGAACAATTTGCAACAGAAAGAGCGGAATCTAAAAGATATAAGCTCTATGGTAAAATGAAAATGGTTTTTAGAAATTTATATTGTGGTGTATCTCCTTATGAATATCTAAGAGAAAGATTATCGCTAAGCGGAGATGGATCGGATAATGATTTTTCAGGTTTTTTACCATATAATGAATTTGCATTTTTAAGAAATGATGTATATTATGAAGTTCCAGAATCACAATCAATAGATGTGTTAAGCGGATTTACTAATTTTAATCTTATTACAAGTGGTTCAACAGAACATCAAACAATTACAACATTATTGGCGCCATATTTTAACTGGAACATATATTTGTCATATATCTATAGTCACGATGTTGATTTTCCAATGAAATATACATTGAGTGGCAATACGATACCAGCATTGTCTTTTGTTAGTGGTGATGGAATTCCGTTTAGAGTTCAAGAAACAATAAATTCATATATTCTGACAAGTCCAGTAAAACACGGAATGAGTCAAGGAGAATATATTGTTATAAGTGGGGCAACTGGATTAAATTATTATTATATCAATTCTGTTGGAAATGAAATTTATAGATCTGAAGAATATGTTATTAACATCTTAAAATCACAAGTAAGAAATGTAACTTTACCTCCGCTAGTTACTGGCAAAAGATGTACCGATATTAAAGATGCGGACATATGTACATCGGAATATTATGTTCATAGGCACAAAACATTAACATCAATTGAGGACTATATTTTAGATAAAGTAGGATTTGAATCACCAATATGGGAAGATGAACAGAAATTACTTTATGAAAATAGTGCAGGCGAGAATGATGTTCTCGTGGTAAGAAATAGAATGGAAGCCGTTCTGTTTGATTTTAAAGAACCATTTGTATTGAGTGGTATTACTAATAATTTGGGATACACTCCAACTGAACTATATATTTCTATTATTTTCAGAAATGGAGATGGATATTTTAATTATCCGCCTAAAGTAGGATATTCATTTCATATGCACGATTTATGGATTGACGAACATTTTGATGGTGATTCTACGCTTGAAACTGGATTAACATATTCGGCATTTGTGAGAGAAAATATTCTTTTTAATCAAGGAAATACGGTACCAGAAGGAACTGAATTATTTGGGGCATTTGTTGAATATAACCCTAAAGATATGAAAGAAAGAATAATTTCTGAAGCATTTCATAAAATAGTAAATAATCCATTAATATTTGATCATGCTCAGACATCAAGTGAGTTATATTCTGGCGCAACAACAACTAATCCATTAGGTATTTTATATCAGCCGCATCATAGATATAAAATAAGAGAATTATCTCCATATATCGAATCATCAGATATTAGTACGCCAGTAGAAAATTTACCCGAAAATGCCATGTATTTTCCAGAAGAAAAAGTATGGAGATGGAGAGATTTGTATGATGACGGATATATTGATCCTGACGGGTATGGAACTGATTATCCATATATGAATAATATTCATTATATACATAAGAATATTAATTTTTATGTAAGAAATGAACAAATATACACTAACAAGAAAGATGCTGTTATTAATTTTTATACTGCTACTGAATTGGATCAATGTGATGTTCTTTCAACAGCATATCTTCGAGCAGGACACGCGCCATCACCAGTACCAGCAGTAAGTTCTTCACCATATGTGGCACCTAGTCCAACTCCAAGTATAAGTGTACCAATAGTTATGGATGCATATTATGTATCTCCGTTTGGTAGTGATATTACGGGAGATGGTTCATTTACATATCCTTGGTATTCATTAAATAAAGCATGGGAAAATGTGGTGGCAGGTAATACCATTTATATGTTGGGAGGAACTTATGAGTATGAAGATGAACAACATTTATCTAATAAAAGTGGTACAGCAGAACAATATATTAACATATGGGCATATCCAGGTCAAATTCCTATTATTAATCCAAGCGCAGCTTATAGTGGAACTGTGGGTGTAACAATTTCGGGAGCAGATTATATTCATATAAGAGGCTTAGATATTTCACAATATACGCAAAGGACATCAGATGCGTGGTATAATGGAATAATTGCAGCAGATGTAAATAATTGTATTTTTGAATTACTTAATGTTCACCATAATGGTTTTGGAATGTCTCTCCAACTGTGGACAGTCGGAAATCCCGTATCAGGAAATCTGTTCTTAAATTGTGATTTTCACCATAACTATGATAGTCTAACAGAAATTGAAGATAACGTTCCTTATGGGGAAGCCGACGGATTAAGTATTAGAATTAGTGATCCCACATCAATAAATACTATTCGAGGCTGTAGAATGTATAGTAATAGTGATGATGGTTTCGATGGATGGTATAATTCAGGTTTATTGATATTTGAAAATTGCTGGTCATTTAACAATGGATATCAGGAAGATGGCATTACTATAGGTGGTTATGGAAGCGGATTTAAATTGGGGCCGCTAGTTCCGCCTCCATGGACTGGTTATGAAATCCAACATAAACGAACTATGTACAATTGTATGGCATTTAATAATCGTATGACCGGATTTGATCAAAATGCCGCGCTTTGTGAAATGTATTTTATTAATAACACATCATACAATAATGGCAATTATGGGTTTTTTATGACATATGACGATGTTAGTGTTATGACGGCAAAAAATAATATATCATTTGCAAATCTAGGAGGACAAGCATATTTTAATTCTGTGTCCGTTGTAGATCATAATACATGGGATTCTCCAGTTATTGTCACAAATGCAGATTTTATAAGCGTTAACCCATTCGGTACTGAAGGACAAAGAAATTCTGACGGTAACCTTCCAATATTGGACTTTTTAAAATTATCAATATCACCCGCTAGCGATTTAATTGGGGCAGGAACGCCGACTGGATTAGTAACTGATGCGGCTGGAAATCCATGGAATAATCCGCCATCTATGGGAGCATATGAAATTGTTGGAGTCATACCATCTTCATCTCCTTATTTAACGAGATCAGTAACACCAACAATAACGCAAACGCCATCGGTAAGTGGTACTCCAGGTACATCGATTACTCCAACATCAACAATGACGCCAACTATATCGATATCAAAAACGCCAACAACAACGCCAACAACAACGCCAACAGTAACGCCATCAATATCAATATCAAGAACGCCTGCTCCAACAAGATCGGTAACGCCAACAATAACGCAAACACCATCGGTAAGTGGTACTCCTGGCGCGTCGATTACACCAACAACAACAACAACGCCAAGCATAACAATATCGAAATCCCCATCAAAATCCCCATCGAAATCCCCATCAATAACGCCATCAATAACTTTAAGTATATCATTATCTAGAACT
>Ga0315284_10011001_pt1 | contig 12893 bp, 8 predicted proteins | sample YL17G09_16_MG_FD_203696 | JGI IMG/M metagenome (GOLD analysis project Ga0315284, IMG submission 203696) | Sediment microbial communities from Yellowstone Lake, YNP, Wyoming, USA - YL17G09_16 | ecosystem: Environmental > Aquatic > Freshwater > Lake > Sediment | place: USA: Wyoming | collected... | reverse complement strand
CCGCGTGGGCGGCCACGCACGTCCCCCTCGGCGATGCGGATTGCCATCTCGTCGACGGTGCCGTCCCGTCGACAGCGTCCGCCGTGATCTTCCGGCTGCCCCGCTTCGGCGGCCTCTTGTCGTTCTTTACGAACCCCGGGCGCACGTTCGCCGACGAGTTCTCCGATCGACTGAAGGTTGTGGCCTGCATCGCGACGCCGAATCTCGCCCACCCCGACCAACCCGCCTCGGCCATCTCGTCCGCCGCGTGGCGAACCCTGGCAACGCGCGTCGGCGCGAAGCCAGACGACGGGCTCGTGCTCGTCTGGGGGCCGGCCACCGACCTCCCGACGGCCGTCGACACGCTTGTCGAGCGGTGCCACCTCGCGTTCCAGGGGGTGCCGAACGAGACGCGCAAGGGGCTCCCGAACGGGACGACGATCTTCGAGCGCGTGCTGCCGGGCCCGGACCGCATGTACCCCGACACCGACTCCGCACCGATTCCGATCAAGGAAGAGGCGATCGAGCGATCGCGCGCCTGCCTGCCGGAGTCCGTCGATCGCCGGATGGCGGCGCTCCGCGCCTGGAATGCTCCCGCGGACGTGCACGCGTACATCCTCCGCCGCGACCTGTCGCCGATCCTCGCCTGGCTCGTCGAGCGCAAGGTCGATTCCGCGTTCGCGGCGACGCTCCTCGGGCACAACGTCCGGCACGCGATGGGCGCCCGCGAGATCGACGTCGAGCGCGTGCGCTGGGCCGTCGTTGAGGCCGCCGAGCGCGACCTCACTCGTGAGATCCTGCGGCTCCTCGTGCCGCTCGCGCTCCTCGAACCGGCCGCAACGTTCGACGACCTTCTCGGCCGCGTCGGCTACCGAAAGGCGACGCCCAAGGAGATCCGCGTCGAGATCGCTCGTGGCTCCAATGCGTTCGTCGCTCGCCATCCTGAACCGGAAGCGCGCATTCGCGCCTTGATGGGCTGCGTCCGCCCGCTCGCGATGGGCAATGTCCCGCTGCGCGATGTCGCGGCGTGGGTTGAGGAGGCGACGCGATGAGCGACACCCACAAGGGCTACAAGGGCGAGGCTCTCGACGTCCTGACGCGATTCCAGGTGGGGGTCTGGAGCGACGTCGACGTCGAGTCGACGCGCGGCCACTTCCGTGGGATCGTGCTCCCGCGCTCCGAGTTCGACGACTCGCGCCACCTCGTCCTCAAGCTTGCCACGGGCTACAACGTCGGCATCGACGTGCGGACGATCCGCGCGATCCAGGAACTGGGACGCCGCGAAGCGCACTACAAGATTCCCGAGAAAGAGTTCCCCACATCGCCCGACAAGCCCAACGTGAAACTCCTCGGCACGGGAGGCACGATCGCGTCGCGTCTCGACTACCGCACCGGCGCTGTCATCCCCGCGTTCTCGCCCGGCGAGCTGTACGGCGCTGTCCCGGAGCTGGCCGACATCTGCAACCTCTCGACCGAGAAGCTGTTCGCCGTATTCTCCGAGAACATGGGGCCGTCGCAGTACATCGAGCTCGCCAAGGCCATCGGCCGCGAGATCGAGAACGGGATCGACGGCATCGTCATCGGCCACGGCACGGACACGATGCACCACACCGCGAGCGCGCTCGCGTTCATGGTGCAGCACTCGCCCGTGCCGATCGTCATGGTCGGCTCGCAGCGGTCGGCCGACCGCCCATCGTCGGACGCCGCGCGGAATCTCATCCACGCGACGACCACGGCTGCGACCTCGGACATCGCCGAGGTCATGGTGTGCATGTTCGGCCCGACCTCAGACGAGTACGGACTCCTCCACCGCGCGACGCGCGTCCGCAAGATGCACTCGTCGTACCGCTCGACGTTCCGCACCATCGGCGACATCCCGCTCGCCACCGTGACGCGCGACGGGGTCAAGCCGCTGCGCCAGGACTACGCGCGCCGCCGTGCGGACCGGCACGTCGACATCCTGCCCTTCTTCGAAGAGCGGGTGACGCTGACCTACTACTACCCCAACATGCATCCCGACATCATCGACTCGCTCGTCGAGCACGGCTACAAGGGCATCGTCATTGCCGGGACGGGGCTTGGGCACATCAACAAGCCCGTCTACCCCGCCATCGAGCGCGCCGTGGCCGCCGGCGTGGCCATCTACATGACCGTGCAGACTCTGTGGGGCTACGTCCACATGTTCGTCTACGACACCGGGCGCGACCTGATGGCGAAGGGCATCATCCCAACCGAGAACATGCTCCCCGAGGTGGCCTACATCAAGCTTGCGTGGGCCCTCGGCCAGACGAGCGACCTCGAACGCGTGCGCGAACTGATGTTGACGCCGATTGCCGGTGAGATCACCGAACGCGAACCGCACGACGGGTACCTCATCTTCCAGGGCGGCATGCCCGAGATCGAGGAGTTCCTGAAGAGGGTGCACAAGTAGGCGTTAGGCTCTACGGCTTCGCCCAGCCTTCTGACAGAACCTCGGCCTGTTCGAGCACGGTCTGGGTCGCCTTCTCCTGCTTGTCAGGCGGGTATCCGTACTTGCGCAGGATGCGCTTGACGAGCACGCGCAGCTGGGCTCGCACGTTCTCGCGCACGGTCCAATCAATCTTGACGTTCTTCCGCACGGTGTCGGCGAGCTCGCGGGCGATGGTCCGCAGCGTCTCGTCTCCGAGCACCTTGACCGCGCTGTCGTTCGTTTCGAGCGCGTCGTAGAACGCGACTTCGTCTTCGGTAAGCTTGAGCGCTTCGCCGCGCGCGTTGGCTTGGCGCATGTCTTTGGCCAGCCCGATCAGTTCGTCGATCACCTGCACGGTCTCGATCGCGCGGTTCTGGTACTTGCGGATCGACTGGTCGAGTAGGTCGGCGAACGAGCGTGCCTGGACCACGTTGCGCTTCGAGCACGCCTTGATCTCCCCCGCGAGGAGCTTCCGCAGGAGCTCGACGGCGAGATTCTTGTGCGGCATGCCGCGCACCTCGGCGAGGAACGCATCCGAGAGGATCGAGATGTCGGGCTTCTTGAGCCCCGCGGCGGCGAACAGGTCGATGACTTCGTCGGAGACGATGGCTCCGGAAATGATCTGGCGGATGGCGTGGTCGAGTTCTTCATCGGGCCGGCGGTCCACCGTCGCGCCCTTCGCGAGCACGGCGCGCACGGCCTGGAAGAAGCCGACATCGTCGCGGATGGCGAGCGCCTGCTCGTGTGGCACGGCGAGCGCGAACGCTTGCGACAGCTCGGTCACGGCACGCAAGAGGCGAGCCTTCCCGTCCTCCTGCGCCAGGATGTGCTCCTGCGCGGCCGGCAGGAGTGCGAGCTTCTCTTGCGGCGTCCCGGCGACCCACTTCGCCCAGCTGAACCCATGGAAGAGTCCGCGACAGATTTCGTGTTTCTCGAGCATGAGCGCCACGGCCTCAGCCTGATCGATCGCCGTCTCCCCCGTGCCGCCGCTCTCGGTGTAGGTCGCAAGAGCGCGCCGCAGCTCGTCGGCGAGGCCGAGGTAGTCGACGACGAGGCCGCCCGGCTTGTCGCCAAACACGCGGTTCACGCGAGCGATCGCCTGCATCAAGCCATGCCCGCGCATCGGCTTGTCGACGTACATCGTGTGCAGGCTTGGCGCGTCGAACCCTGTCAGCCACATGTCGCGGACGAGGACGATCTGGAACGGATCCGCCGCGTCGCGGAACCGCGCCGCCAGCGCCTCGCGCCGCGGCTTGTTGCGGATGTGCTCTTGCCAATCGAGGGGAGCGCTGGCCGAGCCCGTCATCACGACCTTGATTGCCCCGTGCTCGTCGTCCTCGCCGTGCCACTCCGGTCGGAGCGCGACGATCTCGCGATACAGCTCGACGCAGATGCGGCGGCTCATGCAGACGATCATCGCCTTGCCGTCCATCGCCGCGAGGCGCTTCTCGAAGTGATCGACGAGGTCGCGGGCGATGACCTCGAGGCGTTTCGGCGAACCAACCACGGCTTCGAGCTGCGCCCACTTCGTCTTCAGTTTCTCCTTGCGCTCGACCTCTTCGCCTTCGGTTGCCTCCTCGAAGTCGAGGTCAATCGTCGGCCGCTCCGACTCGACGAGCGCGAGCTTCGCGAGGCGGCTCTCGTAGTAGATCGGCACCGTCGCACCGTCGGCGACGGCCCGCTGGATGTCGTAGACGCTGATGTAGTCGCCGAACACGGCACGCGTGTTCTTATCCGCCAGCTCGATCGGCGTCCCAGTGAAACCGATGAACGAAGCGTTGGGCAGGGCATCGTGCATGTGGCGAGCGAAGCCATCGATGAAGTCGTACTGGCTGCGATGCGCCTCGTCGGCGAGGACCACGATGTTCCGCCGTTCGGAGAGCACCGGATGCTGGTCGCCCCCGGCTTCGGGGAAGAACTTCTGGATCGTCGTGAACACCACGCCGCCGCCGTCGGTTCGGAGCTTCGCGCGCAGATCAGTGCGGCTCTCGGCCTGCACAGGCGGCTGACGCAAGAGGTCGCGGCAGCGGGCGAACGTGCCGAACAGCTGGTCGTCGAGGTCGTTGCGGTCGGTGAGGACGACGATCGTCGGGTTCGCCATCTCCGGCCGCAGGATGATGCGCCCGGCGTAGAACGCCATCGTCAGGCTCTTACCCGAACCCTGCGTGTGCCAGACTACGCCGACGCGCCTGTCGCCCGGATCGCCGCCCGGGCGCAGCCCCGCCTCGTACCGGCCCAATACGTCGGCAATCGCGTCCTCCTCGACCGCGCGAGCCGCACGCAACGTCTCCTCCACCGCGGCGTTCACTGCGTGGAACTGGTGGTAGCCGGCCATCTTCTTGATCAGCTTCCCGCCGCCGAAATCCTCAAGTACGACGAAGTGGCGGACAACGTCGAGGAACCGCCGCTTGTCGAAAGCGCCACGCAACACAACCTCGAGCTCGGTCAGTTGCGGGCTTGCATCCTCGTGCCCGGCGATCGTGCGCCACGGCTTGAACCACTCGCGTCCGGCACCCAATGCGCCGATCCGCGCCAGCGTCCCATCCGAGACGAGGAGTGCCTCGTTGTAAGCAAAGAGCGACGGGATCTCCGCTTGGTACGTCTGGAGTTGCCTGAACGCCGTCCAGACCGTCGCGTTTTCGTCCGCCGGGTTCTTGAGCTCAATCACCCCGAGCGGCAGGCCATTGACGAACAGCACCACGTCCGGCCGGCGGACGTGCTGGCCTTCTGCGACCGTGAACTGGTTGACTGCCAGCCAGTCGTTGTTGGCGGGCTCGTCGAAGTCGAGCAGGCGCGCCTGCGCACCGCGGATCTCGCCGCCTGCTGCGCGGTACTCGACTGCTACGCCGTCGACCAGCATCCGGTGCACCGCGCGATTGCGCTCGATCAACGATGGCGCGCCGGTGCGCATCAGCTTCCGGAAGGCGTCTTCCAGAGCTTCGGGCGGAAGCTTCGGGTTGAGGCGCGCAAGCGCGTTCCTCAAACGGCTCTCCAGCACCACTTGTGAGTAGCTTTCCCTCTCCCCTTGGGAGAGGGTCGGGGTGAGGGTATCGCCGTCAGGCGATATGTCAGGGCCGTACAGCACGGAGAAACCTAGCTCCTCGAGCCAGCCGAGCGCGGCTTCTTCGACGATAGATTCCGAGAACGCTCTACTCATGCGCACCCCAGTCGGAAGGTCGCGGTGCCCGCACTCGGTGTGGTGCCGAGAATCCGGCAACCGTTGCCGGATTCATTGCCGGATACCCCTTCTATCTCAAGCGGTCCGCCCGTATCCGGCAAAGCTGACCCGCCACATTGCCGGATAGCCACGGTGAGGCAGACTCGCAGCTGGAATCGGGCGGTCGTCACTCTCGAACCACCTCGTAGCGAGTCGCCCTTGCACTCCCCACTTTGCGCAACAACCCAAGCTCGGACAGATGCCCCAGCTGGTAACGCGCAGTCCGCAACGGAACGTCCATAGCCTCCTGATACTCGGCGGTTGTCACGACCTCGCGCGTGGCCAGCCAGTCCCAACCCTTTCGCTCCGCGTCGCTGAGCTGCGCCAGGATGTCGCCGCGGGACTCCGGTATCGCAGCCTTCGCTTCGCGGTACAGTGTCAACACCACGTATGGGGCTTTGTACGAATACGAAGGCACCGGCATGCCGGCCGCCTGCGCACGCGCCTTCATCGACTTGAGCCCGAGTCCTCGTTCCTCTGCGAGCTTCATCTTTGCGAACACGAAATGCAGGACAGGGTTTCGACTCAGCATGGGTGCTTCAAAGGTTCGAAGTTGCTCCACAGTAATCGGCTCCACCGGCAGTCCGGGACTCATCACGACGATCTTCTCCGGACTCACGATGAGCTGGCACTTCGCTCCCGCAATGGCGTAGTCGCGATGGACAAGGGCATTGACGATGCCCTCGCGCGTCAGCTCGAACAGGGCCGCGTTCGTCTCTCTGCGACGTGCCTCGGACCGGTCGATCGGGTTGGGCAGCTTGTCGCGGAGCCATTGCAGAGCCTGTTCCGGCGCGAGGATCTGCGGACCGTCGAAGTCGCGCGCCTCTTCCTTCCCATCGGGGTAGTGGATCGTGCCGAGCAAGCCCGCCTGCGGCATGGCCGTCCTCGGCTCTTTGCCGAACAAGAGGAGTCCGAAGCCTGTCGGAGTCCAGCGTCCATTCTCCTGCGCCAGTAGCCCCTGCTGCGCGAGTCGCCGGTAGAAGGCCGCCGAGCCAGACTTGTCTCCGATTCCCGCAGACACCCGGTACTGCTCCAACGCCTCGTCCGAGAGATCGTCCGTCGCGGTGTTGGCGAACGCGCCCTCCAGGTTGGAGAGTTCGACCGCCCTCGGCTTCTCCTTCCGCGCGGCCGCCGCCCTCTCCAGCGCTTGGGCGATAAACTCCCGGTTCGCTTCCTGGATCGCCTCCTGCAGGTCGCGGTCGAACATGTGCACCGTCACGCCGTTCTTCTGGAGGTACGTGATCCCTTTGCGGTCGACCTTCGGGTCCGGATCCTCAATCCCGACCCAGACCTCCTTGATTCTGGCATTCACGATCCGCTCGGCACATCCGAGCTTCGGCTCGTGCCGAGAGCCAGGCGCGCAGGGCTCGAGTGTAGCAAAGAGGACTGCGCCGTCGAGCCTGGCATCGCGGCTCTTGCGCTCGAGCAGCGTGTACTCGGCGTGGTCGCCCTGACGCAACTCGCCGCGGCACGCCGTCTCGACCGTTCCGTCCGGCTTCCAGAGCACGGCTCCGACGCGAGGGCTCGCCTTGCCATCCGCGCGAGGCTCGGCAATCGACTGCCGCATGACCTCGACGGCCTGCTCCATCAGCTTGCGAGGGTCGAACTTCACGCTGGCCGGCATTCGCGCGCTCCCTGTCTATCGCTAATGCACTGTGGCGTCATCGTCTTCATCGTCGTCATCTCTCGGCACCTAATCACTCCAGTGTGCCGCGATGTACCCGGCAATCCCAGCAGCGGGATGGAACGCGGGATAGATCCTCTGGAACACGTCCAACGCATCGGCAAGCGAGGTCTTGGGCAAGGCCGGGGTATGCCGAAGAAGGTAGAGGAACGCTATCCCCGGCCCGCGAGACTCGCCTTGGTTGCAGTGGACGAGGACCTTCTTCCCGCCCGACAGCTTCTCGTAGATGAACGCGATCGCCTTCTCGACCAGCTCCACGTGGATGAACGCGGGGTCGTCGGCGTCCACGAGGTTCAGGTACAGGCGGTCGCAGCGCACGGCAAGGAGGTACTCCGCATGTCCCTTCGGGGCTCCCTTCGTGCTGTAGCCGAGGAGTTCGCGGTGATACGGCTCCTTGCACGCGTGAACGACAGCCCAGCTCTCCTGTCCTGCAACGCGATACTCGTAGTCGCCCTGATGGCCCACGAAGAGGTTTGGCGAGACCTCAATCATCTCTGCTCACCACACCAGATCTGCATGCGCCAAGGTGCCTGGCTGGAACGGCTGGATCCCCGCGTATCTGTCGTCACGTCGCGGAACTCACTCATGTCGTCGCTCGCAGCTGTCCCTCGGCCGTCATCTCGTAGCTCCGCCCCGTGACACGCGTGAGATGGAACGCCAGCCCCTCCCCGTAGGTGCCCGGAAAGGCTCCGTTGAACCCGAAGCTGCGTCTCACTTCCTCGTTGCCATTGAATGCGTCGATCAGCCGCCCCACTTGCTCTCCTGAGAGGGCGTCAATCTCGGGGAGGAGGCCCGCGAGCGAGTTGCCGTGACTCCACCTAGAACAGCCCTCGACAGCGCCAACGAATGCCTCAACCATCCGCGTCTCTTTCGCCAGAAGCCTGAGGATTGCCAAGGGGGCATCATCCCAACTGCAAGAGAGTGCCTGGAATCGTGCGATGAACCCGTATGGAGCCCTTCCTAGGCTCACCGCGATCATCGGGACGCCTCGGCCAAGAGCGAATCCGACCTCCTGGTCAGTCCAGTCGCTGTCGTGGAAGTCCTCTGTAAGTAGCCCGACGAATGCATCCATTGTGGCGAGTGCTGATTCTATCTCGTCTTGCCACTCTCTCGTGGGCTCGATGTCCTCGTGAGCGACGAAGCAGTCGGCACCGAAACAGCTAAGTCTGGTCTTGAGAAGAGCCACTTGGCGTTTGGCTCCGGCCTTGTGACTCAGGAACACACGGTACCGGTCAGGATTCCAGATCCGCGCGATTGCCGCGGCAGTGACCGTTCGTCGCGACAGCTGTAGCAGGCCTGACTCGCGCCGCCAATCGGAAGCCTCTGTAGGTTCCACTTCCAGGAGTACCGTATCGACGTACTCACGGGGGAAGTTGTGCATCTTGTTCAGATCATGGGCTATCTCGCTCTCGAGGTCTGTCTTCTGGCGAACGGCGGCAAGATAGAGGTTCTCCGGTACTGCCAAGTACAGCGCATGGCCGTAGGTACCCCCGTTCCAGTTGTCGTACGTCCACCCCTCGTGCACTCTGACACGCGCGTTGACGATAATCTCCTGCTTCCTGCGCTGGCCTTCTTGTTCATACAGCTTAGACAGAGTTGCCAGGAGGGTCTCGATGGCCCGCGGCAGCTCGAACTGCACGTTCCCGTCACTCATGCGACATGTCACCTTGAGCCAATGCCAACGGAAGGGCGCCTGAGATGAGCTTGGGCAGCAGCGCGTCGCGCAGGGCGGCGAGAGTGCGGGACTGCACCTTGCGGTACCACGTGCTCTCGAGAATCGGCTGGACGTACACACTCATCGCTTGCAGGAGTTCCGGCGGAGGAACCGGCAGCTTTGCGTCGGATAGGTGCTGCCGCTGAATATGGCCCATCGTAGTTGCTTTGCCCGCCGCGATCTGGCGGAACTCATCCAGGTGCTGATGAATCCCGAGATAGCAGAGCCACCTTGGGTACGTGGCCGAAGTCACTTTGAACAAGTGCTGATTCAGAGCGCCCTTCCCTCCAGCCCACAGCACGCATTCCAGCGACCCTGACCACGAGAAGAGGATATCAGCGTCTTCGACGACGTACACGGGATCAAGGTCAGCGCTCGCGCGGTCGGCTCCTTGAGTGTTGCCCGCTCGTAGTTGGGCGATCTTGACGACCGGCAGCCAGATCGCGTCTCTGGGTGGATACTTCTGGAGCGCGAGGCCATTGAGAAAGCTCGCGATCTCATCGAGGCTCCGCACTTCCCACCCCTTTGGGATCTCCCCCAACTCCGAGTCCTCGAAGGAATCCGGGAAGAGGTCGGCGATGCGAGGAGGGAGGCCGGTATCGCGACCTTCGGCCTTGGCGCGGACGGGATCGAAGTCGACAAACCACGACTTGAAGAGCCCCCGAGCCATCGCCTCCAGCGTCTCGTTCATCCGCCTGTTCAGCTCGATCTTGTCGTCAAGCGTGCCGAGGATGTGGGCGATCGCGCGTTGCACTGGGAAAGATGGAAGAACAACGCGAAGGCGCCTCTGCACCGTGATTGGCACCTGATTACGAGTTGAATGACTCATTACGGCAGCCAGCTCGTCTTGGAATGCCTTTCCCTTGAAGTAGGCTGCGAAGTATCGCGGCGATATCTTCTCCTGGTCTACTCTGAAGTATGTGAGCGAGGTTCCTATGAGCATTCGCCCCGCGAACTCAGGAACAACCGCCACACGCCCGACGGTTGCGTTGTGGGAGAGCAAGACGTCGCCGGGCTGAACAAACCCGAACCGCAGGGCATCCGCCCTGTCCTCTGCCAAGCGCGGAGCGCCTGCGATGTCGATCTTCCCATCGCTAAGGGACTTCGCCGTGAGGAACGGAACTCCGACAGGCCCGAACTCCTCTACTCGCGGGTATTGAGAGCCGTGGTTTCCGTCCTTATGGCCAATAATTGCTCCTGATTCCAACAGCGCCTCAATGGTCACTGCTCCCGCTTCCTCACCCACCATACCCAAGCTCCTTCAGGTTGGCGGCAATCGCGGGATCCAGCTTCGCGCCCTCAGTCCGCTGCTCGCGCAGCATCGCGACGAGCCGCGCCGTCCTTGTGTTGGGCGCCTTGCCGTAAGCCGTTCGCGCAAGAGCAAACACGGGCAGCCTGCACGTGTTCATGGCATCGACCCGTGCAGCCAACGTGTCGACATTCGCCCCGCCAATCGACACATCGCGCCGACGTGTCGATCGGATCGACATATATCGCGGACGCGTCGACAAAGGCACCAGGAGTCGACGCATTGCAACGGTCATGCTCTCAGCACCTCCAGAAGCCTGGGGTTCAGGTAGATGCGCTCGCGGCCGACCTGCTCACTCTTCAGAATGCCGACCCTCTCCAACTCCTGCAGGTAGAGCGACGCGGTCTCGCGCTTGGCGAGGCCTGCGTCGACCACAAAGGAGATCTTGCAGTACGGCTGACGGAAGACGAGTTCGACCAGCTCCTTGGAGTAGACCTTCGGAAGGTCGCGGCGGCACTGCTCGATCGTCTCGTCAAGCAGGTCGCGAATCGCACCAATCCGTCCAGTAGTCCAGGCGGCGGTCTCTTCTACGCCTTGCAGCAGGAAGATAAGCCACGGCTCCCAGTCGCCGTTCTCCGTCACGTCGCGCAAGCGGCGGTAGTACTCAGGCTTGTTCTGGATGACGTGGCGGCTGAGATAGAGCACGGGGATGCTGAGAAGCCCTGAGTGCAGGAGGTAGAGGATGTTGAGGATGCGCCCGGTGCGACCATTGCCGTCGGCAAACGGGTGGATCGCCTCGAACTGGTAATGGCCGGCCGCCATACGGATGAGCGGATCGGGGCCGCCCCTTGCGAGGAGGTATTCCTCGAGGTTGGCGAGCTTCTCGCGGACGCCAGGTCCTCCCCTGGGGGGCGTGTAGCGAACCTCGCCCGTCTCTCGGTTGCTGATCTTGACGTCCTCGCCCAGCCGGCGGAACTGCATCGGCACGCCGCGGAGAACAGAACAGACCTCCTTCAACAGGTCGACCGTGAGGCCCTTGCTCGCCACCACTTCGTAGCCGTGCCTCAGAGCCGTGCGGTACCGGAGGACTTCCTTCGTCTGTGGATCGGTCGGCTTGGACTCATCGAGTGCGGCCCTGAAGAGGGCATCCTGCGTAGTGACGATGTTCTCAATCTCTGAGCTGAGCTTTGCTTCCTGTAACGGGATCGCGTTGATTAGGATCGCCTGGTCGGGGATCAGCCTGCCGGCGCCCTTAAGCTCCGCCAAGGCGCGGCTGGCCGAGAGGCACTGCTTGAGCACTGTCTTCGTCTCGACATCCGACGCCGGAGGGAGAGGTGGCAGCGCATCGTAGGGGCGCTGCGGGTCATGGGCCATATCCCAGCTCCTTCAGGTTCTTGGCGATGGCTTCATCGAGCTTCGCCGCCTCGGCCTGCTGCTCCCGCAGCGTCGCGGTGAGCCGCTTCATCTTCTCGTCGAACGGCTCACCATCGTCTTCGGCGGCCTCCGCGCCGACGTAGCGACCGGGCGTGAGGACATGGCCGTGCGCGCGGATCTCATCAAGCTTGGCGGACGTGCAGAATCCGGCGACATCCACGTACTCGCCTGCACCTTCATCGCCGCGCCAGGCGTGGTACGTGCCGGCAATCCTCGTGGCGTCTTCCTCGGTCAGCTCGAGGTGAGTGCGATCGACCATCGTGCCCATCTTGCGCGCATCGATGAATAGCGTTTCCCCTCTTCTGTCGCGGAAACGCCCCTCACCGCCATTCCCCTCTCCCATTGGGAGAGGGGTGGCCGACGATTGGGGTGATGGTTGCCCGCGCTTGTCGCGGGCAATGAACCACAGGCACACGGGAATCTGGGTCGAGAAGAAGAGCTGGCCGGGAAGGGCGACCATGCAGTCGACGAGGTCGGCCTCGATGATGGCCTTGCGGATCTCGCCTTCGCCCGACTGGTTGGTTGACATCGAGCCATTGGCGAGCACGAAGCCGGCGATTCCCTTCGGCGCGAGGTGATAGATGAAATGCTGGACCCAGGCGTAGTTGGCATTAGCTGCTGGAGGTACGCCGTACCTCCAGCGGCCGTCATCCTTCAATAGCTCGCCACGCCAGTCGCTGTCGTTGAACGGGGGATTCGCGAGCACGTAGTCGGCCTTGAGGTCGGGGTGCCTGTCATTGTGGAAGGTGTCGCCGTGGGCGATCTGGGCGTCGATGCCACGAAGCGCGAGGTTCATCTTGGCGAGGCGCCAAGTGGTGTAGTTCGACTCCTGGCCGTAGATGGAGATGTCGCCGATCTTGCCGGCGTGGGCTTCGATGAACTTCTCGCTCGAGACGAACATGCCGCCCGAGCCGCAGCAGGGGTCGTAGACGCGGCCCTTGTACGGCGCGAGCATAGCGACGAGGACGCGGACGACGTGCGACGGGGTGTAGAACTGGCCGCCCTTCTTGCCCTCGGCACTCGCGAACTGGGCGAGGAAGTACTCATAAACGCGCCCCAAGAGATCGGTGGCGCGTTCACCCTCACTCCCTTCCCCTCTCCCAATGGGAGAGGGGCTTCCATCGCCTTGGGGTGAGGGTTCGCGGAAGCGAATGTCGCTCACGAGGT
>Ga0315284_10011000_pt1 | contig 12894 bp, 11 predicted proteins | sample YL17G09_16_MG_FD_203696 | JGI IMG/M metagenome (GOLD analysis project Ga0315284, IMG submission 203696) | Sediment microbial communities from Yellowstone Lake, YNP, Wyoming, USA - YL17G09_16 | ecosystem: Environmental > Aquatic > Freshwater > Lake > Sediment | place: USA: Wyoming | collected... | reverse complement strand
AAGGCGGCCAGCGCGATTGCATAGGCAAAGACCAAGAGGGCCAGCTCGGTGCCACGGCGCTGTTTGGGAGTCCGGGTGCTCACACCGGCCGGGCTTGCGGTAGCGGTACTCATGGTGTGACCGGGCAGCCGGCTGGCGGGTTCTTGTCCGCGCAGCGCTGAGCCTCCTCGACGAGCCGCTGCACGATGTCGCGGGCATCTTCAATGTTCTGAGCCACGATGGCGTTGGTGACCTGTTCCTGCTCGAACTCGGGCAGTTCGTCGACGCCGACGGTCGAGGTCTCGACCAGGCGGGAAAGGTCGACCCCGAAAAGGGGATCGGTGGGGCCGCGGAACACCGCGACAACCTCGCCGGTGGTTCCGGGAGTGGTTGCCACGAAGTACTGTCCCTGCGACCAGGTGTACCAACCGACCACCGAACCGACCACCAGCCCCAGCAGCAGCATGCCAACTGCAGTAAGTGCCAACAGTCGGCGGCGAGAGCGCCTGCTTGCTGGAGCCTCGTCCTCCTCGTCTGACCGGGCAAGCCGGGCCGCTCGTCCAGCCGGAGTATCGGGGAGGTGCAAACGACGGGAGTTGCGCTGCACACCTACCGCCCCGACTACGAGTGCATTCCCAGTATCGGGTGCCGTGTCGGAATCGACGACGTCACCTACGACACAAGTGATGTTGTCCGGACCTCCCGCCCGCAGCGCGAGATCAACGAGCTCGTCTACGGCATTCTGAGGCTCGTCGTTGGCGAGCAGGCTGGCTGCGATGGTGTCCGTCGAGACGACGCCCGAGAGTCCGTCGCTGCAGAGAAGAATTCGGTCGCCGGGCCTGATCTCGCGGATCGACAGGTCGGCCTCGGTGGGGTGGGTTCCGTCGAGCACCCGGGTGAGCACGTTGCGCTGCGGGTGCGTCGTGGCATCGTGTGCGGACAGCCGACCGGCATCCACCAGCGACTGCACCAGCGTGTGGTCTCGGGTGATCCGTTCGAGTGATCCGCCGCGCATCAGGTAGCCGCGTGAGTCGCCGACGTGCACCAACCCCAGGCGACCCTCCGCTCGTACTACGGCGGTGAGCGTGGTGCCCATGCCCCGAAGGCGTGGCTCTGCGTCAACCAACCCACCGAGCTGGTCCTCGATCCGTCGGATCGCATCGGCGAACACCTCGAGCAGGTCACCGCTGGGCTCGTCTTCATCGAGCGAGGCGAGTGCCGCCACCGCGACAGAGCTGGCAACCTCGCCAGCAGCCGCTCCTCCCATGCCGTCAGCAACGACGAGCAGATGCGGGCTGGCGTAGCCGCTGTCCTCGTTACCTTCGCGAAGGAGCCCGACGTCAGAACGGGCTGCGTATCGCAGCGTCAGCCCCACGGCGCATCCTGCCCGGTCACTTGCGCAGCTCCATGACGGTTTTGCCGATCCGGATCGGCGTTCCGAGCGGCACAGTCATGGCTCCGGTCACCCGGGTCCTCTGAACATAGGTCCCATTTGTCGAGCCGAGATCCTCGATGATCCAGCCAGTCTCATGTGGTGAGATGCGAGCATGGTGGTTCGACGCGTAGTCATCATCGATGACCACGGTGCAGTCAGCAGATCGGCCGATCGTGATCGGAGCCGCGCCCAAGGTGACGGAGGTACCCGCCAGCGAGCCCTCGAGGACGATGAGCGCGCGCGCATTTCCCTTGCGTCCACTCTTCGGTTTGGTCGGCTTGCTTGGGGTGGGGGCCGTGCGACCGGCAGACTTGGGTGCTCGACTGCGCGTGACACGAGGTCCGAAGAGGTCTGAGCGCATCACACCGGCCACCGTGAGGACAAACGTCCAAAGGAGCACCAGGAACCCGAGCCGCAGGACGGTGAGCGTGAGTTCGGACATCACCCTCCCTGGGTACGGAAGACGATGCGGGTGCTGCCCAGCGTGATGATCGATCCGTCACCTAAATCGGACTGCTCGGCGCGAACGTCATCGACGAGGGTCCCATTGGTCGAACCGAGGTCGACGATGCTCGGGGTTGGCCGAAGGCGAAGCATCGCGTGGCGTCTGGACGCCCCGGGGTCGGTAATGCGGACATCAGCTTCGCTTCCCCGCCCGATGATGTTGACGTCTTGAGTCAGTGGTACCTGCTGACCCGCGACGTCGAGCCATGCCCGAGGCAGATGCTGGTCAACGGGGATCTCTCCAGGTGAGGCCTCACCCAGAACGCGAAAGAGGCCCGTCTCGAGATCGTCGTCCCGCTTGATGTCAACGGTAAGAGGACCGACGAAGGCGTACCCCTGCTCGCCAGCATGTTCGCGCACCACGTCGGCCAGCTCGCGCGAGAGGGCATCGCGATAGACGGTGAGGCGTTCGAAATCACTCGGCGCGAGGTCGACGGTGAAGGAGTTGGGAACGATGGTGCGATCACGGGCAACGATGGCAGCGCGGTCGTCGCACTCTCGCTGCAGGGCGCTGGCAATCTCGACCGGCTGAACCTCTGACTTGAAGGCCCGAGCGAAGGCGCCGTTGACCAGACGATCGAGACGTCGCTCGAAGCGGTCGAGGATGCCCACCGCACCTCCAAGCATCGTGGCCGTCTGATGACATTGGCCGATCGTCCTGCGGGGACTCGCAGGCGGCTCACTGATCGTATCGGCGCAGGTCGAGGCTCACCGTCAGGCGCCGGTGGTGATTCGGGGGCCCAGCGTGCCGGTGATAGCCTTTCCAGGCCCTCATTGGGCATGCGCGAGTGGCGGAATTGGCAGACGCGCACGGTTCAGGTCCGTGTGTCCGAAAGGGCTTGGGGGTTCAAGTCCCCCCTCGCGCACGACCCGACGGGCCCTCAACCTCAAATGTGGTTGGGGGCCCAAATTCTTGGTTCTTAGTCCTTCTCGGAGGACTTTGCGTTGCGCTGGATCAGTCCGACGAGTGTGGTGATGGCGGCGTCGCGCTCTTCCTGGGCTGCTGGTTGGTCTGGATCTTCGTACGGGGTCGGCGTGGGTGCTGGTGCTGGCCGCATCTCGTCAAGGTCTCCCACGAGGTCGTATCCAAGAGTGCTCAGTTCGTCGGCGACTCGCACCGATTCTGCTGCCGCCCACTGTGATTGTTCAGTTGTGAGATGGATCGGCCTGCGCGCCCCGGGGAACTGGAGAACGCCGTTAGCCACCGGTGTCTTGACGAAGCGGATGTAGTCGCCGGCGCTCATCGGATCGTGGCCTGACATCAGCTCCTGATTGACACGACGCAACACGTTGGTCTCAACGTTGCCGAGAGAGACGTTTGGTCGCACCGCTGTCGGGTCAACCTGCGAAGGATCGATGCCGAGAACACCTGCGAAGCGTTGCCACAGCAAGTCGGATGGCGCCCCCCGCTGCGGCACTGTCACAACGTGGATGTGGTTCTGTGCCACGGTCTGGCTCCACTTGGCGAGAATCTGCCTTGCATCCTGCGCCCGCCAAAGACGCCGTTCCTTGTCTTCGTCACCCTGAGAGTCGGGGGTGGACACGAGGTTCACGTAATCGGCAAACCCCAGCGTAGAGCCGTTCTTCACCGCCTCTTGCCATGCGGCGGGAAGCTGCCGCAGTAGGTCACGCACGGTGAAAACAATGTGCAGCTCTCGGCCCGCGAAGTCCGCTGTCAGGTGCGCCAGGTGGCGATCAGTCAATCTCGCACCAAACGTCTCATTGGAAATCACCGCCGGCCCGTCCCATCCACGTACCTGGGAGACGAGATCACCCCACGGACCCTGCTCTGATGCCCACCGGGAGCTACCACCGTGTTGGACGAATTCGCGTGCGGCCCGCTTCTGCCTTCCCTTAGGTCCAGGAACAAGCATGCCATTTTTGCGCAGCTGCTTGCGCTGCTCGCGCATCAGTGACTGCAAGTAGGTGGTCCCCGTCTTGGGAGCTCCGATGTGCAGGAACAGCGGTGGCATCGTCATATTTGGGTTGGTACCTCCTATCCGGTTCGGAACCCTAGCAACCCTGCAGCGAGGTTGATCGCATCCCATAAGCACGCAAAATGTGCCGCCACGATCGTCTGCTTTCGTCCGATACCATCGGGCCATGGCATTGAAGGGGCGTGCTGCTCGCAGCGAAACAGATCAATCGGCGACAGGATCACCGCGAACCTCGGAGTCCGTTGGCCACGTATTCGTCGTGACGTATGGACGTTCGGGATCCACACTGCTCCAGGGCCTACTTAACACGTTGCCAGGCACTCTGGTCAGAGGTGAAAGCGACTTCTTCATCTACGGCCTCTACAAGGGGCACCTGGCCCTGGCCGAGACGCAGAAGCGCTGGTCACGAGCCGCCGAGATGAAGGGCCCTGCCTCCGCCTTCTACGGAGCGGATGTCATAGACCTCCCCGTCTTCGAGGGGGACCTTCGCCGGTCGGTGAATCGGCAACTCATCGGGCCGACGGACCCCCAAGATCTGCGCTGGCTCGGCTTCAAAGAGGTTTTGTGGCACCAGGTCACGTCAGAGCAGACCGCGACCTTTCTGGAGTTCATGGATGTCCTCTTCCCGAATGCGCGGTACATCCTTCACCGCCGTGACCACGAAAAGGTGCTGGCATCGGGCTTCTGGAAGAAGTGGGACGAGGAGCGGGCTCGCGAGGCGGTGATTCGCGTTGAGGAGTTCCAGGATGCGCTTGCGCAAGGACGTGCCGATCGGATCTGTTGGACGTCTTATGAAGAACTGACGTCCGACGATGAAGAGGAATCGCGGCTGGTGCTGCAGCGACTCACACAGTGCCTTGGGTTCGAACTCACTCCCAAGTTACTGGGGCAGCTCAGAAAGACCCTCACGATCGGACACGGCCCCAATCCGTCGACGGGCATCAAGCCGGTACCGGCCCGGCCGGGAGCCAAGAAGCGCCAAACGGGTGCGGGCGCAGTGCCCAAGTTCGGGAAGTCCGAGCCGGTGGGGGCGCCGCCGGCGACTCTCCCGGAGGCCAAGTCCGCGCAGAAGATCGAACGCAAGTTGACCGGAAACTGGACGAAGAACAAGCGTGCGCTGAACCTGCGGCACCGTGCTGCCCAGCACATGCCGAAGACAGGAGTGATCCGCCGCCCACCTGCACATGACGGCCCACCGCGTGTCGCTGTGATGACGATGGTTCACGACGAGGAGCGCATGTTGCCTCGCTGGATCGAGTACTACGGCAAGCAAGTGGGCGTTGACAACCTTCTCGTACTCGATGACAACAGCAGCGACAACTCGACCGAAGGCCTTCCGTGTTCGGTCATCAAACTGCCAGAGCACCCGTGGAAACAAGCGTGGGGCGTCGCCCGAGTGGGGCTAGGCAATCGAATCGCCGAGGGGTTCCTAACGTTTTACGACGTCGTCATCTTTACTGACGTCGACGAGTTTCTTGTGCCCGACCCCGAAAAGTACTCCGGCTTGGTGGACTACCTGGCGGCCAACCCTGACCCCGACCTCATTGCACCACTTGGCATCAACGTGCTGCACAACCCCGCTGTCGAGCCAGAGCTCAATGACACCGAACCGATCCTGCGGCAGCGCACATTCGTCAAGTTCGCGCCGGGGATGTGCAAGCCGCTGATCAAGCGTGCCAGTGTGAACTGGGCGACGGCGTTCCACGGAGCCACCGTTCCATTCACCATCGATCCCGACCTACTGCTCATCCACCTGAAGTACTACGACCTGCCAAGCATGGGTGAGGTTGCGAGTCATCGGCATCAGGTGCACCTCGCAGATGAGCGCGGCAACAAGCTGAGTGCTTGGGCCTTAGATGCTGACGAGCTGAGTAACCGAGTGCTGCGGTGGGTGACCGTCCCGGACGGTCAGCAGGTTGCCGACCTGGATCCGGCAACCGTCGATCTCAGTGAGGTCGTTCAGTTGCGCAAAAAGGGGATTTACAAAGCCTTCGCACCGCACCTGGAGGAGATGGACAAAAACCCCCTCCTGCGGCTACCGGATCGCTACCGCTCCGCCCTCTAAAACGGGGCCCAAGAAGCCCAACCTGGGGGGACCTTAGACGGTGCCGCCCGGCGCGCTAGTGCGGTGTCATGGAGGCGACAGGAGGTTGGTCGCCATGACGGCACATGCCACTCACTACCTCGACACCCAAGACCTCGGCCCGGACGCCCTGCGCCGCCAGATGCACTTGGTACGGCTGCTGAAGGATGCTGACCGACACCGAGCCTGTCCAGAACTGCTGCGGGACGCCAGTCTGGGGATGATCTTCGAGGAGGCGTCCACCCGCACCCGGGTGTCGTTCGAGGTCGCGATGACCAAGCTTGGGGGGCATGCGTTGTACCTCAAGCCTGGGGAGATTCACCTCGGCCAGAAGGAGAACATCGCCGACACGGCTCGGGTGCTCTCCCGCATGGTGGACGTCGTCGAGATCCGGGCCTTCCACCACGAGACCGTGACGTCGTTCGCCAGATACGCCAGTGTCCCGGTCATAAATGGGCTCACTGACTACAACCACCCCACCCAGGCTCTGTGCGACGCCTTCACCATGGGCGAACACAAGCTGGCCGACAAGATGTTCAGCGACCTGACCATCGTCTTCGTCGGGGACGCGACCAACGTCTGTACGTCAACGGCCATGATCGTGACCATGCTCGGTGGCACGTTCATCCATGCTCGCCCTGAGGCATACAGCATCGAACGTCAGTGGCCGCAGGTGATCGACGAGGTCAAGCAGAACGAGTCGCGCTACGGAGGAAGATACTTCGCGACAACCGAGGTCGAGGACGCCGTGCGTGACGCAGACTTCGTCTACACCGACCTTTGGTGGTGGTTTGGTCAGGAGGCGGAGATTCCCGACCGGACAGCCGCCTTCATGCCGCGTTACCAAGTGACATCTGCGCTGTTGGACAGGGCGCCGGAACATGTGAGGTTCATGCACTGCCTCCCGGCCTCCCGCGGCGTCGAGGTCACCGATGAGGTCATGGACGGGCCGCGCTCGATCATCTACGACCAGTCGGAGAACCGACTTCACACCGAGAAGGGCCTGTTGGCCTGGTACGTGTACCCGCGACTAGAGCGGGCGACTCCAGCGGTCAGGGCTCACCACGAAGCCAAGGTGCAGGACTACCTCGCCGAACTGTCGACGGTGTAGCGCGCCACGAGAAGACCTCGAAGGAGGTCACGATGACAACCACAACCACCGACGTCGGGCGGCCGAGGACCAAGTCGCTCGGTGCCCTTCGTCGTTTCGACATGATCCTGTTCAGCGTTGCGGCAATCATGCTGCTCACGCAGGTTCCGATCACCGCCAAGGAGGGCCCGGCCGTCCTGTTCTGGACTGTGGTTCTCCTGGTCTTCTTCTTCATCCCCTATGGCCTGATGACAGCCGAGCTCGGCTCAACGTACGCCGATACTGGCGGCATCTACTCGTGGGTCCAACGGGCCTTCGGTGGCTTCTGGGGTACCCAGGTGTCCTGGTGGTACTGGATCAACGTGGGGATCTGGCTCCCCTCGGTCTACCTGATGTTCGCCACCCTGCTCGGGCAGACGTTCGACTTCACAGTCGGCTTCTGGTGGACCGTCGCGATGGCAGTGGCCCTGATCTGGATCAACTTCGCGATCAACGTGATTACGCTGGACACCAGCAAGTGGGTCACCAACATCGCCGCCATCGTCACCGTAGCGATCATGCTGGTCATCGGTGTCGCGGGTCTGGTGCACTTGATGACCGATGGTTCAGCCACACAGTGGACCTCCACCGACATGCTGCCTGGCTGGGGAAGCATGGTGCTGTTGGGCGTCGTGGTCTACAACTTCCTGGGGTTCGAGCTCATGAGCTCGGCAAGTGAGGAGATGCAAGATCCCAAGAAGGACGTGCCGCGCTCGATCTTCACCGCGGGCATCCTGATCGCGGTCTTCTACCTCGTTGCCATTGTCGGCATGCTCTTCCTGCTTCCAACCGACGGTTTCAACCGGACGAACGGTCTCTTCCGTGTTCTGGAGACGGGTATCGGGTCCGCCGGCATCGCTGGCGTCGTGGTGACAGTTCTCAGCGTCGGCGCCCTGTACTGCTTCTTCGCGGCTCTAGTCCCGTGGACGATTGGTGCGAACCGCGCCGCTGCAGAGGCTGCTCGTCGCGGCGACTTGCCACCAGTACTCGGCCGTACCAGCAAGCGATTCCGCACCCCTGTGGCCGCTGCCACGGCGACCGCGCTGGTTGGCACGTTCTTCACCCTGAGTTACGGACTGGTGATGGAGCTCAGTGCGAGCCCGAAGGTGGAGACGCTCTTCTGGAACCTGTTCGCGTTCAGCACCTTGGTCTTCCTGCTCTCATACCTGGTAATGGCGGCTGCCTTCCTCAGGCTTCGCTACATCGACCCGGACGCACCGCGTCCGTATCGGGTACCAGGCGGCATGGTGGGTGCCTGGATCACCTCGACTCTTGTGTTTGGGTTCATCGTCGCCGCCATGGTGTTCTTCATGTGGTGGCCCGGTGCGTCCCTGGCACGCGAGGGCTACCAGAACTACGTGCTGCAGGTGGGTATCGGTATGGCAATCGTGCTGGTGCTCGGCGTCATCCTCGCGATGATCGCACCCCGCTGGCGTCGTAGCGCTTCTGCGGCTGGCGAGTTCGAGCACCCTGAAGCGACCGCTGACGTGGCGCTGGAGGGAATCGCCCCAGATGATGCAGCGTCACTGCATGACGCATACCTCGACGAACCAGCCGACGCGAGCCGGTAGGAGGAACGATGTCTGCCCCGCTGACCAGCACGCCACGCTCCGATGGTTACCGAATGCCTGCAGAGTGGGAGCCGCACCGCGGAACGTGGCTGATCTGGCCCGAACGTAGTGACAATTGGCGCAATGGTGCCAAGCCCGCTCAGGCGGCCTTTGCCCGCGTCGCCGAGACCATCGCTGCCGCTGAGCCGGTATCGGTGTGCGTGTCCGCGGGGCAGTACGTCAATGCTCGTCAGCAGCTGTCGGACGCAGTGAGACTAGTGGAGATGTCGTCCAACGACTCATGGATCCGCGACTGCGGCCCGACCTTCCTCATCAACGACACTGGCCGAGTGCGTGGTGTCGATTGGACGTTCAATGCTTGGGGTGGCCTCGAGATGGGGCTCTACTTCCCATGGGATGCGGATGACTTGGTGGGCGAGAAGGTGCTTGATCTCGAACGGGACCAGCGTTATGCGCCTGAGTTCGTCTTTGAGGGCGGTTCGATTGACGTTGACGGTCAGGGAACCGTTCTGACCACAGAGGAGTGTCTGCTCCATGGCAACCGCAACCCGCAGATGAGCCGCGAGCAGATCGAGTGGCATCTGCGGGAGTACCTCAACGTCGAGACAGTCATCTGGCTGCCCCGTGGCGTCCACCTTGATGAGACGAATGGGCACGTGGACAACTTTGCTCGATTCGTCCACCCCGGACAGGTGATCTTGACCTGGACCGATGACGAGTCCGATCCGCAGTTCGAGATCAGCAACGAGGCGCTGGAGATCCTCCGCCGAAGCAAGGACGCCAGGGGTCGTGAGCTCGAGATCACGCTCCTGCATCAACCTGGTCCGATCTTCATCACCGAAGCGGAAGCTCGGGGTGTCGACCAGGTGCCGGGTGTTCAACCAAGGGTCGTGGGCGAACGATTGGCCGGCTCCTATGTGAACTCCTACTACGCCAACGGTCTCGTCGTGCTGCCGGTCTTCGACGACCCGCATGACGAGGCTGCCATCAAGACGTACGAACAGCTCTTCCCAGACCGCCGCATCGCGACGGTCCCGGGTCGAGAGATCCTGCTCGGCGGCGGGAACGTCCACTGCATTACTCAGCAGGAGCCGCTCGGCGAACACACGCTGTAGCGGCCGTTCCAAAGCACCGGGGCGCCGCTTCGGCTGGCGGCCTTCATACGCGATGTCGGCAGGGCCTGACGTACATCATGACTAGGGACCTTCGCCCGTAGGCCCAGAGTCGGCTTGCGTCGATCATCAGAGCATGACTGAAGTGACTGCGCCACCACCGAGCCCTGAGTTCGCTGGACCCAATTTGGACGGCGAATCCTTTCCATCGCCAGCTCGCACCTGGTTCAGCGTGGTTGCCGTCGCGGCGGTGGTCGGCATGGCAGCGACCATCATTCAGATTGTTGAGCGGGTCGCTTTGGCCCAGAACGCCGACGCGAATCTGTTGTGTGACATCAACGGCACCTTCTCATGCGGCAACGTCCTCACCGCGTGGCAGTCCAGTGTCTTCGGTCCGATCCCGAACTCAGCTATCGGACTCAGCGTCTTTGCTCTGACCCTCGGTGTGGCCGGAGCGGGCGTGCTCGGATCGACACTCTCCAAGGCCGCCTGGGGCGTCGCAACCTTCTTTGCCGGCTTCATGGCCGCCTTCACGGTTTGGTTCCTCGCGCAGACCGCCTTCGTTATCGGCTCGGTCTGCTTGTACTGCCTGGTGATCGGAACCATGGTGCTGCTGGTCAACCTGTCTTGGTGGCGGATCGGCTACCAGCTTGAATATCTCTCCGGTAACCGGTTGCTCGATGGCGCCGCCTGGTTGGTGCGCGGTGGAACCGACGTCATCGTCTGGGTGGGCCTTGGAGTGGTGGTTGCAGCGATGATGGTCGGCGGGCTCGCTCTCTAGGCAGCTCCGAGCGTTCCCCCTGGGACTGGAGTTTGATCGTGGAGATCCGCGTGGCGACCATCCTTGACGTGCCGGGGATCGCCGATATCGCGGCGATCATCGACCCACTTCCAGACGATGACGATGTAGACCGCGGCTACTACACCTACCTCGCGAAGCACGGTCGGTTGCTGGTGGCCGAGACGTCCGACGCAGTGATTGGATACGCCGGAACTGTCACGGTCGCCGGGACGTGTCATCTGTCCGACCTCTTCGTCCACCCTGATGCGCACGGCAAAGGCATCGGATCCGCTCTGCTGGATGCAGTCTGGGACGCTGACGCCGCAACGGTTCCACGCCAGACTTTCTCATCGCTGCATCCTTCGGCGCTGCCGCTCTACCTGCGTAGTGGCATGACTGCGCGGTGGCCGCTGCTCTACCTGCGCGGTCGACCGGACGCTTTGCCGCCAACGCATCTGAAGGTGCTGCAAATCGACGCCAGTCGGGCCGTGGCGCTCGAGCTGTCGTGGTTGGGCTGGGCGCGACCTGAGCAATACGCCTACTTGTCCTCAATTCGCGGCGCGCGAGTGATGGCAGTTCTGGACGGGGAAGCGCCCGTCGGCGTCGGAGTCGTCACGCGAAGGCGCATGACTCACACGCTGCAGCGACTGGCCAGCTGCGACCGGTCGGTGATGCCTGATGCGCTGATCGCCGTGGCCCGATGGGTCCGCGAAGAGATGCAGGTGGCCGTTCCGGGGGACCACAGAACTGTTCCGCTGCTGGTGGAGGCGGGCTGGCAGGTCATGGGCCATGATCTCTACTGTGCCAGCGCGCCGAATCTGCTGGACGCCGATCGTCTGCTGCCACATCCGGGGCTGTTGTGAACTTCGGTACAACGAGGAACGGCGCGGTCGATGCCACCCCCTCGTGTGGCACCGGCCTCGCCGTTCCATGAGTTCATCGGTTCTCCGTCCCCGGATGTGTTCGGCCATGTGGGTGAACTCTGCGATGAGTCCTAGGGTGAGTCTGTGAACTGGGTGAGCGAGACTGTTGCCGCAGAAGCCGTCGCCGCGCTCGGTGGGCGCCCACGCCTCATCGTCAGCGGGAACCACGCCACACCCCAAACACTCGTTAACGCGATCGACTCGGTGGTGCCGGAGTACCGGCTCTGGGCACTCAACGCGCAGTTGCAGATGCCAGACCGCGATGGTGTGACCCTCGAGACGTCTTTCGTCGGGCCCGGGATGCGTAAGAGCCAACGCCTGCGGTACGTCCCTTCGCGGCTCTCGCTCGTTCCGGTGCTCTTCAGGAAGCGGGCAAGGCCCGAGGTGGTGGTGGTGCACACCTCGCGTGTCGTCGAAGGCAAGGTCTCTCTGGGAGCTGAGGTCAATGTCCTCCCCGCCGCGATCGAGGAGTGTCGTGCCGCGGGTGGCTTGGTAATCGCCCAGGTGAACCGCCACATGCCTTACACCTTTGGCGACGGGGAGTTCTCCGTCGATGTCTTCGACTACCTGGTGGAAGCTGACGAACCTCTGGTCGACCTCCCGACCATGGCTATCGATGACCTCTCGCATTCGATCGGGGCGCGGGTGGCTGACCGAGTACCTGACGGTGCCACCCTCCAGCTGGGCATCGGGGCTGTCCCGGATGCTTCGGTTCGGGGAGTCACTGAGCGTCGTGGACTCAAGATCTGGTCGGAGATGGTCAGTGACGGGGTATTGACCCTGCACGAGCAAGGCGCACTCGACCCTGACGAGCCGGTTGTGGCGTCCTTCGTCTTCGGTTCCCAACGGCTCTACGAGTGGGTCGACCGCAACCCGAACGTGCGGTTGCTGCGCACTGAGACGACCAACGACCCCGCGCTCATTTCCCAGCGACCGATGATGGTGTCGGTGAATGCCGCGCTGCAGGTGGATCTGTTCGGACAGGCCAACGCGTCGCGCATCAACAACCGCATCTACTCGGGCTTTGGTGGGCAGACCGACTTCATTGTTGGGGCGTTGCACTCCAAAGGCGGCCAGGCGCTGATTGCGCTGCGGTCGTGGCATCCGAGGGCGGACGTTTCGACGATCGTTCCCCTCATTGACGAGCCGGTGACGTCGTTCCAGCACAGCGCAGTCATCACCGAGAACGGCGTCGCGTCCATCTGGGGGTACTCGCAGGAGGAGCAGGCGCTCCATCTCATCGACCACGCTGCTCACCCGGACGTTCGTGACGAGCTCTATGAAGAAGCGGTGGCGCTGTCGCTGGTGACACCAGGCTCAGGCTAGAACGCTGTCGGGGGACGGGATGCTGATCTCGGAGAGCAGCCACTGCATGACATCGGCGGCCGACCAGCCGTCCGGGAACATCTCGAGCAGCGCGTGCACGGCCTCGAGGTCTTG
>Ga0315284_10010998_pt1 | contig 12895 bp, 14 predicted proteins | sample YL17G09_16_MG_FD_203696 | JGI IMG/M metagenome (GOLD analysis project Ga0315284, IMG submission 203696) | Sediment microbial communities from Yellowstone Lake, YNP, Wyoming, USA - YL17G09_16 | ecosystem: Environmental > Aquatic > Freshwater > Lake > Sediment | place: USA: Wyoming | collected... | reverse complement strand
GCGGAAAGTCGGCGGGCTGCCAGTTATTGGTAGGCGAGAGGTATGTTCCCTTGACCGCATTGAAAATCTCGCGCCGGCTGAGGCGAGTAGTGACTTTGAGCGCGCCGCGAAAGTCGCCGTCCGTCAGAGTGACCGTGGGCGTGCGCCACGCGCCCGCGTACCAGGCAAACTTCCCGCCGACGTAGGTGTAATCTCCCGCCATCGCGGTCAGTAGGTTCTTGATAATCTCGACGGGCTTTTCGCTGGTCTCGAACGTTCCATTGGCGGTGTAGCGGTCCTCCGTGCCGGAGGGATTCAGGTTTACATCCTCATCGCAGATATTCGCCGCGGCATTTCCCGCCGTATCGTCAATCTCGGCCGCCGCCGCCCCCAAGCCATATTGCGTGTTGGTATGGAAGTCGCGCAGACAGATGGCGGGATTCTCGGAATAAATCGTGGTGGCGGTCCTGGGGTCGTAAACTTTCCGGCCTTGAATGTCGAAAGTGATATTAGGCACGCCACTGGAAAACAGGTCGGCATTCCATTTCAAGCGCACCCAAACCTTGGCGTGGCCGCGCTGCAGATGATAGGCGGTAGTCCACTTAGTGGGCGCGGCAGTCACCAGATCGGGAAACGGTTGCGATGAATCCGCTGGATCGCCCAGATTCTTCACGACGTGGACGTAGCCGGCATACTTCCCCGTCGCATCGCCACTGCCATCGAGCGGCACCGTCTCGTCGCCAAAGCGCATGGTTCCAATCTGGTTAATGACTCCCTTCGAGAGGGTAATCACCATGTGGATATATTCGCTATTGGTTCCGGTAAGGTGGACAAAAGTCAGGATGCCGCCCAGGCGGGCGCGGCCGTAAACGATTCGCCAGGGCGCAGCGGCTTGGCGCGTGGTGACTTTGAAGCCTTCGGACTTGGAAACCAATCCCTGGCCGCTGGGCCGCTTGTTGAGGGCGCCAGAGACGCCGCTCAAAACCATCGTCGCGCCCAGCCCCATTAACATGCCGCCGCCCGCCCATATGGTCAACGCGCCAAAAACGAACAGCGCGGCGCCAGCAACGATTTTGATTACACTGGGCATAGGGGAAGGATTCAGGATTCAGGATTCAGGATTCAGGATTCAGGATTCAGGATTCCCCGGCCCGTTGGCGGCGCCAAGCGCCGGGGCGGGCAGGATTCAGTTAAATGCGCCAGGCGCGGGTAGCGATGGCGAGCGGCCGGGTATCCAGGCCATCTTCGGCGGGAGCCAGGACGTGGCAGCCGTCCAGCGCCACGATGCCCAGGGTCTCGCCATGCTCGCCGTCGAAGAGCACGATGTCTCCGCGCCGCGCCAAGGCGGGCGGGACTTCCGCAATGCCAAAGTTCGCCGCCAGGTTTTCCGCTAATTCCCCAACGCCCAAAGCGGTGCGGCGAATCACTCGGAGGGCGCTCACGGCGTCCGAATACTGGCCGCGAAAGTCCTCCGCCAGATCCACGCCGGTCATTTCGAGCACCGCATCGCAGGCAAAGAGCGCGCAATCGTGTGCGCCCCATTCGAACGCACGGCACTTTCGCGCCTCGATGAAGGCGGCCAGGAACTCGGGCCAGCTTTCCGCGCGCCGCAAGCGCGCGGGGGATTCGGGATTCGGGGTTTGGGGTTCGGGCATGGGAAGCGGCTCCTACCGGTATCGCGGATTGTGAGGAGCATTCGATCCGCCGCCCGAGGATGTTCCGCCCCCCGGGATGCCGGAACCCTGCTTGCCCCACTGGCCATCCCATTCTTGTAGTGAGGCAACGTACTCGAAGCCCCGGTCGGTAGGCCAGTCAATCTTCTGGTCCTCATGCGTCCAGCGGCGCTCACGCGCCCGACCCAGATCAATCAGGCGATTCTCGACGTGCAACGAAACCGAGCAAGTATCGCCACCCTCATCGATTTCCGGCACGTCCATCACCCCGCCGAAAACCTGATAAGGGTCGGCAATAATCGCGCCCGCCGAATCCACCGCGCCCAACCAAACCTTGACCGGAGCGTTGATCCGGCACTCGCCCAGAACCTGGGCAATCAACGCGGCGGGGATGCCGCTCAGCTTGACGACGATGCCCTGCGCCTCAACTTCCGTGGCTTCGGCAACCGTGGAAATCGAGCCGAGATTGCCCACGCCCAGCCAGGTCTGGCCGTTCCAGGAAACGCTTCCCACCCCCGACCAGACGTAGATCGTGCCACTAGTAAACTGCGCCTGGACGAGCACAATTGGGGCAAGGGCCTGTTTGGCGAGTTCGGCTTGGAGGGCAGATGTAAGATTTCTACTCATAGCAAAGTCGATAGTCGAAAGTCAAAAGTTGAAGAGTTTCAGGTGGAAGATTCTTAACTTTCAACCTTCAACTTTCGACTCTTCGACTTCTTAGAACGCTTCAACCGCCTTAAACCCGATGCCATAAGTTTTGGCTTCGTCGATATCCCAGGCCACGCGATTCTCCGCCAAGCGAAAGGTGCCCACGGGGCTGGCGGTAATGATGGCGGAGAGGTCGGGTGGCGCTTCGCGCAGGCGCGGGAAGATATCGAACCAAGTCGCAGAGCTGTTGCTGTTAACGTCGGCCAGCGCCTTGTGAAGCCGGGCGTCCTGGTCGGCAGCCCAAACCGCCGCGCCCCACATATCAATGGCACCCTCAGCTACAACCCAGGTGCCGCTGCTGCCAATGAGTAAACCCACGACGGTAGGCGACGCGCCAAGGGTGCGAGAAAGCGAGAACAGTTGCCAACTGGTCGTAAGGTTGCAGGCCTGTCCCGTGCCACCGCCCGTGCCATCGTAAATGAAAATTGTAATCGCGGGGGTTCCCGATGCGGCCTTTAGCCATACCGAACCGGAAAAAGTTCGGGTAGCGAGAACAGGGACCGTACTTGTCGCAAATAACCGTGCATCGGTCGCCCCGGCATCGGGTGTCACGCGGTCGGCATCAGTCGCAGCATCAATGGGGTTGGCGATATTCGTCGCCGTGACCGAACATTGGGTTTTGGTCCATGCGGCATTATCAAAGGCGCGGGGATAAGCGAGATAATTTTTGCAGATTTGGAAGTAATCACCCGCCTTGAGGATTCCAGTCTGGCCGTTAGTCCAGCCGCAGGTCCCGATTCCCGTGCCAACTTGCCCGGCTCCAAAAATGCGCGGCGTGCCGGTGGCGATGCCGCGCGGGGTTTTGCCGGCCGGGTCACCGAAAAGGAATGTGCCGTACACCCCGCGCAACGAAGCGAGGAAGGCAATCCACGCCTCGGCGTCGGCGCGCAGCATGGCAGGGAGTTCCGCCGTCGCTTCCCACCACTCGCCGGGCCAGGAATAGACTTGCTGCTGCCCGGTAAATGGGCTGGCAGTAATCCCGGCCACGGAACGCGCGGCAAACTGGGCGCGGCGAAAGCCGGGGGTTGTTGGAGGCGACAGTGGGTATTGGATGGACATTGGAAGAACGGAAATCGGAAATCGGAAATCGGAAATCGGGTCGGAGTTCGGGATTTCCCCGACTTCCGACTTCCGACTTCCGGCCTTTACGCGCCGCTGCGCAGCATTCGATCCTGCATGGCGAGTTGCGCGTTGGCGATGGCCGAACCATGAACCGCTTTCAGGGCGCGCACGATGCGGCGCTCGACTCCGGCATCGGCGCCGCGGGCGTCAATCGTGTAATTGTTTACAACCCCGCCCAGAGATTTCCCGCTGGGCACGATGGCCCCGGAAACGTCCGGCACAAAGAGTTCCGGGCCGCGCTCGCCGACCATGTAGGGCGTGCCCGCGCCCACATCGCCCCCGCCCGCCTTGCCGGCCAAGCCCGAGAAGAAAGAACCGAACGAACCCCAAAACCCGGAGCTACCCTCGAATGCTTCGGCGATAGACTTGAAAACGTAGGTTTTCAGGATCATCTCGCCAATCAGCGCAATCATGTTCTGCAACGTCTGGCGGAAGTCGCTGCCATGCAAGATAAGTTCGGTGAAAGCGCTCGACATGGTTTCGCCCCACTTCCGGGCGCTATTGGTCATGGAGTCGAGTTGCTTGTCGAGCTCCTCACCCTCGAGCTTGAGGCGCTTGAAGTCGAAGGCGTCCTGAGTCAGATATCCGGCATCGACCAATTCCTGCAGCTTCTCGATCTGCATTTCGAACGCTTGCGTGCTGGTCAGGCTTTCGGCCTCGATCTGCGCGGCCAGGGAGACAATGGATTCCTGATAGGCGTCAGCGGCGGCCGACAGGCGCAACGTCTCTTCGCGTCCGCGCCGCTGGGCCTCATTGCTAGCCATCTGCCGGGCGATTAGGCTAATCGTCGATGCGTCAACGCGGTCTTGAGCAAGTTCGTACAGCTTTAGTGCGTCCGCCGAGAAGCCGAATGTTTGGTTGGCCTTATCGAGTTCGGCGATGAGCGCGGCAATCTCATCCTTAACCTCTTCGACCTGGGGAATCTTCGGGGTTTTGGGAATCTTGTGGGCTTGGGGAATGGCGAGGACATCGCCCACGCCCCCACCCATAAGCGCAGCGGCCGCCCTGGTCCGCGCCGCAATGGTGCCTGCCGTGCGCGAAACCGCCGCCTGAAACTTCTCCTCGACGGCGGTGGCCCGATCGGCAAGGCTTATCGCATCAGCCCAGAACTTCAATGCGAGAACTGGCTGCAATGCCCCACCGGCGGCCAGGGCATCTCCAATCTTGACCACAGTGGCGAGGCGGAGGCTGTATTCCTCCACCTTGAGGCTGGCATTTTCAAACCACGAGCAGACAGCGATCAGGGTTGGAATAAGCGCCTTGCCGATCTGAAACTCGACGCCCTGGAGTTGGGCCGCGAGCAATTTCATTTGCTCGTGTAAGGTTTGCGCCGCGAGTGCATCTTCCAGCGACCAGGTGAGGCCCAACCGCTTGAATTCCGCCTCCAACTCGCGGACGTTGCTGTTTAAGAGTGGGATATACTGGAGGCCCCCCTTGCTGAAGGCTGCGATGGCGATAGCCGCTTTCTCGACGCCGTCCTTGGTAGTCCGAAAGCGGTCCGACACCATGAGCAATAGTTCGTAGAGCGGCTTGAGGTTGCCGCTGGCATCGCGGATTTTCGATTGGTAGTCATCGCCAAATAGCGCCCGCATCGCGACGGCCGACTTACTCGTGGTGCTTTGGAGTCCCGCGAGATTCTTGGAGAAGATCCCCAGGCCCTTAACCAGCGATTCAAAGGAAATATTGGATTGGTCGGCGGCGAGGCGAAGGGCGGAAAGGTCGCTAACGGAAATCCCGGTTTTCTGCGAAGCCTTGGCAAGTTCGTCACCATACCCCGCCGTTTCAACCGCCATTGCATAGGTCGCCGTCTTGATGGCGGCGAAGGCGGCCACCGCCACGCCAGCCATGACCTCAAAGGACTTCGCGATATTCTTGGCCGAAGAAAAAGAGATATCGGAAATCTTCCTGATGTCGGAAGCGAAGGCGACGATGTTCGCCTTGAAGTTGATAATGAGTTCGGCGATTTTGGCCATAAAAGAACAGTTAACAGTCAACAGCCCGCCCCGGCTCGTGCCGGGAACGGGCCGGGGTTGACAGTTAAAAGCCTAAGAACCCGGAGTCGATTTATCTTCTCCGCCCAGGGCGGCGTTGATGGCGCGAACGCGGTCGAGCATTTGCTCGGGCGTCAGGCGCAGGGGCCTGCCCCGTTCCTGCAGAGTACGCTCGCCGCAGCAGGAACGGGGCCAGGGGTCGGGCATGAATTCGAGTGGCGCGAAGGGTTCGGCGCGTTTCTTCGGGTCGCGGTTCACGTTAGCGAGAACCGAGGCCACCAGGGCGGCGCGATAGTCGGCGCGGCGGTCCGCCTCGCGCTTGCGTTCCGCCAGGGCCAGAAATCGCTCGGAGCTCAGGCGCTCGATCTCCGCGTCGGAAAGGCCGAGATCGAAGCGGGCAAAGGCCCAGCGCTCTAACTCCGCTCGCCGAAAAAATCATTCAGGCCCGCCGCCACCGCCTTGACTACCGCGCCGGTATTCGACGGTTTGAGCAAGCGCCCGGCCGCCTCAACCGTCAATTCGGGATCTTCGTGGAGCGCTCCCGCCCAAAGCATGGCGCGCAGGTCGGTAACGCGCAGGCTTTTGAGGCTGGCAATATCGGTGAGAAGATTTTTCCCGGTTTCCTTCTCGGCCAGGGCCAGGGAGTTGTAGTCATACTTCAAGGTGCGTTCGCGGTCCAGGGTGATAGTGCTCTTCGGCTTGTCCATGTGGCAACTCCAGTCGAGAAGTCAAAGGTCGAAAGTTGAAAGGGGGCGGGCCCCGTTCCTGCAGAGTGCGCTCGCCGCAGCGGGAACGGGGCGCGCCCAAGGTAGAGAGTCGGCGGTCGGAAGGCTTATTCCCAACCGCCAACTGTTAACTGTTAACTATCAACTGTTAACTGTTCTACGAATACACCGGCTTGCCGGTGATTTTCAGCGTGGCGGAGAAGCCCAGCTTGTCATCAAACTTGGCGCTGAAATCGAGTGCGGTCACAAAGCAATTTGCCGTGATGGTGGCGGTTGGAGTGACGCCCAGCAACACCACCCAACTGGTCAAAGTCTTGGCCTGGTGATCGGAAATAATCAACGCCTGGGCGCCGGAATTGAGGAAGTTTCCCTCGCAACTGAATTCGCCGCCATCGGCAAAGCCGGCAATGAATTCGGCATAGCCGCTGGCCGAATCCATATTGGAAACCTCGATGAGGTTCAATTTCTGGCCGCCCACCGTGATGCTGGTCAACTCCGCCACGGCGGTAGCGACCCTCTTCAAGATCGATCCAAAGGCTGCCTTTGCACTTGACATGATGAAACCTCCAAAAGTCGAAAGTCGAAAAGTTGAACCGCCCTACCACTACGCCAGTGTCGGCTTGCCGGAAATCTTGATGGAGCCGGAAAGACTCAACTTGTCATCCGATTTCGCGCCTTGCTCCAGACTCGTAAATACCCCGGAGAATGTCCAAGTAACCGGCGTGGCGAGCGGGATTACCACCCCGAAGTTGCGCACGGCCTTAGCCTGAAAATCGGTAAGCGCCTGGGCCTGCGAGGCGTCATTGAGATAGTTACCCTCGAAGGAAACCTCGCCGCCTTCGCCCATGCCGGCAATGAATTCGTTGTAGCCGTTCGGCGAATCCATATTGGAAACGTCGAGCAAATTCACCTTTTGATTCGGCCCGGTGACGCTTTGCAGTTCGGCAATCTGGTGGCCGAGGGTTACGATATTGATGGTGCAACCCGACCCGCCCGCGGGGGAAACCGTCGTCGTCTTTCCGGCGCCCGTGGTGTAGGTGATGCCCGAGGTGAGCACGTAAACGGAGGAAACGATTCCGCCTCCGGCAACCAAGACCAAGAGTGTGCCCCCGGTCCCGCCCGTGGTTACGGTCAGAATGTTACCCACGGCATATCCGGTGCCGCCCGCCGTAACGGTGACGGTGCCAATTCCGCCGGGGCTTACTCCATCCGAAATGCGAAGAAAGGTTTGAAAGGCGGCCTTTGCACTGGACATGGGAACCTCCAAAAAGCAGTGAATAGTGGACAGTGAACAGCAAAAACAAAATCAGGAGAGGGCTTCTTCGGCCCAGATTTCAAAATCCAGGTCAGTGAAATGGGCGGGCACTTCGGGCTCGTAGCCGTCGCGATCGTCGCGCGGGAAAATCACCTGAATGGTCGTGCTGCCCATAACGCCGGCGAAGCCGGTCAAGCGATGACGAATCTTATCTGCCAAGTCGCGCGCATCAATCAGCATGACGGCCCAGGAAGTGAGCACCATGTAAGGCCGCTGCAGGGCCTCGGGGCCGCCCAGGGTCATGCCACGCTGGGTATCGATTCGGCGATAGGTAATCGCCGGAAGCGGAGAATTCTGCGCCAAGGGCTCCGGGCCAGCGCGCGTTCCGACCAGGGCGGAGATCCCAGCGTCGGCCAAGAGGTAGGTGCGAAGATCGGTTTCGAGACTCATGCGCCGGGCCTGTACTTTGCCAGATATGCGGTCAATCGGTCTTGCACGAGAGCCAGGGCGCGGCCTTTCATGGACTCAAAAGACCGTTCCATCCAATGGCGGGGTTGAATCCCTCGACCGGACGCAGCAAACCGCACCGACCGCCGACTTAATTTTCCCGAGCGCTGACTGATATGCTTTCCCGTTCCAAACTCCAGAAAGCGCAGGACGTGATGGCGCCCCGATGCTTTTAGCGAACCCACCCAGGCGGAAAAAGTGAACTGGCGGAATTTTGTTTCAATCGCCAAAGATGCGAGCAACCGGCCCGTGGGATGTCTGCGCGCCAAGTTAAATCGAGCGGTCTGCACCCACCTTCGCAACTCCATAAGAAAAACGTTCGCGCCGTCACGCATAGCCCGCCGCAAGCAGCGCTTGCCGATCTTATCGGGAAGGCGGGCGAGTTCGGCTTCAAGTTCCTTGAGGCCGGTAATAGAGACTTCAACGTTGGACATCAGAGTTGACGGTTGACAGTTGACAGTTGGCAGCCGGAAGAGTAAAAAGCCGGGCGAATTGCTCTCGGGCCCGGGCGCGCGGCCCGTTCCAATCTGTTAAGGGCAACCGTGAGTCCAGTGAAAGCGCTGGATTGGAACCGGGACGGGGATCGCAGTGCAAGCGCACCGGGCGATCATCGCGCAGATTCGGCGCAGCCTGGCGAATCAGCCAGAGTTCGCGGTTTTGTTGGGCGCGAGGATCAAACTTGCGCATGGCTACACTCTCTCAATGCACATCAATTGCAGTTCGACGTTGCGCTCTTCGGGGTTGATTACTTCCTGAATATCAAAGACGCGGGAGCCGAAAAGGACGCGCATTTTGGCCGTCACCCCGGCGAGGTAGCGGATACGGATCCGAGTTGTGATCTCCGATTGAATCTGGCGAGCGGAGAAATACTCCCGCCCCTGCAATGGCTCGATGGCCGCCATCCGGGTGCCGTGGGACTGCCAGGTTTGAACTTCCTGCCCCGAAGCGTCGAGGGTTCCCGCCAGCTTCTGAATGGTAACGGGACGCCGAAGTTTGCCAGCGTAGATCATGGCGGAGTTAACGGTTGACCCCGTTCCTCGCAGCGCCCCGCGCTACGGGGCGAGGAACGGGGTTGACAGTTGACAGTTAAGAGCCGACACCCAACTAGTGCGCAGTGCGCACAGGCTCGCCCTACGCCTGGGGTGGAGGGGTTGGGGCCGAAGGATTAACAACGCGATCCTGAGCCACGGCGCGGGCAGAGATGATTCCGGTCAGCAGCGTAACCAGGGCGACGTAGGCGGCGCCATCGAGCTTGCCCGTAGCGCAAAGCGCCGTGCCGGTGGCGAAGGCAACCCAGGCAAATCGGGTGCTGCGTCCGCCAAAGACTTCATTGAGAACCTTGAGAATCGCATCCATTTCAAGACCTCTTCGACGTGGGGATATCGGCGCCGCGATTCGAGCCGGGAAGATCGGCAGCACGGGACGAATCTGGCGAGTCCGCCGTCCGCGAGGCCATGTGCGGCGAACCGCGCACCGTGCCCGGACCCGCGCCCGGGCGCATCCCGGCGGGCCGGAGCACCCCTGCCGTCAATTCTCCCACCGCGGCGGTAGGCGCCACGCCGGTCAGAGCGACCGAAGTTTGCGGCGCGACTCCGCCCACCGATCCGGCGGCCGCCACGCCGGTCAGGGGCAGCGTTAGGTCGCCACCGATGGAGGCCGTAACCGTGCCAACCGCACCAGTTGCGGCCACGCCCGTCAGAGCCTTGGAAATCGCGGGTGAGGCCGTGCCCGCCGCTCCGGTTCCAGCCACGCCCAGCAGCGCAATCGAAGCCTGCGGCCCAACCGTGCCGACCGCTCCGGTTCCAGCCACACCCAGTAGCGCAACCGAAACCTGCGGCGCGACCGTACCAACCGCGCCGGTGCCCAACACACCCGTCAGAGGAATGGAAGTTTGCGGCGCGACTGTGCCAACCGCGCCGGTGCCTAACACACCCGTCAGAGGAGCCGAAGCTTGCGGCGCTAACGTTCCCGGTGAGCCAGTGGCCGATACGCCGGATAGCGCGGCACCTATACCGACCGAGCCAACCGCTCCAGCGCCCGCCACGCCGGTCAGGGGAACCGAGAGTTGCGGCGCAACAGCCCCAACGGCGCCAGTACCCGCCACGCCGGTCAGGGGCAGCGTTAGGTCGCCACTGATGGAAGCTGTAACCGTGCCAACCGCGCCGGTGGCCGCCACGCCAGTCAGGGGAGCCGAGCTTTGCGGCGCAACCGTACCGACCGCGCCAGTGGCTGCTACGCCGGCCAGGGCAACCGAAGCTTGCGGCGCAACCGCGCCAACCGCTCCGGTGCCCAGCACGCCGGCCAGAGGAAGCGAAACTTGCGGCGCAACCGTGCCAACCGCGCCGGTGCCCGCCACGCCCGCCAAGGGGGCCGAAGTTTGGGGAGTGACCGTTCCGACGGAGCTGGTACCTGATACGCCGGAGAGAGCGGCGCTCATACCGGCCGAGCCGGGCGATGCTGTACCTAAAACCCCCGACAGCGCCAGCGCGAGAGCCGCGCCCACGATCCCAACCGCTGCCGTCGCTGCAACGCCTGTCAAGGCCAGGGTGATATCGGCGGACTCGATCCACTCGACGTTCGCCCAAAGCGCCGAGATGTTTTTATTGGCCGATGCGCCGCCGGTTGATACGTATCCGATATTAAAACTGTTGACGTTGGCCTTGGTTCTGGTTCCAAGATCGAAAACCTGATGCTCGGCGGTTGCGAGAATCTTCCAACCGTTAATCGAGCAATTGACGCTTGGCCCTTGCGTGCCGGTTCCAGCCTCATCCCACACCTTGAGGGCCATTGTTCGCGTGCCCGTAGCATCGGAACCAACGCGACCGTACACGTCCATACTAATCATGTCAGCGTTGGAAGGAACCTCGGCTGGCAGGGAAGATGCGCCTAATTTGTCCTCACCAGAAGCGTCTCCTTTTTGGTTGAAATCCGTGCCATCATTGGGAGTCCCCGGCTCATCATCCACGCCCTGCCAATTGGTGGCGGCGGGAGTAGTGCCCGCCTTGGTCCAGGCTACGGCAACATCCGAGCTTGGCACCATCAAGGCAATCTTGGAGCCGATGGCGGGATAATCTGTCTGGAAACTTCCGGTAGCATCGTTCAAGATTACATCGTCGTAGTGATATTCCCAATTGGCCTTGGAGGTTGCCCCATCGCCCAGCTGACCGCCAAGCTGGAAGCCTCGCATCCCATTTGTGCCGTCCAGTGTGTCGGTATTTGTCTGGCTGGCCTCTACGTTGGTTCCAATCTTGAGTTCTACGGAACCGTTGGGGCTGTCGGCAATCACCACCTTGATCTGAACGACGTACCAGGTGTTGAGAGAGAGTGTCGTGGTGCCATTCGTCGTCGTCGCAGTAAGCCGGTTGCGGATAGCCAGTTTGGGGCCGGAAATTAGGTGAATCTCAATGGGCCCGCCGCCGGTGGAGCCCCCGCCCGAATTCCTGAAACTAGCCACACAATGCGGGTAAGCTCCTGGGTCCGTAACAATCTTGAATGCGAAGCTGAGAAAATGCGTCCCGGAAGTCGCTGCGCTTGTCAGGGCAAGCAGGACGATGTTGTGTCCCGCCGACCCACCCTGCGCCGCTTGCAAACAGTAAGTCCCGCTATGCGGGGTGGTTGTTATGATCGCCAGCGTCCCGTTCTGCGTTGGAATGGAGCTCCATTCGGTCTGTAGTAGATTGTTGGTCTCGAATCCAGATGTAGATAGCCTGGCCATATTCTTGTGTTAGATCCCGCAAAGGGTCCTTAATCGAACGGCCCAAGCGCCTCAATCGCCAGTAAGGGCAGCCGAAATCTCTGATGCGATCGCGCCCACCGACGCCGTGCCAAAAACCCCAGACAAGCCGAGAGCCAAAGCAACGCCGAGAATCCCAACTGCCGCAGTAGCGAGTACGCCCGTCAGGGCTACGGTGACATCGCTCGACGTCGGTTTCAGCGCCGTCAGTCCACCGCTGTTTACGTCGGGGCCAAGGGAGAGCGTTCCTGTTGCGTTGCCGGTTGCGCCTGCCGTAGAACGGATGGCATCAGCCGCAGATACCGCCTCATCAAGGCCCAGGTTGCTCGCATTATCAAACCGCTCCGTGAACGTCGCCGGATCGGTGGCTGCCTGCGCCGATGAGGCTCCATTATCGGAGTCGTGCATGGTGAAAACGACCATGCATCCCGCAACGCCCGTGGTAATTTCAGTGGCCGTGCACGTGCTGGAAGAAGCGTTGGCGAGCAGGCTGGAGGCATTGATAACCGTGGCGTCGGTAGCGCAGCCACGATATACGGCTACGCTCGCCACGATGCCGTCACCCGAGGCGTGAGTGATGGTGAATGCGCCCTCCGCGCCGACGCAACGCTTCCAGGCCAGGGTTGCGCGTAGGGCGGTGGTGTTGTTTGCCTCCCGGTAAATCGTCCAGCCGGCGGGCAACGTCACAGCCACATTATCGTGCGACGAGACCGCAAGCAGCATGATGTCGTCGGTCTGCGTGGCGGGCGGAGTGACGGAGAGGTTGCCACTCGCCGCCGCCGCGTCCGCCGATGCTGCTATAAAGCTAATCGCCATTGCTTAACCTATGCAATCCGAATCAGGCCAAAGGTTCCGTTGTTGGTGGGCATAGTCAGGGTGAAGGTTCCCGCCGTAACCGACTGCGAGCCAAACGTATGCACCGAGAGCGCCAACTTGGTCGCGGAGGTCCAGTTGTACATCAGGATGGCGTCGAACGCCCCGCTCGATGTCAGGTTGGTCCACACAATGGAAGCCGACGGCGTGAAGTGCGCCGTGGTGCCATCAAGGGCGGGCCCCGTGGCAGTCGTAAATGCCGCGCCGCCTTGGGTGTAGTTGCCGGTTCCGGCCAACTCGCCCGTGGTGTTGTAGACCGTATCGCCCGCGCCCCGCGTGGCCCCCACCGTGTACAAGGCCCCATAGTAGGTGTCCTTGGTGGTCGCCGC
>Ga0315284_10010997_pt1 | contig 12896 bp, 9 predicted proteins | sample YL17G09_16_MG_FD_203696 | JGI IMG/M metagenome (GOLD analysis project Ga0315284, IMG submission 203696) | Sediment microbial communities from Yellowstone Lake, YNP, Wyoming, USA - YL17G09_16 | ecosystem: Environmental > Aquatic > Freshwater > Lake > Sediment | place: USA: Wyoming | collected... | reverse complement strand
AGAGAGTAATTTCTAGTCTCGCTAGAATTTTGCTTCAATGATAATTCCCGCACACAATTCCCGCAGATTATCCGCAAATTGGAAAATTAATCTTCTAAGGCCTTAAGAAGAAGATCTTTAAAAGTTTCATTCCTTTTTAGATCTTTAATAAGGGAAATAAATTTGGTTTCGTTGATTCTATAAAAAACTTCTCTACCCTTCTTATCGTTTCTCAAAAAACCAAGAGCCGCTAAAACTCTTAAGTGATGAGAAGCAAGATTTTCTTCAACATTTAATTTATCGGCCACCTGACTAACATTTTTGGGGCCCTCGCTAAGAAAACCTACGATCTTTATTCTATTTTCGTCAGAGAAAGCTTTAGAAACCTTAGCAATCACCATGAGCGCACTATACAACACATATTGGGGCATTTCAAGGGATCAATATTGGAGCAATGGGAATTGTTAGGACTCGGTATTTTTGCATCTATACTGCAGTGCTTCTGCCATATGCTTAACTTCAATATTTTCAACTCCTTCCAAATCAGCAATAGTTCTAGAAACTTTTATAATCTTAAAATATGATCTCGCAGACAGATTAAATTTTTCAGCCGACAGATTAAGTAGACTCTCTACCTCAAAGGAAAGCTCCGCATACCTTCGCACATGAATATTTGACATTTCTGTGTTGGAAAAGATTCCCTCCTCCGCATACCTTCGCACCTGTACTTCTCGAGCTTTTTGAATTCTCTCCCTAAGATATTGAGAAGAAGATTGGGATTTATTTTTAAGTTCCGAGGTTTCAACCGGCAAAACGTTTACATGAAGATCAATCCTATCCATGATGGGGCCCGAAAGCTTTTTCTTATATAGATCTATCTGCCTTGATGTACAATTACACTTCACATTGGGATGACCAGAATACCCACAGGGACACGGATTGTTTGATGCAACCAAAGTAAACCTCGATGGAAAAGTAAGTGAACCCTTGCTTCGAGAAATGGTTACTACTCCATCTTCCAAAGGCTGACGCATAGATTCCAGTACAATTCTTGGAAATTCATTAAACTCATCCATAAATAAAACTCCTCTGTGCGCCAAGCTTATTTCTCCCGGTGTTGGATTTGTCCCCCCGCCAATCATCCCAGCATACGAAATTGTGTGGTGGGGAGATCTAAAAGGTCTTTGACTAATAAGTGACCCATTAGGCGGAATTTTTCCCACAGAGGTATAGATCTTCGTAACTTCCAAGGACTCGTCTTCAGAAAGCGGCGGAAGAACAGACAAAAGTGCCCGAGCTAAAAGTGTTTTTCCAGCCCCCGGAGGCCCCGTCATTATTATGTTGTGCCCTCCCGCAGCACTAATCTCCAGAGCTCTCTTTGCTTGATGTTGACCAGAAATTTCTCCAAAACCAATTGAGGTATCCTCAAAGTCCACGGAACTTTTTTTCTTTATCGTAGACACATCTATAGGACTCATCAGCATCTCTCCCCTCAAATGTAGAAACAACTCCCTTAAATTTTCAACGCCAAATATATTTATTCCGTGAACTGCAGCCGCCTCATTAACACAACTTATTGGAATAAAGATATTTTTAACATCCTGCTCTTTAGCATATAGAGCAAGAAGCAAAGCCCCTTTTGTATGTCTTAAACTTCCATCCAAAGAAATTTCCCCAAAGAATAAAGAGTTTTCAGGAACAGAAATGTCGTAGTTGACACATATAATTCCAACTGCAATAGGTAAATCGTAGAAGGAACCCTCTTTATGTATATCTGCTGGTGCCAGATTCAGAGTAATCTTTTTGTTCGGAAACTCTAAACCCGAGTTAACGATAGCGGTCTTTACTCTATGCTTACTTTCATCTACAGACTTGTCTGGGAGCCCCACAATATCAAAGCACGGAAGTCCCTTGGCTGAAACATTTACTTCTGCTTCAATACCAATAGTCTCAATACCATTAAGAGCAACTGACTTAATTTTTGCAAACATACAACCTTCCTTCTTTCTCCTCCACAAGACCGTTAAGCATCAGAAGAGTAATTTTAGAACTCAATTCACTAACTGAAATGTTTAAAAAATCCGAAATTTCATCCTGCGTGGCTGGGCAGGATTTTAAAGTTTCAATTATTCTCTTTTCAACACCATGTAGACTAAAATTGTCAAATAGATTTTGATCACAAGAAAAACTGCCAAGCCCAAAGTACTCATTAATTTCTATCCCAGAGCAAATTGGCTGCGCATAGTCTTTAATTATCTCCAAGCAACCTCTTGAGGTGTCCGAAAAGATGCTTCCTGGAACACAAAAAACCTTCCTTTGAAATTTCCTCGCAAAATCCGCTGTGATTAGGGAACCACTGCCTCTTGCCGCCTCAACCACAAGAACTGCTTTGCAAAGACCCGCGACTATTCTGTTTCTTTTTGGGTAGGTCCAAAGCTGCGGTCGGGAATCCTCACCATACTCAGAGATAACCAGCCCGCCATTTGTCAGTATTTGATTGTATAAATCCACCTGATCTTCTGGATGAATATAATCAATTCCGCAAGGCATAACAGCAACTGTGGCCATTCTTTTCTCCAAAGCACACTTATGAGAACACGCATCTACACCCGTCATAAAGCCGGACACAATTGTTAGTTTGGAAAAATTTAACGTGTCAAAAATATGCTTTAAGACTTTCTTACCGTACAGTGTCATTCTTCTACTCCCAACTACAGCTAAACAATTTTCAAATACTTGATCTTTCCATTCTCCTTTACAGAAAAGTTTCTTTGGAGGATCCGGGATTTTCCTCAGAAGAATAGGATATTCTTCATCATCTACATCTATTTCTCTTACTTTATACTTCACAAATTCAAAATAACTTCGCTTGCCAAAATGGGCAAGAAAGTAATTTCTAGTCTGTTTAGAAAACTGACCAATGTGTTACAATGCGATCAAATGGACAGGTTAATCAGCATAGAAAACCTAATTAAAGAAGCAAGGGAAAAGGGCGTAAGGTTCGGTAAAGGCGATCCTTATAATAGATTTCGATATTACACAAAAATCGGATGGCTTCCCCATATGATAAGAAAACGCGATAGCAAGGGAGATATTAAAGGCCACTACCCAGTTTGGGCTCTTAATTCTCTACTCCAAATAGAGGAACTTAAAAAGTTAGGACTTTCAAACGATGAGATCGCAACCAAAATAAAGGTGAGAAATACTTTAAACAAGTTCACCGGCACCACAATAGACACCAAGATAAAAAAGAAGATACTCCTCTACTCCGCAATAATTCTCGTGCTAATAGTGATACTAGTAGAGATAGGAATCATCCCCCTTAATAGATATAAAAAATTTGATCTATCTGTTTTGGGCAATGAGACCACAGCAACTCAAATAGTAGATACGGGTTCTGCTCTTCTACCGAAAGGACGGAAAGAGCTCTTTGTTGAAACATTTTTAATTCAACCTAATTCCAAAGTAAATATTACATTCAAGGGAGATTACTCACCCGCAACGAGATATTGGGTATCAAAAATTGAAGACCAGGGAGGATTCGCACTAGAACTTGATGCCCCAGTAGCCGAGGACACAAATTTTTCCTGGTGGATAAGCAATTAACGGGCTGTTTTCCCGTAAAGGGAAATTGCCTATTGACATAGAATCAAATCTATTCCTAAACTTAAACATATGAAAAATAAAACCTCGTCGATTGACGAACTGCTCAAGTCAGTTTTAATTCTTCTAGCGTTTTTGATGCCGCTCTTCTTCCTACCAACAACGACGGAATTTTTCCAATTCAACAAGCTTTTCCTTTTAGTTGGGGCTACTTTGATTATGGTCATATTATGGTCAGTAAAATTGATATCTGGTCAAAAGCCCGAAGTTATAAGATCAATACTTGATGTTCCGTTTCTTGTTTTGATAGTTGTTGCAGCTCTCTCCACGGTTTTTTCTATTGATAAAGTCTCTAGCCTTTATGGAGCTCAAGGACGATGGTTTCCAAGCTTGTTTGGGTTTGTAACACTCATCGTTTTCTATTACGTAACAACTTTTAGTATTAAACAAACAGGGATTATTAAAGCAATACTTGGGGCCCTTGTTGCCTCCACCACAATTTCATCGACAGTATCAATACTTAGTTACTACAATATGTATTTAGGAAGCGCACCCTATCTAAGACTTAATAACTTTACCTTAACGGGATCTGTAACCACGGCCGTCATAATTGCAGCAATTGGAATCACACTTGGCCTTTCTCTTTTAATATTTGGAAAGTTTATACCAGCAAAAATGCTTCTTATTACCTCAATAGTTATCAATTTTATTTATCTAGTTTTAGCAAATGCTTTTGCAGGGTGGTTCGTACTGGGTTTTGGAGCTCTTTCCACTCTTCTTGTTATAAAGTCTGAAAAAATGACACAAAGCAGAGTAAGTTTGATGATGCTCAGTGGTGCAATATTTGCCATTATCCTTGTCACAAATTTACCCTCGACTAGAAACCTAGTTATAAACTCTACATACGCTAAAGAGGTGATTTTACCCATTAGAGAAAGCTGGTTTATCGCTTCTTCCACTATTCAAAACTATCCCCTTTTGGCCACAGGCCCTTCAACGTTTAGAACAAACTTCTCAAGATATCGCCCACTTTCCATGAATAATGGAACTTTTTGGGACGCTAGATTTGATAAACCATATAACGAGTTCTTCAACACACTTTCCACAATGGGACTTTTGGGGCTGGTCGCAGTTTCAATACTCGCAGTTTTGATCTTCAAGCTCGTCAAAACGGCTTCCACAATTAATGACAAAGAAGGAACTATAAAGACACTGGCCGTAGCAGTTGCAACAACTGGCTCACTCTTTTTTGTAACGTATGCCACAGTTTTGGATTCATATTTAATGATGCTACTCCTGGCGCTTTTGGTTGGAGCTTACGCTCATACAGAATCCCATGCAAATATTGCCGAAAGAATCACTATAAATGTGACCACATCTGGAAACGTCAGGGTTTTACACAACATGGGCGTGATAAAAAGTGAGTATTTTAAATATATAGTCGGAGTTATAACACTTGCTGCAACCGGATACGCCTCGTATTTATCGTATAGACAATATATTGGCGAGTATTTCATGAGACAAGCCCTTATTGCCACACAAAACAACGACGGTACGGGAACGTTTAGTTATATCACAAAGGCAATAACAGCTAACTCAAAAAGAGATTCGTACTACACCCGACAAGCTCAAACGAGCTTGGCACTTGTACCTAGCGTAACTGCAGAGCAAACTCTTTCGGACGAGGACAAAAAGAACATGCAAACTTCCCTCGTTGCACAGGCCATTAAAAGCGCTAGAATTGCTACCGAAATTGTAAATCCTCTAAATGTGACAAACTGGGAAGTCCGAGCTTCAATCTACAGAGCCATCGCTCCACTTTCTAGCAATGGTTACGACTGGGCTATTGGTGCATACAACGCAGCTATTCGTCTTGATCCCACAAATGCAAGACTAAGACTTAGTCTTGGCGGAACATATTATGAAAAGGAAGATTATTTATCGGCGGCAAGTCAATTTAAACAAGCTACTGCTTTAAAACCTGACTACGCAAACGCGCATTACAATCTTGCAAAAGCGCTTGTGAAACTCAAAAACTACGAGAACGCAAAAAGAGAACTGGAAACGACTAAGCAGCTGGTTGCCCGGGAATCTGAAGATGCCAAAAAAGTAGATCAGGAGATTGCAACTCTTAATCAAATGCCAGAAGTAGCTGGTGCAGCTTCTGGAAAACCAAATGTTGAGCAAATAGAGCAAAAGGCAACTGAAAAAACAACCAGCAAAACGCCCACACAGGAGCCATTATCAAACGTAGGAACGGAAGAAATAATTTCTAGCTCCACCTCCTCCCCCCAGCCGTAGTATAATAACGAAACACATGGGCCGTTAGCTTAGTTGGTAGAGCGCTTCCATGGCATGGAAGAGGTCAGCGGTTCAAGTCCGCTACGGTCCACCAAAACTCCCCTACATTTTTCTATCCAACGTTATCACTTTACCCTTATCAAACACCATGCGTTTGTTGGGAAGGTTGTCTATTGTGTAAAGCTTTGTGACCTTTTCTGGCTCAAACGAAACGTCACGCGGAACTTTTTCAAGCACCTCTGTTACCCTATTCATAAGCACATCTACTCCTTCGCCCGTTGCTGCCGAGATTCCTAAAACTTCAATTTTTTTCGATTTAAAATCCTTTTTTATTTTGGAAAAACTCTCTCTGGATTCTGTAAGATCCATTTTATTTACGACTACTATTTCCTTCTTATCTGACAAACCATGACCATATTCCGCAAGCTCCTTTCTTATCGTGTCATAGTTAGACACTGCTTTTCCTTGCATCGGATCCAAAATATGAATAAGAATACGTGTACGCTCAATATGTCGTAGAAAATCATCACCAAGACCTTTTCCCTTTGACGCACCCTCAATCAAACCAGGTATATCAGCTAGCACCACCATCTGTCCGTTTTTTAAGACACATGTTCCCAGATTTGGACTAAGTGTTGTAAATGGGTAGCTTGCTACTTTCGCATTGGCATTGGTCAGAAAATTAATAAGTGTGCTTTTTCCAGCGTTTGGCATTCCAATTAGACCTATATCTGCAATTAGTTTCACTTCTAAACGAACTTCTTTTTCTTCCCCAAGCGTACCTTTCGTATATTGCATTGGGGTTTGGTTTGTTGAGCTCCTAAATCGAAAATTCCCCTTACCCCCCATACCACTTCTTGCTATAAGAAGTTTTTCCCCATTTTCTGTCAAATCTCCTACCAAAATTTCTTTTTCATCTCTCTTTTCGTAAACCAGGGTGCCAACTGGTACCTTAATGTAAAGATCCTCGGAAGTTTTCCCCGTCATCTTTTTCTTCCCGCCCTCCTCACCGCTATGTACTTCAAAGATTCTTTTTGAACGAAAATCCATAAGAGTAGATAGATTATTATCAGCCACAAAATATATACTTCCGCCGTTCCCCCCATCACCACCATCGGGGCCGCCTTTGGGAATATATTTTTCCCGGCGAAACGAAACTCGCCCGTCGCCTCCATTTCCTGCTTTAACTTTGATTTTTGCAACATCAATCATATTTATTTACCGAGTAAAATTAAGTGGATCTAAAGCCATGCCATTATACTTCACGATAAAATGAACATGAGGTCCGGTTGAGCGACCGGTATTACCCATGAGACCAATAATCTGACCCCTCTTGATTTTTTGACCATACCCAACATCAATCTTACTCATATGTCCATAAACCGTTTCATAACCATTTCCATGATCTATTCTTACGTGAAGACCAAGTCCAAATGGATCCCAACCAGCTCTAATAACCTTCCCATCCATACAAGACAGAAGTGGAGGCATTGCCCCGCCAATTGGAGATGCTATATCAACACCATTGTGATACCAAGTAAAATATTGGCTGATAATACGAACTGTTGTAGGCCACACACAAAGTCCTTTGTTAGGCGAAACTGCAGCGTATTGACCTCTTGAGGGTATCCCAAACTCCGGAGTAATTGGAATAACTGGTTCGGGAATCTTTCCGCCGGGAATAACAAGCTCCGTACCAACCGCAAGTTTTGATGTATCCAAAATGTAGTTAAAATCAGCAATAGCTTGGGGGGCAACTTCATACTTTTCTGCAATAGATGTTAAGGTGTCACCCACTGCAACCGCGTGAACAAGCCCGGACGCTGGAGGAATTGTTATCTGCTCCCCCACCTTTAAAGTTGTATAATCTGTCAGATTATTAACATACTTTAAAGCGTCGACCGAAATTTTAAACCTTGCACCAATACTTGAAAGCGTATCTCCCTCTTGAACTGCATATGCCGTTGGTTCGGACCTCTTTCGAATTTCTGGAACAACCGTAGTTGCAACCTCTCTTCTTGGGATAATATCGCTCGCACTTACAAGGTAATCTCCCTCTACTTTCTTATCCACAACCAAAGTTGAGCTACTAAAAACCTCCCCGAACAAAAACACTCCAAATGCTGCACCCATAACAGAAACCGTTGCCACAGAGCGGCCAAGTTTACCTCTTGACCAAATAAGTTTTTTGATTAAAAAAGATTTAAATCTTTGAGGAAGCGCAAAAAGCCACAGGGCAATTTTCCCTAGAAGGACAATTAAAAGTTTCAATTTACGTATAAAATACCCCCGCAACGCCTGAAAAAACTCAGCCCAAGAGTTTACAAACTGCTCGATCCTATTTCTACCCCTTGGCGCAAAACCCCTAAAAGAAAGTTGGAAAAACCTTTGGGATTTGGGCCTTTTTATAGTAAACAGCACGATACTATTCTACCAATAATGCAATAAGATCGCTACGTGAGAACCTTAGGCACCTTTGTGTAGGGTCTCTAAAAACTCTTTGTTAGTCTTGCATTTCTTTAATCTTTGGATCACAAGTTCCGTAGCTTCCCTATCATCCAAAACATCCACCATCCTTCGAAGTCTGAAGATACTATCTAATGTCTTCTCATCGTACAACTGCTCTTCGTGTCTTGTACCGCTGGTTTTTATATCAATCGTTGGGAATATCCTTCTTTCGTACAAGGATCTGTCCAATCGAAGTTCCATATTTCCAGTACCCTTAAACTCCTCAAAGATAACATCATCCATTCTTGATCCGGTATCAACAAGGGCTGTGGCAATAATCGTTAAACTTCCACCCTCTTCAAAATTTCTGGCTGCACCAAAAAAGTGTTTAGCTGGATACAAAGCTGCCGGATCAAAACCTCCAGTTAGAGTTCTCCCAGAAGGAGGAGCAACCATATTGTAAGCTCTTGCAAGTCTTGTAATAGAGTCCATTAAAATCACTACATCCTTCCCTCGTTCTGCCAAGCGTTTAGCTCTTTCCAAGCAAAGTTCTGCAGTTCTAGTTTGAACGTCGGCCTTCTCGTCAAAGTTACTAGCAAATACTTCTCCCTTTACATTTCTTTTAAAGTGAGTCACCTCTTCGGGTCGCTCACCAATAAGCGCAACAAGAAGAACTATGTCGGGATAGTTTTTGGCTACACCGTTGGCAATATCTTTGAGTAACCAAGTCTTACCGGCTTTCGGAGGAGACACAACCAAAGCTCTTTGCCCCTTACCTATTGGGGATACCAAGTCAATAAGTCTTGTAGATATCACATCGGTTGTAGTCTCAAGCTTTAACCAATGATTTGGAAAAATTGGAGTTAAATCGGAAAACCTTGGTCTTTTTCTTGCCGCTTCCGGAGACATTCCCTCCACGGTTTCTATCCTTAAAAGTGAGAGGTAACGTTCCCCTTCTTTTGGGGGCCTCGCCTGGCCGGTAATTAAGTCGCTTGATCGAAGGTTAAATCTTCGAATTTGTGACTGGCTTATATAAACGTCTTGAGGTAGATCGTCATTAAATTTCTTATCTTGTCTTATGACACCATAGTCCTGTAACACCTCCAACATCCCGTTTATGGGAATAAAATCACCGTTATATATTTGCGCTTCGGCTGATTTTGTTTCTCCATTATTAACTTCTTTAGTCACACTATTCATAGTAGTTCTTTGTCTTTTTATAGGCATAGTTTTAAAAATTAGGGGTAAATATATACAAGCTATTAACCCAAAACCCTAAAACCGGGAGATAGCCACTGCCCCGAGCTACCTCCCGATTTTAAAGTTCTGCATCTTTCAAGGCGGTCGGGATCAGAGATTTCAATAAAGAAGGAATTTCGCAACCGAGCGGCTATCAACACTCTATCATCCGTTTTTATATTTTTCAACACCCAAATTGTATTGACAAATATTTGGGGAGGAGACAGAATGGTCGAGTAAGAATCTCTTCAAACCCAACCATTCTGTCCCCCGCCCAAAGCGGGGAACTTTATTTACTTAACAAACTTTACAAGTCTCTTTGTTAAAACTCCTAAAACAGTAAGTCCAAGACCAAGGGCAACGTTTACTGGAGCAAACCCAGTTACTGGTAGCTCCTTTACAGGAATGTTTCCATAACAAACGGTTGCAGTATCAGATCCTTCGTAATCGCCATCCCATCTAAGTTCGGCCTTGTTTACAACACATTTCTCAAAGTCGCCACTTCGATCTTTCTCAGAATCTTTGATCTCTACTTGGATCTGAAACTCCTTAGTTTCGTCAATCTTAAAATCATTCCATCCTTCGGTAAGCCCACTTCCACCAATCTTCTCCAGTTCATCAGGAAGGATATCTTTCATATCCATGTCGTCTACTTCCTCATCGCTTAGGTTTTTAACCTTGATCCTAAAAATTATTTGCTTACCCTTTTCAAGGGTATCGTTCAAATTGACAAAGATTTTATCCTTAAAGGATTCATCACCTTCAAGTTTTACGTCTTTTTCAATTCTGAACTTATACTCTACCTCGCCACCTCCACCATATTGGGCATATACTGTATTTCTACTGGTAAATACAGTTAGTGCTACAAAGAATAGAGATAATATTAATTTATAAGTTAAGTTTTTCATGGCAGTCCTCTTTTACGGTATAATATGTTTTTAAGCAGGAAATTTGTACGAGAAACTGTACAGTTGGTATTTTACCCTATAACAACAATCCCGTCAAGTGCTATAGGGTGTCCTATTTAGAGTCTTCATTTTTGTAAATAAAAAGGATAAGTAAACAGAACAGAAACATTGCAAAACCAACATATTCTAGAACTTGGGGCCAGAAAAATATGGTTATTTTGCCGTTGTAGCTATTATTTTCAAACACCCAACCGTTTGCCCAATTGTTAACTAAGACGTGTTTCGCGGGGCAAACCTTATTACCGCATAGTGCAATCCAACCACTTTCGAAAGCTTGACCCAGAACCAAAGTGTCGAAAGTGGAAGGAATTCCCCCAACCTCATACATAGAATAATTCAGCTTATTCGTCTCCGGAAGCGCTCCAAGCTGTGCGGCGCCGTTTACAGTGGCGTCGACTCTTTGAAATCTTATATTTTTCACGTAATCAAAGGGAAATAAATAGAGTTCTAGTGCATAAATTCTAGCTACGGATGTCCTATTCCCATAGGAAAATCCCTGAAACGAAAACTCATAACCATCATCAAAATAGTACCCAGGACTAATCAAGAAGTAGTCGGTTGGGCCTCTTAAATCGCTCTCTATCTTTGCTTGTTTCCTATTTTTATTTCCAGTTATATAAAAAAACAGTGGGCTACCTTCTTCAAGCTTACTCCCAACCTTGAACAGATATCCATTCCAGTGTGCTAGGGTTGGGAGAAAATAACCAAAACATATTTTTCCCCTACCCTCCGATTTAACACTGATGCCTGTCTCTATGAAACTAGGTATTTTGTCAACAGATCCTTCGCGCGGGTAACTACAGTTCTCAATAGATATAGTTTTAGGATCAAACTCTTTAATTAAAATCTTCTTAACCTTTACTATTAGTTTATCTCCCTCAACATCTGATTTGGCCTCATAAGTAAACTTCTTAATTCCCCCTCCCTCCTCCGCAAGGAAAACCTCGGCATTTTTTGGAGCGCTGCCCCCCTCTAACATGTATCCCTCCTTCAGAATATCGTTTAATGGGTACTCAATTATAAACTGGTCTACATTCTCCGAAATCTTCCACTTCCTATCATCTAATTTATTCTTTGTCATAAAATCCAAAAACGGATAAAAATAATCATATTTTTGGTTCGTTGTTAAATAGTCACCATGTTGGAGGTATATATTATCGATGTCCATAACCCTCACCTGCGGCCCAATGTTTGGGGCATCTTTCATCACCCGAAGGAAGTCCTTTCCAGGGGAATCACGCTTTACTAAGTAGACTGAAAGTTCCCCGAATGTTTTTTGTAGCTCAACCTTAGACGAGGAACGAAGAATATTATCAATTTGATCGTACTGAAGTCCCCGTATATCAGACGCAACTGGAAGCAGGTTGCGATCAAAAATAAGATAATCTACATTATACTTGTCCAAAACCTTCTCGAATTGAGAAACATTCTGATCTTCTATAGCTTCCTTTATCTCCCAAAAATAACTTTCACCATGTGGGCTCCATACATCAAAGGTGCGGGATATAGTCGGTTGCTCTATCCCATACCACAAAAAGCCAGATCCATCATAACCCCACTTACTTTTAAACCACCCCCAAAAGGTATAATCCGGCAAAAGCGCAATTCTTTTATCCAACGCAACGCTGTTTCTAAAATAATCCATTACTTCCAGGTATTCTTTTGGAACTTTCACCTTCATTTGACGAACAAAAAAATTACCCCAAAATGCTGGCAGATTGCATATGACAATAGATGATAATATAAGCACACTTATACATATCTGGAGCTTTCTATACTTAATCTTCTTATATATAAGATCGAGCCCGCTTACCAATAAATATGCGGCAACGAGAGAATACGCCGTTATGAACTTTGTAAACGGAGATCGAAATATCTGATTAATAAATCCATTTCTACGCAGGACATCATTAATATAGGAAAAAACAAGCTCATTCCCCATTAAACCAACAGAGACCAACAAAAATATCAACACAAAACCCATATGATATTTTCTTTTACTGAAGAGACCAAGTAACAACAAAGGAAAAACCAGATAGCTTAATGGGGCGAGGGGAAATTTGTCCAAGTGACCCTTCCATGGCTGGAAAAGCAGCTTGCCCGTTGCATCATATGTGTCATAATAAAAACCTTCCAGACGGGCAAAATATTTTAGCTTTCCCTTTTCTAAATTTTGATTGACCACTCTCGGAGTTGCAATCTCGTTAATCTTAGATTTTTCAAATACACTGGAGTTAGTGGTTAAAAAGTAAACTTGGGGAAGTATCCAAAAAGCATTTATACAAAACAATAAAAGAATACCAACTATTGATCTTCTAACCCTTGGGATAACGCTTATCCTCCCACCTGTTGCTAGAA
>Ga0315284_10010993_pt1 | contig 12899 bp, 12 predicted proteins | sample YL17G09_16_MG_FD_203696 | JGI IMG/M metagenome (GOLD analysis project Ga0315284, IMG submission 203696) | Sediment microbial communities from Yellowstone Lake, YNP, Wyoming, USA - YL17G09_16 | ecosystem: Environmental > Aquatic > Freshwater > Lake > Sediment | place: USA: Wyoming | collected... | reverse complement strand
CATCAAATACAAAAGGTTTTGTAAGATAATCATCCGCCCCTGAATCCAGCCCAGACACCTTATCTTTTACCTCGTTTCTTGCTGTCAGCATCAGCACCGGCGTATCTATTTTAAGTTTCCTCAGATCCCTGCATACAGAAATGCCATCTTTATCCGGCAACATTACATCAAGTATTATTAAATCATATGTGTTTATATCTGCCAGATAAAACCCTTTTTCGCCATCATAAGCAACATCAACCGTATAATTGTTTTCTTTCAGCCCCCTTTTTATGAAACTGGCTATTTTTTTTTCATCTTCAATCAGTAATATTTTCATGAGATTGCCCCTCTTTAATATAGCTTTATAAATTAGCGGGACGTCCTTTAATTTAATTCAAGAAACGTCCCTGGTCACTCAACTGCGCATAAATAATATGCCGAGAGCGGGATTTGAACCCGCACAGGTTACCCCATACGCCCCTCAAACGTACGTGTCTACCAATTCCACCACCTCGGCATCTCTCTATTATTTACTGGACTTTAAATGGTTCCTCTGCCCCTTTGGTAGGCTGTTTTTCTGTCTGGACAGGCATTTTCTGTTCCGAAGGAGGTGGAGCTTTCTTTTCCTCCTGAACTGCCGGGACTGTTGGTTCTGTTTCCCCGCCCTGAGGAACCTGCTGTTGAGGAGCCTGTTGAACCTTATCCATGACCGTTTTCATCGGCTGCCTTGAAGATACTATGGTAAGTACTAATGAAGTTATTATGAAAGCAGCGGCAAACCCTATTGTTAATTTTTTCATGAAAACATCTCCTCCTGCGCCTGAAAACATGGCATCGCTGCTGCCGCCGCCAAACAGGCTTGACATGCTCGCGCCCTTGCCTACCTGCAGAAGAATTATTACAATTAAAAGTATTGATATTAAAATATAAAATATTAGAAACACAGTGTTAAACATTTATTTTATTTCTCCTTTTGTCCCGATTTTCACAAAACCATGGGGGACTACCCGCCCCATTCATCATTGTTTTACGAAGTAAAACATTGCGGGATAAACCCGTGGGGCTCCATAATTCATTTATCTTTCAGCGCCGCTACTCCCGGCAGCTCCTTTCCCTCAAGAAATTCAAGAGCTGCTCCACCGCCTGTTGAAATGTGGGACATTCTCTCTTTAAGCCCCATTTTGTTTACTGCTGCCACTGAATCACCGCCTCCAATTATTGAAATCGCGCCTTTGTCTGTTGCTGCTGCCACAGCTTTTGCTATTTCCAGTGTGCCTTTTTCAAATTTGGCTATTTCAAATACACCCATCGGGCCATTCCAGAATATTGTTCTGGCATTGATTAGATTATCTACATATTTTTTTATTGTTAGCGGGCCTATATCAACTCCTATCTGCCCTGCAGGTATTTCTATGCCTGAAGTCAGGGTTGATTTTGCATCTTCCGCCACTTTATCAGCTATGATGTGGTCTTCCGGAAGAAGTATCTGTATATTCCTGCTATTTGCCTTTTCCAGTATATCCTTTGCTACAGATAGCTTGTCATCCTCTACAAGGGAATTGCCAATGCTGATTCCTTTAGCCTTCAGAAAAGTGTAAATCATCCCCCCGCCGATTATCATTGAATCAACTTTTTCAAGCAGGTTATAGAGGACTGCTATCTTTGACGACACTTTTGCTCCTCCAAGTACTGCTACAAAAGGCTTTTTTGCATTATTAATCGCATTGCCGAGGTAATCAAGTTCCTTCTGAATAAGAAAGCCCGCAACCGCAGGTAAATAATTTGTTACTCCTACTGTTGATGCGTGCGCCCTGTGAACAGTGCCAAATGCCTCCTGGACAAATATTTCCGCAAGAGAAGCAAGTTCTTTTGCAAACTCAGCATTATTTGCTTCCTCTTCAGCATGAAAACGCAGGTTTTCAAGAAGCAGGATTTCTTTTGCTTTCAGCCCTGCTGCCAGCTTTTTCACCTCGGGCCCGATACAATCATCAGCCATAATAATTTTTAATGCAGCCGGTACGAGTGTTTTTATTCTTTCGGCTACGGGTTTCAGGCTAAGCTCTGGTACTGGCTTTCCTTTTGGTTTTCCGAGGTGTGAACAAAGTATCAATGAACAGTTTCTTTCAAGCAGATAATTGATTGTTCTTAATGACTCTTTTATCCTTGTATCATCCGTAATCCGCTGTTTTTCATCAAGGGGAACATTAAAATCGCATCTCATTAAAACTTTCTTGTTATCCAGTTTAACATCCGTCACTGATTGCTTAGCCATTGCCGCTATGCCTCCTATTCAGTCAGTAGTACTGTTATTGTTTGTTTTTTCCTTATTTGAAGAAACATCGTTTTCTCTTATGACCGGTTCAATCAAAAACATGTCCTGCCCATATTCCACCGGATGTCCATTTTCTATGAGAATCTTGATTATTTTAGCATCTTCGTCTATTTTGATTTCCCTCATGACTTTCATGGCTTCTATAACACATATCTTCTGTCCGGTTTTAACTTCTGCTCCCTCATTAACATAATTTGTGTTATCAGCAGAAGACGACATGTAAAAAGTCCCTACCATCTTTGATTTCATTGTTTTATAATTATTTTCAGCAGGTAACGAAGAACCTTCTTCTGCTTTTTCCTGCTCTTCATTTCTTGTTTTTTTTGTTTTTTGCATGGATTCCTGCTGGCTGCTTATGCAGTTTTCGTCCTTTTTGAAACCCAGTTTCTGTCCGTCCTTTTCCCAGACAAGTTCTACTATATCTGTCTTCTTTAATGAACGCACAAAATTTTCAATTTGTTTAATGTCTTTTTCAATATCCATTTTTTACAGCCTTTCCACGTACTCGCCTGATTCAATATCAACCACTATTGAATCCCCTTTATTTATAAAAAGCGGTACTTGCACCTCTATGCCTGTTTCTACCGTAGCTGGTTTTGTAACGTTCGTTGCGGTATTTCCCCTGTGGCCGGGTTCAGTATAAATTACCTTTAAAGTAACATTCTTGGGTAAGTCTATTCCTATAACATCACTCTCATGTAAAAGGACATTTACTTCCGTATTGTCTTTCAAAAACTTTGCAGCGCTGCCCAGTTTTTCCTCAGGATATAAAATCTGTTCATAGGTTTCTACATCCATAAAACAATAGCTGCCGCCTCTATTGTAAAGGTACTGATACTTTTTAGTCTCCAGCGTGACCTCTTCAACCCTGTCTCCGCCGCGGAAAGTCTTTTCCGTAATAGCGCCATTGGTGAGGTTTTTAATCTTTGTCCTCATTACTGCCCCACCTTTGCCCGGCTTATGGTGCTGGTGGTCCAATACTCTGTAAAGTTGCCCGTCAACCCGGATATTCATGCCTTTTTTTATTTCATTGGTGTCCAACATTAATTATCCCTCTTGCTATAAAACTTTATGGCCAGTGCGCGTAACAAGAACCACATCTTCCAGCCTCACTCCACCCAATCCCTGAATATATACTCCCGGCTCTATTGTAATTACCATCCCAGCTTCAAGGATATCTCTGCTTGCATGATTGATAAAAGGCTTTTCGTGCACATCTATGCCTATCCCATGCCCCAGCCCGTGAATGAAATAATCCCCAAAACCGGCGTCCTGCAATATCTTTAATGCCCTGTCATAAAGCATACTGCAACAGATACCGGGTTTTATTAAACCTATTGCCTCTTTTTGCGCCCTGTGAACCGCTGAATATGCGCCTTTTAACCTTGAACTACATATTTTACTCAAAAAGTAAGTCCTTGTCAAGTCAGAACTATAACCCTTGTAGCTGCATCCCGAATCAACTAACACTGTATCGCCTCTTTCAACAATTCTTTTACCGGGGATATGATGCGGGTATGCCGAATTTGGCCCTGATGCCACTATTGTAGGAAAACTTATGCCCAGAGCAAGCTGTGACTTCAAATAATATTCCATAATGGCCGCAAGCTCATTTTCGGTCTTCCCGGGTTTTATTCTTCTCTTTATATAATTAAACGATTTTTTACCTGCCCTTACGCCTTCCTTTATCAGCTTTATTTCTTCTTCTCCTTTTATCACGCGCAACGATTCAACATAGTCATTTCCCGGAATAATTTTATAACCTTTAAACCGTTCAACCAGACTGGTATAAAACCTGTAAAGGCTGCTGCCTTTCTCAAAGGCAAGCCTTCTTATTTTCTTATTCTGCAGATACTCTTTCACTGCTTTCAGTAAGTCCTGTTTACCGTTTATTATGCCTATCCCTTTTGTTAATTTTTTTATCTGTCCGTAAAGCATGCCTGTCGCCAGTACTTTAACATTATCCTGCGTAACAAGTCCTATACAGCCTTCCACTTTTAAACCCGTCAGATAGAAAAGATTTGACGTATTTGTAATAATAAATGCCTGTATGCCTCCTGCTTTTAGAAGCTTTCTTAACTTAAGCACCCTGCTGTCTATTACCGGACTCATCATTTTTTGCCTGATTTGTTTATGAACTGGATTATTTTTTCTACAACTTCATCCAGCGCCATATTTGAAGTGTCAATCATCATACTGCAGCGTTTATAAAAAGGTTTTCTTTTTTCCATCAGTTCTTTTATCTTTTCCTGCGGATTACGCACATTGAGAAGCGGCCTGTATTCAGTATTTTTAATGCGCCTGTAAATGACATCGGGAGCTGCTGTCAGGCATATAACTATCCCGTTGGTTTCAAGCTCGTCCATATTTTCTTTCTTTAAAACAACTCCGCCGCCGGTGCTTATCACAAAATTATCCAGTAATGCAACACACCTGATTACTTTTTTTTCAACTTCTCTAAAATGGCTTTCACCATTTTCCTGAAAAATAAGCGCTATGCTTTTTTTTGCGTCAGCTTCAATAGCTTCATCTATGTCAATATATTTCATCTTAAGCGCAGCTGCCAGTTTTTTAGCTGTTACCGTTTTACCAGTACCCATGAAACCTGTCAGCACTATATTCATTGCTTAAATATCCCTTAGTAAATTTAACACCAGTCTTGAGCGGATTCTTGTTTATTAAAAGTTTCTTATGTATTCAATATACGCACTGTAATTGCTCATCATGGCAAACATTGAATCACCGCCGAATTTCTCTTTCATGGCCCTTGTAATTTCAAATGCTGTCACAGCCTCAGCCACCACACCGGCCGCAGGCACTGCGCAGGTATCCGCTCGCACAATATCTGAGCGGGTTTGTTTTTTTGTTAATATATCAACAGACCTCAGTGGTTTTTTAAGTGAAGGAATGGGTTTCATTACAGCTCTCAGGACTATGTTTTCCCCGTTACTGATACCGCCTTCTATACCACCGGCATTGTTTGTCATCCTGTAAAATCCTTTCCCTTTATTTTTTACCGGCCTGTAAAATATCTCATCATGCACTTCACTCCCCGATTTATCGGCAAAATCAAACCCGCAGCCTATTTCAACACCCTTTATGCCCTGAATGCTCATAACTGATTGCGCAAGCCTGCCGTCAAGTTTCAGGTCCCACTGGGTATGGCTGCCTAAACCTACCGGGACATTATGTATAATCACAGTGAATATCCCCCCTATTGAATCTCCCTTGTTATAGGCTTTTTTTATTGCGTTTATCATAAGTATTTCTACTTTTTTATCCGGGCACCTCAATTCAGATTTTTCCACTTTGGCGATGAACCTTTCAATATCTGTAAATGTCAGATTGGGCTTACCAGCTTTTATCCCCCCTATGTTATTTAAGAAACTGAAAATACGCATATTAAAATTGCTCAAAAGTTTTTTACACACTGCTCCTACAGCCACCCTGGCGGCAGTTTCTCTGGCGCTTGACCGTTCCAGTATGTCCCTGACATCGCTCCTCCTGAATTTTATTATTCCTGCGAGGTCTGCATGGCCGGGCCGCGGATGAGTCAGGGGTTTTTCCATAATTTTTATATTGCGTGTTTCGCATACCGACATCTGCTCCTTCCAGTCCTGCCAGTCTTTGTTTTCTATCATCATGGCTATGGGGCTGCCTATAGTTTCTCCAAAGCGTATACCGCTTAGAATCTCTATTCTGTCTTTTTCTATATTCATCCTTTTGCCCCTGCCAAATCCATGTTGTCTTCTATGGAGTTCGCTGTTTATGTCTTCTTCGTTTAACTGTAACCCGGCGGGAATACCCTCAAGAACAACTATAAGGCATCGTCCATGTGATTCGCCTGCAGTAAAATATCTTAACATTTTATAGCTCCTTCCTTTGTCGGTTAAAACTAGCAGTAAAACACTAAACTTACCACTCTATCTTTTTATCACAGCTTTTTTCATAATTTCAAGAGGCGCTTCTCTTCCTGTCCATATCTTGAAAGAAAGAGCGCCCTGGTATATCAGCATGCCAAGCCCGTTTATAGCCCCTATTCCTCTTTTCCTTGCTTCTTTTAATAATCTTGTCTCAGTATTGTATACTGCATCAAAAACAAAGAGTTTCTTATGCAACAATTTCGGCTCCACTACGCAGGGGTCTCCCCTGTGCATACCTATCGGAGTTGCATTTATTAAAACATCCGCATTTCTTACAGCTTCTTTTAGCTCACTTGCCTGAATAGCACATACATTTGACTTCGGGTATGTTTTTTTTATGTGTTTTGTTAAAGAGCCCTGTTTATTTAAATCAATATCATAAATATGCATGACTGAAATGCCTGCCCCTGCAAGTTTTGTGCCTATTGCCCTTCCTACTCCGCCTGCACCAAATAATACAACCCTCTTTCCTTCTGTTTTTACTTTACCATCATTTCTTAATGATGAAATAAAACCTTCTCCATCAGTATTATAACCCAACAGCCTGCCATTTGAATTGTGTATTGTATTTACCGCTCCTATTGTTCTGGCATCTGTAAGGATTTCATCAAGATAACTTATGACTTCCTCTTTATAAGGTACCGTAACGTTTATCCCGGTTATATTCAGGTATTTCATGCTCTGAACCGCTCTTTTAAGGTCAAGGGGCTGCACTTCCATCGGTATGTATACATAATCCAGCCCAATATGCATAAAAGCGGAATTATGCATCAGGGGGCTTAAGGTATGTCTGATCGGATACCCTATTATTCCTACAATTTTTGTTGTTCCTTTTATCTTTAACATTTTAATTCCCGCTCAATATAAGATTACTAATCCTTATTGTTGGCGCTCCTATATTACCGTAAAATTTAATATCACTTGCCACAGAATCAATAGAATTCAGCAGGTTAAATAAATTGCCTGCCATGGTTACTCCAGAAACTGCATGGCTATAAGAACCGTTTTCTATCCACAGCCCGTTTACTCCAACAGAAAAATCTCCTGATACAGGGTCCATCATGTGTATTCCCATAACACCGAACACATAAATGCCTTTTTCTACATTAAGCAGGCTTTCCCTGTCATTAGCGCCTGGTTCAATGAAAAGGTTTGAAAAGCCTACTCTCGGAGTTTCTTTAAAAGTCCTTACTGCATTGGCTGTGGATTTTATACCGCTTTTTGCCGCAGTATAATCGTTATGCAGAAAACTTTTAAGGACCCCCCTCTCAATCAATACTGTTTTTTGTGACGTCGTGCCTTCTGCATCAAAACAGAAAGTCCCTGTGCCCCTCAACAAAGTCCCGTCATCTATTATATTTAAGAGCGGGCTGGCTACTTCTTCCCCAATTTTATTTATGAAAACCGATTTGCCTTTCTGCGACATGTCGGCGCATAACCCCTGTGCAATAACCTCCAGAAACTCGCAACTGACCAGCGGGTCAAATATTACGGGCACTTCCTGGCTTGCCACCCTGCGCGCGTCAAGCAAAGAAATAGCGCGGAAACATGCATTATTGATTATGCTGTCTGTGTTTATATCACTATAAAATCTTTTAACTTCAAAGTCTCCGCCGGTTTGTATTTCATTGCCTTTTTTAGCGATAACCTCTATGGAAACTGAACTGAAAGTCCCAAAACCGGATCTTTCAAGCCCAGCGGAATTAATAATGCCTGTCATATACTCGCTGGTTGATACTGAAGCCCTTAATACCTTCTTTATCCTCTTATCATGTTTTAAGGCATTCTGCTCTATTGCCTTTGCAAAACACACCTTTTCTTCAGGCAGTATTTTTATTGCTGTTTTATCATATATATCATCGCGATAAATGGGTTTTTCACCTTTAGCCGCGCCAGGCATTCTGTTAAAAGGGTCCTCATTCACCCTCGTTGAACCTGCTTCTGCCATGGATATCATGCTCTCTATAGCTGAGTTGCTTAAATCAGTTGTATACCCGAATCCAATTCTCCTGCCTGAAAATATTCTTAATCCAATACCGCTGGTTTCGTTAACGTTGAAGTTTTCTACTTTACCCTCTGACACGTCGGCATTGAAATCCTTAAGTTTCATAATATATACTTCAGCGTTTCTTGTTTTTAATAATATATTTTTACACAGTTCCATCATCAGATAATCCATGCGTAAAGAAGTATCAGCCCGCAGATGACAAGCATTACTCCGATTTTTTTCCTATGGCTGACTAGCAGCTGGTCACTGAACATCTGCTCCCTTACCCACATGTTGAATTTCATTATTCTATCCGGTTTATACAGACAAAACAGTCCATAAACAAGCATTATCAAACCTGATATTAATTCAAGAAATTTCATTTTACCCTCCTGCTGCAGTGGATTCAAGCGGATTATTCTTTACGACAGCCCCCCATGTATTGTCCCCGTTTTCACGGGGACATTGGGGGAGGATATCTGCTTGTCGGTCAATAAGCGCCTTTTTTTGAAAATACTGCATGAGTCGTCTTTAGAATTATTTTAAAGTCAAGCCCGAAACTCCAGTTCTCAATATAATATATATCAAGGCGTATCATGTCTTCATAGCTAAGGCTGCTTCTACCGCTTATCTGCCAGTATCCTGTTATTCCTGGAAGGACCTTTAGCCTCTTCTTTGCCCAGTCATCATAATAATTTGCCTCCCACAATACCTGCGGCCTGGGGCCCACTATACTCATATCCCCCCTGAGCACATTGAAGAACTGTGGTAATTCATCAATGCTGTATCTGCGGGTGAATTTGCCCATTCTTGTTACTCTTGGATCGTTGCTCATTTTAAAAACGGGGCCTTTTCGCTCGTTTAAATGAATGAGTTCTTTAAGCCGTTCATCTGCATTCCACACCATGCTTCTAAATTTAATAAATGGAAATTTGTTGCCTTTATAACCCATTCTTGACTGGACATGAAATACAGGGCCTTTGGAATCCAGTTTTATCATTACTGCAATTACAAGCATTGGAACAAACAAAACAGAAAGTATTACTATTGAAAGCACTATATCCACAATCCTTTTCACAAAGGAATTATACTTCAATAGCCCCGTAGTGCCTGATTTGAACATCGGCAGGCCATAATAATCATCCATCAATATCCTGCCAAGCCGCAGCTCAAGTATATCCGGGAGTATCCTGAAGTCAACATCCAGTTTTTCACAGACATTAACAAGCCTTATAAGCTCCTCATGTTCAAGCGGTGACTTTGCATAAATTATTTCATTTATTTTATTTTTTATGATAAATGCTTCTATGTTTTTATCATCCTCCACTTTGCTGTTTATTGCCAGCTCGGTATTCTTTTTTCCAACCAGTATGTTTTTAAGCTCTGCTGAAGACTTCCCTTCTCCTATAAGCAGCACCCTGTGCATGCCTCCGTACTTTTCGTCTATGTATTTTTCTATTCGTTTTATTATCTCATGAAATATTAATGTAATAATGCTGCATATTATCCAGCTGTATATAAGCACTATCCGCGAGTATGAAAATTCCCTGTATAAAAAAGTCAGCGCCATGATTATTGTACAGGCAAGTCCATTGGCTTTTATAATATTGAACAAATCGTCATAAAAATCCTCGTATGCTCTCTTCCCGTAAAAACCGTAATGATTGTAAATCAAGAGCCATATTGCAATTACAACCGGCATTGTATTTATGTATGACGTAAAAGAAGGTATCCCTTTTAAAACAGGAACAATATTATAATAAAATCTTGTCTTGTAGGCTAATACAAATGAAAGGCATATTATCATAACATGCACTAAAAGCCTGATTATGACAAAAATGTTTTTTATCTGCCTGTTACGCATTTAATCCTTAGCCTGATATGTATATTTTTAAACATTAATAATATACTAAATACTATGGATTTTATCAATATAAAAGCCCCTGTCGCTTTTTTATCACTTCTTCATAAACAGCAAGTGTTTTTCTTGCCGCATTTTCCCAGCTGAACAAAGCGGCTCTTTTCAGCCCTTTCTCAATAAGCGCCTCTCTGAATTTACTATCCTTCAGCACCCTGTCCATTGATTTGGCAAGCCCATTTATATCATCAGGATGAACCATTATCCCGCCATCTCCTATTACTTCGGGCAATGATGACGCAATTGAAGCAATTACAGGCAACCCGCATGCCATAGCTTCAAGCGGCGGTAAACCAAAACCCTCATAATATGATGGATAGATAAACAGGTCACAGGCATTATAAAGCAGTGGCAGCTTGTTTTTTTCAATAAACCCCGTAAATATCACCCTCTTATTCAAACCAAGGGATTCTACAAGGTTATAGGGTTCAGGATACCTGTCATCCCTTTTTCCTGCAATTACAAGCGAACCCTCAAAACCTCTTTCTTTTCTTATTTTATAAAAAGCTCTTATTACCCCTGTTAAATTTTTGGAAGGTTCCTGCCGGCCTACATAAAGAATGTTTTTCCACGCTAATCCCAACTCTTTTTTTATACTGTCAATTTTAGACGTATCTTCAATTCTCTTGAACTCTCTGCCTGCGCTTAGATAAATAACCTTAACTTTATTATCATCAACCCTGAAAGTTCTTATTATATCTCTTCTTGAACTCTCAGAATCAGTTATAACCTTTTCTGCCCTTCTTATTACAATTCTATTGAACAATTTGTAGAACAACCTTAATCGGACTTTCTTTGAACGCATGCATAATTCCGGATGCAGGTAAGGAATAATGTCATGCATTGTAATTACCAGCTTTACTCCGCCAATAATAACTGGCGCAATAAAGTCCGGTGAATGGAAAACGTCCACTTTCTCATTTTTTAAATATTTTTTCATTATAAATTGATTCTTAAGGGAAAACGGCCCTGGTTTAAAAACAACACCCTTGAAGTTTTGTTTCACTTCAAACCCATAATCCTTCATTACTTTTTCCATGATCTTCTGCCCGTCAAATATCAGCATATAGTCATTGCTTTTATCAATTTTTTTCAGGGCGCTGGCAAGGTTTAAGACATATTGCCTTATACCCCCTGCATCTTTTGATATCCACCTTAAATCAATTGCTATTCTCATTCCTGATATCTCCGTCTGACAGCATTAAATGCTGGCTGATTCTCATTTGCATATTAAGTTTTGTGCCTGTAAACCATGAACATGCCGGATGCATTTTTAAAAATTCGTTTCAAATGATGCATGTATCTTTGCTGCCCTCATTATATTTGACAGACTATCCCTGTGCCCCATGGCTATGCTTATATGAGCCATACCTAATGTAGACTTTATGCTGAATCCGATGCCGTATCCTATTCCTCCATAGGTTAAGTCTCCTATCTTCTCTCCGCCAAAAATGCCATTGACAATATTTTTAAACGTGGTTAGTACATTCGGACTGGTTTCCTTCCTCCAGCATCCTCCTATGTCAACAAATACCATTGAATAAGAATCTTCCCCGGAGAGAAACCGCAATTCATTGTTGATGACAAATAATCTGGTCCCGTTGAACTGGTTCTCAATATAACCCCTCAGGTCTTTTGAACCACCAAATTTAAAATAGTCATAGGCAGGTATTTGTTCGGATGAATAAATCAATTGCATCTTTGTATTTCCTCTGGTGGCAAATACAATATCCTTTTTAATATTAAAATAATACCTTATATTGCCTTTAATTTCAGTGATTGAATATATGTTATTATTAATGCCCGTGCTCTTTTTCAGCCTGAAAGTAACATCCATGTCATGATCAAATCCTTTCGTCGGATTCCATGGGATGTCTACGGTATCAAGTTTGCCGCCAAATGTGAAATTAAAGGAAATGGAATCCTTAAGACCTGGTATCTCGTCAACACCATCTGGTATGACATTATTAGTGGTTTCACCAAATCCGAATTTACCGCTAAAATACTTTGAAAACAGAGTATTGAAAGCAAAACCCCAGTTAAGTTCATTGTAAGTATAGGCATATAATAAATTTCCTACGGTCGCTTCCTGTATATCCAGGGTTTGTGTCACATTAAAATCCGCTTCAATAGGTTGCCCGAACAACCATGGCTCAATATACCCCACATCCCATTTCTGCCTGTCTCTGTCTTGTTGTTCCCATCTCACATGAAGCTTCCTTGCAGTGCCCAGAATATTTTTCAAGTTAATATCAACATAGCCTGTTAAAAACGCTTTTTCTTCAGAATTTGTTTCACTGGCAGGATTATATGCCAAATAACCGCTGAAACTGCTTGCAGGTTTCTCCTCAACCTCTACAACCATCCTGATTTGGCCTTCTATATCGGTATCGTATAACTTCATATCTTTATAATTAATAACTTCCATCCTCATAAGCCTTCTTTTTATATCTTCAAGTTTTTCATCTGTAAAATACTCGCCTTCTTTAATTCTCATTTCACGTATTATTGCATTCTTCTTGGTGCGCTTATTACCATTAACATCTATAATACCTATCTGCCCTCTTTTGCCTTCATCAATCATCATAGATATGTTCACAGTGCTGGAAGCTTCATTTACAGAAACATCCGGCTTCAGCTTTGCATCCGGGAAACCATCGCTCTGGTAAGCGGATAAAATTTCCCTCATGTCATTTTCAAACACCGTCCTGTCAAATATGCGGCCCTCCTTGGAATCAAACATGCTCCTTATAAAGT
>Ga0315284_10010992_pt1 | contig 12899 bp, 15 predicted proteins | sample YL17G09_16_MG_FD_203696 | JGI IMG/M metagenome (GOLD analysis project Ga0315284, IMG submission 203696) | Sediment microbial communities from Yellowstone Lake, YNP, Wyoming, USA - YL17G09_16 | ecosystem: Environmental > Aquatic > Freshwater > Lake > Sediment | place: USA: Wyoming | collected... | reverse complement strand
CTTCTTTACCCTCTTCTATTATTTTTGCCCTGGTCTCTTCATCAACAATCATAAAATCAATATCCATGCCGTCATTTATATTTGAAAGCCTGACGGCAACATCTGTCGCGAAGTCTTCCTTATATCCTTCTGCGGTCAGCGCGCTCTCTATTTTCTTAAAGTCTTCCTTTGTTATGAGAAAATCGACGTCAAGCGTATTGCGCGTTACCTTATAGAAATTTATCGCGAAACCGCCTATCAGAATACATGGCGCCGCGGCATTTTTTGAGGCGCCTGCCACCAGATGAAATGCCTTAGCATAATTCATACTAATATATTATACTGAAATAATATAAAAAGGAAAGCAGTTTGTGGTCTACGCGCCGGGCCTCGAACCGTCGCTCAAGTCTTACTGCAAACAATGTATAGGTCACTTTAGTGACACCTATAAAGAGAGAAAAAGATTGTTAATACTTATTAGGAGGGGGTGACAGTGACCCCGCAAGGTCGCCGAAGGCGACACCTTTAAGAAAGGATAGGATATTAAGGGAAGGAAAATAATTTTCCTTCCCTTAAACTAAGATAAGGGTAGAAAAGGGTATAATAAGTGTTTAAAAGAGTTGATACATTTAAGGAAAGGGGATACAGCGATCCCGCCCCGGTTAGTTTACATATTGTGGCGGGAGAGCGTCATAAGGGGAAAACAACGTTTCCCCCTTTGAAACAGCGAGGCCTCACAAGACCAACTAGCCACATCCCGAAGGGATACAACTAAAGAGAGAAAAAGATTGTTAAGGAAAGGAGAGAAACTCTCCTTTCCTTAACTCTAGGTAACATGTCTATGGCTTGGTTAATACTTATTAGGAAGGGGTGACAGTGAGCGTCTGAAAGCTAATGCTTATCTCAGCGAACGCCATGGAGGGGAAACCATAGGTTTCCCCTATGGAATAAAAACCCCCTGCCTGTTTCCACGGGCAAGGGTTTTTATTGGTAGCGGGGGTCCGATTCGAACGGACGACCTTCGGGTTATGCTTACTACTACAGCTTTCGCTGCCACCTTTCTTAAGGTTTTGTAGTCTGGACTATACCTTCATCCTTCTCGTTTTTACTGAGTTAGGATGCCTGCCGTCTAGTCTCTACACCTTCCTGCCTACGCATTCAACATTTAACACATTCACTGCTTCGGCAGGATTGGCTCGGTATTGCCATTTCAGGTTTCACCGACTTTGACAGGTTTTCGTTTAACCGTTTCCGGCTAAACAGCCCCTTTGGACAACAAATCCCATCGCTCTCTATACATTGCTGACTGCGGCTTACGTTGCCTTTTCTCGCTTTCTACTAAGCTTATTCCGCTTTTATATGCGGAAAATACTGAAATAGGCATTACGTAAAACGTATTCAAGCGGTCGATGTACAGTATTGCGAAATCAAAGTCTTTATCGTCGTAACGCGATCTTAACATGCGGCGACGATTAGTCTTTGTTCTACGGCTATCCACCGTATAGTTGCCGTTATAATACCAGGCGCTCTTCACCTGAATTTTAAGAAGCTTTCCATTTACATCAAGAGCCAAATCATAGGGAAGTCTATCGCCTATGGGTTTCAGCACTTTAAAGCCTCTTTTTAAGAGCGCGGTAATAACAGCAGCCTCCGCAACATCTGCTTTGAGCTTTGTGTCCATACTGAGCCCGACGAGCTACCAGGCTGCTCCACCCCGCAATGTGGCTATTATTATAGCAGAAAAACGGAATTTTGCAACTATTTCTTGGTGGGTGTTCCCTTGAGGATAATCTCGCCTTTTTTCGCCACGCCTATCTTTTCGCGGGCCTTCCGCTCTACATAGGTGATATCGGTCTGCAGCCGCACCTTTTCTGCCTCTAATCTTTTTATCTCTTCCCGCAGGGCCTTGATCTTAAATTCAAAGCTCCTGTACCTCCAGCGGAGTTCCTGGTATTTGACGAAAGGGGGGAGGAATAGCGCCAATAGTATCACCAGTATTATGATAAATCTAACGGAGATTTTTCTGGGCATATTGAGATTGGTTCAGAAAAATAGGGACAGTCCCAATCACTGAAATAGACATGGTGGGACAGTCCCTATTTTTATCTATTCCAAATAGCCTTACCATACACGGCTTTTTTACCCAGCGATTCCTCAATGCGGAGCAGTTCATTGTATTTGCAGATCCTGTCTGTCCTGCAGACAGAGCCGGTCTTTATCTGGCCCGTGTTCATCGCCACGACAAGGTGCGAGATCGTTGTATCTTCGGTCTCACCCGAGCGGTGCGACACTACGGCCGTGTAGCCGTGTTTTTTGGCGAGGTCAATTGAGTCAAGGGTCTCTGTCAATGTGCCTATCTGGTTTAACTTTATCAGGATTGAATTGGCGACCTTTTTTTCAATGCCCATCCTAAGGCGTTTCACGTTCGTGACAAAAAGGTCATCCCCGACGAGCTGTGTCGTCTTTCCCAATCTTTCTGTGAGGTCCTTCCACCCGCCCCAGTCATCTTCCGCCAAACCGTCCTCAATGGAAACTATGGGATATTTTGAAACCCATCTTGAATAAAATTCTATCATGTCCCGGCTTGAATTGTCGACCTTCGGCTCCGCCTCTAAAATATATTTTCCGTTCTCACAAAAAGAACTGGCTGCCGGATCGAGCGCGATAAAAATATCTTTTCCCGCTTTATATCCTGCCTTTTCTATGGCGGCTAAAATAACTTCAACCGCTTCTTCGTTTGACTTAAGGTCAGGTGCAAAACCGCCTTCATCTCCGACCGCTGTGGATAATTTTTTATCATGCAGTATTTTTTTAAGCGAGTGGAAAGTTTCCGCGCCCCAGCGCAGCGCCTCGGAAAAAGAATCGGCGCCTACAGGCATTATCATGAATTCCTGCAAGTCCACATTGTTATCCGCGTGCGCACCGCCGTTCAAAATATTCATCATTGGTATCGGCAAAACCCTGGCCTTATCCCCTCCTATATACCTATATAGAGGCATGCCTTTTGACATGGCCGCCGCCTTTGCCGCGGCGAGCGATAGGCCGAGTATCGCGTTTGCGCCTAAGCGGCCTTTATTCGGAGTGCCGTCTAAGTCTATCAGCGACTGGTCCAGTTCGCCCTGTTTTAACGCGTCTTCGCCCTTTACCGCTTTTTTTATCTCGCCGTTAACATTAGCGACTGCTTTCAATACGCCCTTGCCGCCGTATTTAGATTTATCGCCGTCGCGCAGTTCCATTGCCTCGTGCTCGCCCGTTGAGGCGCCGCTCGGGATGGCTGCCCTGCCAAAAGAGCCGTCTTCCAATATAATATCAACCTCAACCGTCGGATTTCCGCGTGAATCCAAGATCTGCCGTGCCTTTACGTCTTTGATGCTGGTTTTCATTGCTGGTTATTTGCTCCTTATTGTTTACAGCCCCGGCCTGAAAATGTCGGTAACTACCTGTGCAGGCCGGGGCTGGCTTTGGTTACACAATTCTCACTTTTCTTCCTTCAATTCTTAACCGCCCTTCAGCAAACAATTTTACCGCTTCCGGATAAATCTTGTGTTCTTCCTTGTGAACGCGCTCTAATAATGAACCTTCAGTATCGTCGTCCTTCACCTCAACGCAGTTCTGTAATATTATCGGGCCGTTATCTAAATGCTCATCCACAAAATGGACTGTGACACCCGCAACCTTTACCCCGTAGTCCAGCGCGTCTTTTATCCCGTGCGTCCCTTTAAAGGAAGGAAGGAGGGCGGGGTGTATATTCATTATCCTATTCCTGTATTCCCTTATGAAGTGAGGGCTGAGCAACCTCATGAACCCGGCAAGCACCACCAGTTCCACGTCCCTCTTCTTTAAATTCTTTATAACCTCTTTATCAAAATCCTCGCGCGACTTGTAATCTTTGGGATTTAATACGGCCGTTTCTATGCCGGCGTTTTCAGCGCGTGATAATGCGAAGGCGCTTTTATTATCGCTCAGGACAAGTGCTATCTTTGCTCTGATATAGCCGGACTTAACGCCATCAATGATGGCATGGAGGTTCGTCCCGTTTCCGGAACAAAGGACCGCGATGTTCATCCCGCACTTTCTCCTAATATCCCACACCTTTAAGAAAGTGCGGGATTCATCTAGCTCTCGCTCGCTATCTTCGCTATCTTCGCCTCTATCGTCTCTTTGGTATTGACGCCTATCAGGCGGGAATGCTCTTTTCCCTTCTTGAAGAATACTATCGTCGGAATATTAAATATGGATAATTCCGTTGCTAAAGACGGGTCGTCGTCTACATTTGCCTTCGCGACCTTGATCCTGTCCGAGTGCTCCGCGGCTATCCTTTCCACGGTCGGGGCGATGACCTTACATGGCACACACCATGGCGCCCAAAAATCGACCAGGACTATCTTTTCCGAGCCGAGCACCTCGTTGTTAAAATTTTCCCTGTTTATCTCTACCATACTCTACCCCTATTCTAGCCAGGTTAGATATTTAAGCTACCATAGCCTGTCTAACCTGATTAGAATATAATATACACCTAAAATTTTTGTTACTCAAGTAAAATAATCCATTGATAGACTTCGGGATTATTCCTGCGATGTTGATAAATAGTTTTCGCAGAAATTTACTTGTTATCGCGCTTTTGTGTGTTATATTATAAGTGAAGGAAGGAAGAAATAATATGAGAAATATTTTTTTCTACGCGGCAGGGCTGGTCCTGACCGTATTCGCGGCCTCTTTTTTAGGATTAAACACGACTCAGCTCATAGCAGTCGGCGGATTTTCAGCGATATTCTTCGGAGCAATATTTTTCTGGCATTACCGCCTCGCGTTTGCCCTGTTCGGCGTAGGTATCCTTATGGTCACGGGGCTTCTTGACGTGCCTCATATCATAGAATTCGCGAACGTGGACATAATCCTCTTTCTTATCGGCATGATGATAATAGTAGGGTTTCTTGAGGAAAATCAGTTTTTTGAACATCTCATAAATAAACTGATATCGCTCGTCGGCATGAACGGAAAAGCCCTCATGATCCTGCTTCTCCTGGCCGCGGGAGTTTCTGCAGCCCTCGTGGACGAAGTAACAAGCATCCTCTTCATGGCCACAGCCATGCTGAACATAACCTCCAGGTATAAGCTTAACCCGATCCCTTTTATCATAATGATAGTCTTCGCGACAAATATCGGGTCAAGCGCGACGGTTATCGGTAATCCCATAGGAGTAATTATCGCGCTCAGAAGCGGCCTCGGCTTTATGGATTTCTTAAGATGGGCAGCGCCGATATCCTTTGTGGTCCTCGTCGCTACAATTATCTTACTCTTTATATATTACTCGCGGCCCATAAAGGAACTCCACAAGGCAATGGAAACACACAGGAAGGAAAAAGCGATAAAAGAGGCGATACCGGAAAAAATAATAATGCCTAAGGACGCCCTCATATCGGGGATAGTATTTACATGCGTTATCCTGTGCCTCGTCTTTCATTCTCAGCTAGAGCATCTCTTCGGCCTTGTAAAAAATACGATGCTATTGGGAACGTCCGTCATGGGGGCCGCCGTGGTGCTAACCATCGGGCGAAAAAAGGCCCGCGATATAGTGGAAAGGAAGGTTGACTGGTGGACGCTCGCGTTTTTCCTATTTCTCTTCGCGTCTGTAGGAACTCTTGCGTATCAGGGCGTCACTTCGGTTATCGCGAAAGGTATTGTAAATTCGGCAGGAAAAAATATCCCTCTCCTTATGGCGATATGCGTATGGACATCGGGTGCGCTCACGTCTGTAATGGATAATGTCCTCGCAGTCGCCACATTTATACCTATAATAAAGGATATCGGCGCGATGGGCGTTAACATATTTCCGCTGTGGTGGTCCATACTTTTCGGGTCTACCATACTGGGAAACCTTACCATCATAGGAAGCACCGCAAATATAATAGCCGTCGGACTACTTGAACGGCGGAAGATCGGCGAGATATCTTTTCTTGAGTGGCTTAAGGCGGGGATCGTGATCGCTATACCGGGGCTTGCGCTGGCGCACCTCTTGCTTTTCCTGCAGCTTAATCTTATGCCAAAGTAGCCGACGTTTAAACCTCGCATAAACCAGACTCTAAACTTAGAGAGGTTCCGCGAAGCGAAACGTCGGCTACTTTGTGGATAAGTAGGATTTAGCTTAAAAGGATCGTAACATTATTCTTCATTATTTCTAAAAAACCGCCGTCCTTAGAATTAAATACTTTCGGTTCGTTTGAATCTTCTCTTAAAATTATCCTGCCCGGGCCAAGCGTTGCAATGAGAGGCGCGTGGTCAACCAAAACACCTAAATAACCTATTTTTGACGGAGCAACTAAAGATGAGACCCTGCCTTCGTAGAGCGTTTTGTCCGGAGTTACAATACTAAGATTAAATAATTTCATGTGCCTACCCTCCCTAACGATTGCACATGGAACCTCTCTAAGTATAATGTCGGGTGTATGCGAGGTTTGGGCATGTTTTCAGGAACCCTTAAGATGCCTCGCCTTTTCAATAACCTCTTCTATAGCGCCGGCCATATAGAAGGCCTGCTCCGGCAGGTCGTCAAGTTTGCCTTCAATGATCAGGCTAAAACCCTTTATCGTGTCTTCTAATTTCACGTATCTTCCCTTTGTGCCGGTAAATGCCTCGGCGACAAAAAAGGGCTGCGAGAAGAATTTTTGGATCTTCCTGGCCCGCGACACTGCAAGTTTATCTTCTTCCGATAATTCGTCTATACCTAATATAGAGATAATATCGCGCAGTTCCTTATAACGCTGCAGGATTCTCTGGACGCCAAGCGCTGTATTGTAATGCTCTTCACCTACGATATTCGGGTCCATTATGCGCGACGCTGAATCTAACGGGTCAACGGCAGGATAGATACCGAGTTCCGATATCTGCCTAGAGAGGACCAGCCGCGCATCCAGATGAGAGAATGTTGTAGCGACAGCAGGGTCTGTAAGGTCGTCCGCGGGAACATAAACGGCCTGAACACTCGTTATGGAACCGCGCTTTGTAGAAACGATCCTCTCCTGCAGCTGCGCCATCTCGGTAGCGAGGCTTGGCTGATATCCTACGGCCGAGGGCATCCTGCCCAAGAGCGTAGACACCTCAGAGCCGGCCTGCACAAATCTGTAAATATTATCAATGAATAAAAGGACGTCAAGGCCCTGTTCGTCGCGGAAATGTTCGGCCATGGTAAGAGCTGATAATCCGACCCGGAATCTCGCGCCGGGCGGCTCGCTCATCTCCCCGAAGACAAGCGCTGTTTTATTTATTACGCCGGACTTATTCAATTCAATCCAGAGCTCATTGCCCTCCCTGGTTCTTTCGCCTACACCGCCGAATATAGATACCCCGCCGTGCTCAGAGGCGATATTTCTTATGAGTTCCATCACTATAACGGTCTTGCCCACTCCGGCCCCTCCGAAGAGCCCTATCTTCCCGCCCTTAGGGTATGGCGCCATAAGATCGATGACCTTCAAACCGGTTTCAAGCATAGACGAGACCGAAACCTGCTCCTGGAACGAAGGCGGGAGTCTATGTATGGGAGAGCGTTTGGACGGATCCTGGACAGGGCCTTTCCCGTCTATAGTCTCTCCCAGGAGGTTAAACATCCTGCCTAACGTCTGTTCGCCTATAGGAACGGTTATAGGCGAGGCAAGGTCTCTCACCTTCATGCCGCGCGCAAGGCCGTCTGTAGGCCCTAAAGCGATACAGCGCGCCGTGTAATTACCGGTGAGCTGCTCTACCTCAAGGGTGAGGTCTATTTTATTATTAGGGTCTTCTACCTTCACCGCATCAAAGATCTGCGGTGTTTCGCCCTCGGGAAACACTATATCAACAACCGGGCCGATAACCTGTATTATCTCGCCATATATCATATCTTATTCCTTCATCTTCATCGCTTCTGCGCTTGAGGCGATCTCTATGACTTCCTTGGTAATCGCTGCCTGCCGCGCCTTATTTCTTAAAAGCGTCAATGTGTCCATCAGCTCATCCGCATTGTCAGTCGCCGTCTTCATGGCGAACATCCTGGCCGCATGCTCCGACGTGAGCGCCTCTAAAAGTGCGAGATGAAATTTTTCTGACAAATACTTCGGGATCAGTTCTTCTGCCACTCTCTTCGCATCGGGTTCCAGTATCAGATAATCTCTATAGAGATTGTCAGCATATTCTATATTCACGAATTTTTCTATTCTGGGCCTGTGCCGTAAGGTGGATTCAAAATGCGTATATGCTATATATACCTCGTCAATGTCCCGGCTCAAAAAAAGATTTATTAAATCTGTCGCTATTCTGTCCGATAATCTTGGCGGATACCGGCCGTGTAATTCAAGATAAGTGTTCCTGATCTCAAAGCCGGATTTTTTAAAATGATGATTGCCTTCCTTTCCAACTATCATCAGTTTGATATTCTCTTTTTTAAACTTTTCCATAAAAACTTCGCTCACTTTTATAATCGCCTGGTTATATATGCTGCATAAGCCCGTATCCGATGTTATTATGCACAAACCTGTCTTCCCGCTCATCGGCCGTTTTTCAAGCAGCGGATGCGAGACATATCCGGTATGCGCTAAAAAATCTTTCAGCATAGATTCTAACCTGACGAAATAGTGGCGCATGGTAAAAAGCGATGACCTGACACGGTTTAATTTTGACATTGAGATCATCTCCATGGCCCTCGTAATCTTGCGGATGTTAGAGACGCTGCGCATCCTAAGTCTTATAGCGGCGATGGCCTGTATCATAATTTATGCTTCGGCTTGGCTCAGTATAAACCCTGAGCAAATACCCCGGCCTTTAGGCCGGGGATGCGTCGAAGGGTTTATTGCGTTTTTTGAAATCTTCCTTAAACGCCGCGATCATATTATTCAATTTCAGCATAAGTTCTGCGCTTAAGACCTGCTTTGTCTCTATCTCTATCGCGATGTCAGGATGCTGGTTATCAATATATTTGTAAAATTCTGTCTCAAATTTTTTTATTGTACCTACAGGCAGGCTGTCAATATAGCCGTTTGTGCCCGCATATATTATGAGGACCTGTTTAGAAATAGGCAGCGTCTCATACTGCCCCTGTTTGAGTATTTCAACCATGCGCTCCCCGCGCGTGAGCTCGGCCTGCGTAGTTTTGTCAAGCTCCGCGCCGAACTGCGTGAATGCCAGTAGTTCCCGATACTGGGCAAGATCAAGCCTAAGTCTACCCGCAACCTGCTTCATCGCCTTTGTCTGCGCATTGCCGCCTACCCGCGAAACGGAAAGGCCGACATTTATGGCGGGCCTCACGCCGGCGTAAAAGAGGTCATTTTCAAGATAGATCTGTCCGTCGGTGATTGAGATAACGTTTGTGGGTATATAGCTCGTTATGTCACCGGCCTGGGTTTCTATTATAGGCATAGCGGTGAGGGAGCCCCCGCCCAATTCGTCGGTAAGCTTGGCGGCGCGCTCCAATAATCTTGCGTGAAGATAGAAGATATCGCCCGGGTAAGCTTCTCTGCCGGGCGGACGGCGCAAAAGAAGCGATAATTGCCGGTACGCCTGCGCATGTTTTGACAGGTCGTCATATATCACTAATGCGTGCCTTCCCGTATACAGGAATTCTTCTCCTATGGCGCAGCCGGCGAAAGGAGCCAGATACTGCGAAGAAGCGGCTGAACGCGAAGAGGCATTGACTATTACTGTATATTCCATTGCCCCGTACTTCTCTAATATTTCTTTGACAGCTACGATGTTTGACATCTTCTGTCCTATCGCTACATATATGCAATTTACGCCTTTATTCTTCTGATTTATTATTGTATCTATGACAATGGATGTCTTGCCTGTCTGCCTGTCCGCTATGATGAGCTCGCGCTGGCCCCTGCCTATCGGTATCATCGAATCTATCGCTTTTATGCCGGTTTGCAACGGTTCCTTGACTGGCTGCCGCTGCACAACACTAGGCGCTCGTGCTTCAATCGGTCGGTGCCTGTGCGTCTTTACCTCGCCTTTGCCGTCCACAGGTATGCCTAACGCACTAACAACCCTGCCTAAAAGCGCTTCCCCTACGGGCATCTCCGCTACCCTGTATGTCCTCTTTACGATATCTCCTTCCTTTATGGTCTTTTCGTCGCCGAATATGATAATGCCGACACTCTCCTCTTCAAGGTTAAAGACCATGCCGGTAACATTACTTGAAAACTGGACAAGTTCGCCTGCCATGACGTCGTCCAGGCCGTATGCGAGGGCGATGCCGTCCCCGACCTGCAGCACTGTGCCGACAGACTCCATCCTCAAGCGTGTCTTGTATTTCTCCAGTTCTTTCTTTATTATAGATGTGACTTCTTCCGGTCTGAATTCCATTTTATGCCACCTTCGCCGCGAGCAGTCTTTGTTTCAGGTCCTCAAGGCGTTTCTTCACGGAGCCGTCCAGTATCTTGTTATTGAAGATCAGTCGTACGCCCCCAAGCATATCCGGGGCCAGATTTATATAAAGCTGCAGTTTCATGCGCAATTTATTCTCAAGCTTACTCTTCAATTTTTCCAGAAACTCCGTGCTCATTAGATAGCTGGTATACAATAATGCGTTTATCTTTTCCCCGTGCGCGTATTTTATCCTAGCGTATTCCGCTATATTGGCGAATCTGTCTATGCGGGACTTTTTCAGAAGAAGTTTTAAGAAATCCCGTATCTCCTGCGAAAAGGCCCCACTTAAGGTCCTATCTATGACGGAGCACTTTTCAATATAATTGATCGCCGGGTTCTCCAGAAATTTCATGAAGTCCGGATAGTCGTGAAAGATTTCTTTTAATTTATGCAGCTCTTCCAAGGCCTGTTCAAGGCCTATGTTCTCTTTCGCATATTCTAAGAAACCTTCGGCGTACCTTGTTATTAGTGTCATGGCATATTATCCACTTTATCCAAGAAATCCTCAACTATCTTTTTGTCCTCGTCTTCAGTCAGTTTCTCTTCTATGACCTTTCCGGCGGCAGTTATGGCTATATCCACTATCTCGTCCCTGAATTCTTCCCTGGCTCTGGAAAGCTCTGATCTTATGGCCTCGTCGGTCTTTTCTATAATCTGCAGGGCTTCTATGTTGGCGTTTTGCCTTATCTCCTCGGCTATACGCTTGCCTTCTGACACCGCCTCCTCGAGTTTATTCCTGGATATCTGATCTATATTGTCCAGGTGCGCTTCATAATCCGATTTCAATCTGGCTGCCTCGGCCTTAGCGGCTTCTATTCCTTTGAACTCTGAGGCAAGCCGCTCTTTCCTGTCATCCAGAACTTTGAGGAAACGTTTCCATACCAGGAGCCGCAATATAAAAAACAAGATAAGAAAACTGATACCTTGAGCAACTATCTGGCTAGTATCTAAAAGCTTCCATAGTTCCATCTTAGATCTTGCCGGCGAGCCCGAATACGAATACGAGCGCGTAGATCGTGAGCGCTTCAATAAACGCGCATCCTGTGGCCATAGTTATCAAAATCTTTGTCGCCGCCTCCGGCTGCCTGCCGGTCGCTTCCATGGCCGACGCAACAGCCCGGCCTAACGCCATCGCGGAGGCGAATCCCACTATGCCTAATCCGATAGGCAGCCCTATCGCGAGAACTGCTTTATAGTCCATATCACACCTCCTTTAACACAGATTGTCACAGATCTCTTATCAAGAGCTTCGTTCTCACAGATGATCGCAGATTTGGTAGTATCTGTGATCATCTGTGATATCCTGCCTATTTCTTACAATCTGTGATCATCTGTGTATGTAATAATTTTTAAAAACCCTACGCCTCTTCGCGCGATAAAACCAGCGCGAAGTATATCGTCGTTAAAAGACAAAATACGGTCGCCTGCACAACCGACGCAATGACCGTGAGCACGCTATTAAATAAAAGAAGCGGCAGGCCCTTGATCCCGAATCCTGCCATCAATGAAAGCAGCATGTCGTCTCCCCAGATATTACTCCTGAGACGGAGCGACAAGCTTATCGGGCGCACCAGTTCCGAGACTATGTGAAGAAAGAGCATCATAAGCGGCATTACGACGGAAAGCGCCATTATACCCCTGGGTCTTCCGAGAAGGTGGTCTATGTAACCTAAGAATCCCAGCTCTTTTATTCCGGCGTACTGAACGTAGATAAACACTATCAGGGCAAGCGCCAGTGTTATGGACCAGTTCGCTGTGGAAGATTTCATGAGGGGGATGAGCCCGAAAAGGTTCATGAGAAGTATATATATGAAGAGCGTCCCGATGAACGGCGTGTATGATCTACCCTTAGGGCCGATGATGCCGCATACAAAATCATCAACGCCTGATACGAAAAGTTCAAAAGCGGCCTGAAGCCTTGATGGTATTAAATTAACTGATCTAGATGCTAAATACGCTGTGAGCGATATGACGACAAGCGCAATTATGGAGAATATGATATTCTCCCACCCGTAAAGATATTGGCTTATACGGGCCGACTTAAGATGTTCTGCTAAAAGCGTTACAAAATTTGGTATCTCACCGCCAGACATCTTTAATCCCTCTCTTGTGCTCGTAACGCTATCTTGACTATTCTTATTGCTTCTTTTAAGCTCGCTATAAAACCGATGGTTATGAGAACGATCGACACGTATGCCGGTAGATTGAACCTATGCTCCAGGTAGCTTCCTAAAAAAAATCCGGCGATAGGCCCTGCTGCCAGGACAAACGGCAAAAACGATAAAAGCCCGCCTATCCTGATCCATTTGTAGAGATCGGCCTTACGTTTATCGTCCTGGCTCAAGATCGCACATTCTCCTATTAGCTCCGCACCTTTAAGAATGTGCGGGGCTCATTGTATAGTAAATTATATATCCTTAACATAAAAATTCCAAGCAAAATCTTTCCACCTTTTCCACTCCGGGGGTGGCCACTCCGGGAGTGGACAAATTATATTGACAATTGTAACAATATAATGTATCTTAAAA
>Ga0315284_10010991_pt1 | contig 12899 bp, 10 predicted proteins | sample YL17G09_16_MG_FD_203696 | JGI IMG/M metagenome (GOLD analysis project Ga0315284, IMG submission 203696) | Sediment microbial communities from Yellowstone Lake, YNP, Wyoming, USA - YL17G09_16 | ecosystem: Environmental > Aquatic > Freshwater > Lake > Sediment | place: USA: Wyoming | collected... | reverse complement strand
CCTGGCCTCGGCGAACAGCCGACCCTCCGACGGCGCGTACCGTGTCCGCAACTCCTCGGGCAGCGCCGCGTAGTCGTCCGCCACGTGACGCCGGATCTGCGTGAGACACCGCTTCACCGCCACCGCCGCCGCCATCAGACGCACCCGGCCGAACGTCGCCATGTGACTGAAGACGTGTGTGCTGTCCAACCGCTGCTGCGACACGTCCAGTTCCAGCAAGTCCGTCAGCGTGATCGTCAGCTCGGTAAAGACCCGCGTCGCGAGATCGTCGTCCGTGAACAGCTTCCGATAACGTTCCGCCGTCCGGTCGGAACACTCGGCCCCCGGCTCGATGTTCAACGCGAACGGCACATCGGCCCGCATCATGTCGGCGTCGGCGGCGTCCACCGCGTTCCAGCCGAAAAAGTCGGACAGGAACACCAGCCCGGCCATCGAATGTAACTCCTTGGTCGGACATCCCGTGTCGGGCGAGAAGTGCTCGGCCAGTTCCCTCACCGGCAACAACTCCACCACCACCGCGCGAAAGAGACCCTGCCACCCCGAAAGAAAGCGTTCCCGAGCCATCCCCGACAGCACCCCTACTGGATGTGCCGGCCGAAATCATTGCGTTACTGTACCACTACCGATGGACGATTGAGATTTTTTTCCGCGTTTTCAAGCATCTGCTGGGCTGCCGTCATCTGCTGAGCCATTCTCAGAACGGTATCGAAGTGCAGGTCTACTGCGCGATCATCGCGTGCATGCTGATCAGCCTATGGACAGGTCGCAAGCCAGCGTTGCGAACTCACGAGATGATCTGCTGGTACTTCTGCGGCATGGCCGACCAGGAAGAACTGCTGGCTCATCTGGCGAAACTCCACAAGCCGTCCGAGCCTCGAAAACTTATCATCTGATTCGCGGGGAATTCCAGTCGCGTCGCCAGCCCCGCCTCACGCTACGCGGATAACAATCCGATCCGCTGCCATGAAGTCACTCACGCATCGACTTCACCGTGCTCAGTCCCCTGACGGTCGAAACCAAAGGAATCGCTTCCTATCATGCGCCGTACAGCAACAGCAGTGCCGAACAGCATTGAGAATGTTCCCTTTTTTGATTCCTTCAAGGTCGCAAAGGTGCTCCGCAAAAGACTGCCGAATATTCTCACCTGGTTCAAACATCGCATCAGCAACAGCGCAGGATTCAACAGCAGGATTCAGTCAATCAAATCCAACGCTCGCGGTTTCCGAAAATTCCACAACTACAGGACAAGAATTCTGTTCTTCTGTGGAAGACTTCAACTCAAAAACGAAATCCGCTAGCCATTAAAATCCTCGAAGAAACACAAAATCAACGTCGCTCGGAGCAAGATGAAAGCGACCTGCGATTGGTGAATGCAAACTGAAAGAGAAACGGATCGCATTTCGAGCGATTATGAACAAAACCTCTTGATTACAGCATCAAACATTGTTTTCCACCAAATGCAATCCCATCTTTACTCAGATGCCATTCTTCTACTGAGACATCGCCAGCACGCGTTTTTTGTTCTTCCTCCGGCCCCAGGGCCTCAAGAAAGCGTACATGCCAACCCGTCTCTGCGACACGATGTCCCACAAAAAACGATGTCCCACAAAAGACGCACGCATTTATTTCAGATTTGCATCGGTTTTGCTGAGAAATGCAGTGAGTTCGTTGAGAGTTGGATGCTTTTGTAAGGTCTCGATTGAAATCGTTGGCGACAATTCCTGCAACGACAACGCCAATCCCGCGAGTCCAATCGAATCCAGTCCGAACGTGACGAAAGAGCGGTTTGGGTCGAGCTTACTGACAGGAATTTTCAATTCCTTTGCAAGGAGTGCGGCAACACTTTTTGAAATTGACGGAGATTCAACCGATGAAGCAATGTCAATTTTCTCAAGCTCGCTTATTTCATTCAAATCCAATTCGTCATTCGGTCTAGTCGAAGAAAACGTGACAGCAAGTGTGTTCTCCAAATACTTCATTTTCGATATACGCCTCTGGACTTTTCCACTTGATGTTCTGGAAAACGTCGTAGGGCGAACAAATACCAAATCCGATAGTACGACCTCAAATTGCTCGACAATCGCAGATCTCAATGCCTCTATTGATGTCTTGAGAAGATCCTTGCCATTTCCAGCGGTATTGCCTTCGTTACTCCACCGAACCATTTCACGGTTTCCTTCGGCAACGACGACAAGCCGTTCCTCACCAGCAACTTCAACAGAAAACGCAGCACAGTTGTTCGGCTCGATAAAATCGAAGTGTTGTTCCACCAGTTTTTCAATGTCCTGCGGATAGATGTTACGCCCCCGGATGATGATCAGATCTTTTAATCGTCCGGTGACATACAGTTCATCGCATCGCAGAAAGCCAAAATCTCCAGATCGAAACCAGTTTCTCTCATCTCCGATGAGTTTGGCATGAAAGGTTTGTTCCGTGTCATCGACTCGCTGCCAATATCCACCTGCAATACTCTCACCGCTGATCCAGATCTCGCCAATGTTTGTTGCAGTGCAGGGGGAGTGAGTTTCAGGGTCGACAATTTGCACTACCAAGTCGTCACCAATTCGTCCACAACTGACGTTCGTTTGCACGCGCGCTGTGTCACCGCCTGCGTCAACGATTTGATTTTGTTCTATGAATTGGGCGTCTAGCTGGACGACGGGCGATTCAGTTAACGGAGGTCCGCCTGAAACAAAGAGTGTTGCCTCGGCCAATCCGTAGCAGGGGAAGAAGGCAGCCTTTCGAAACCCATATTCCTTAAATGCATTGCTGAACATTTCGATGGTTTCAGCGCGGACAGGCTCGGCACCATTGTATGCGGTCTTCCATGTACTCAAATTGAGCGAGCGCTTCTGCTCCTCGGATACTCTTCGCACGCAGTGCCCGTAAGCAAAATTGGGGCCGCCCGCCGAAGTTCCTCGGAACTCGGTAATCGCCCTAAGCCAGATTGCCGGATCTCTTAGAAATGCATTTGGAGCCATCAATACGGAGGGAAAACCGACGAATAATGGTTGAAGAATTCCGCCAATTAGGCCCATATCGTGAAACATTGGCAACCAGGACACCATAACAGAATCCTGATCGTGTTTGAAATTCTGCTGAATCGAAATTTCGTTGGCGACGATATTGTCGTGGGTGATCATTACCCCTTTGGGGGCAGCGGTAGAGCCAGACGTATATTGAAGAAACGCGATTTGCCGTGAATTGATTTGTGGAAGGCTTGCTCTTGGCGACGAAGTCTGAATTTCGTCCGTTACGATGATCTTCGATCCGTCGATTGAATCTGCGAATTCTCCTCCGATGTTATTCTGAGTCTCGCGATTGCAGAGTAGTAGCCGAGGATTACAGTCTTTTGCGATTGCCACTATGCGTTCAGCATTTCGATTCTTTTTTGGTGGATACGCTGGAACGGCAATAATCCCCGCGTACAGACATGCAATGAAAGAATCAATAAACGCCAGTCCGGGCGAATACATCATCAAAGCCCGGTCTCCCGGCTGGGCGTGGTCTAGAAGGTTGGACGCAATGCTGCGGGCACGTTCGTCAAGTGCGGCGTATGTTGTTGAGACTGATTCTTCGTTGAGACTGAGAAAAGTGTACGCTGTGCGTAATCCCTTTCCAGTTTCGAGATGGGAATCGAGTGCGGTGAGGAGCGTCTTATGATTCGGCTCAATATTCTGCGTCATGTCTGGGAGAACCTCGACTAACGAAGTAACAGTTCAATGTAAACACCGTTCAGATTACTTTTCAAAATTACTGAACCGAAAGACGCGGCACAAAATACTGCTTCGTGCAATTCACCAATATGCACTCCTTCAAATTGAGAACGCATCATTCTCCAACCCGGACAGCAGCCACCGGACGCACATTCCACGCGAGTCGGCACCATGCGAGTATCTGGATGACCACATATCCCAAGTCGATTTGCCACCAACGATGCCCAAACGCGGCTGACGCTGGCGAAGCATGGTGATTGTTGTGCCATGCCTCACCGAAAGAAGGCAGCGCCAACCACACTAAATTGGTGCTGTGATCGTGAGTATCGTAGGATGCTTTCCCCAAAAGATGGCACAGAGAATTGATGCACCACGTTATTTGAGAACTCACTGCGACGCGAAGACAACCAGCCCAGAGAATTCCGAGTCCGACACTGCGCCACGAATGATCGTAGTAGCCAGCTATGCAGCCGGGAGCAACGAGTCCGAACAAAAACCAGTACAAAAAGTTTCTATTGATAGAACAGAGTTCTCGGTCTTTTATAAGGTCCGGCGCATAGTGCATCGGATGTGGCATGTCGTAAGACAAGACCCACCCAAAATGACTATGCCAAAAACCGCGTAGTCCAGAAAGCGGTACTTTGCCATCGACCAAAGGAGAATGCGGATCTCCATTAAGGTCGCTAAACTGATGATGGCGACGATGAAGTGCCACCCAAGCGATTACTGGACCTTGTCCTGACATTGTACCCAGAATAGCAATGACAGACCTCAACAACTTTGACGTTTCAAACGCACGATGACTGAAGAGCCGGTGGTAGCCAACACTGATACCTACGCCAAAACTGAGGCACCATAACGTGGTTGTTACACTGAGGACCGCCGGAGTCGGGGCAATCCAAGGCAAAACCCCAAGGGCAGCGGTCGCACCGACCAGTGGAATAACGTGGCAAAAAAGAATGTACCAAAAAAGCTTTCCTGCCAACGCCTTGTGAGGAATGACGTTTTCAAGAACCCCTGAAATATTGCTCGGGGAACTGGTTTTGCGTGCAGACACGATTCAATTCTCCGTTGTTGGTTCGGATGCACCAGAATGAATTTGTGGGCAACTGAAATACGTCTGTGATAGTTGGTTTACTTGCGTGGAGTCTGATTTCATTTTGGTGTCAAAAGCGTTTAAGTTCCAAGTACGCAACATTTCCGTGTGGATCTGTAAAGACTCTCTTCGATTCAGCTTCGCCGAATTCGAAAAGCGATGACGCTTTTCGATAGGCAAGGCTCCAATCCATGAATCCATCCATATATCCTCGGCCGTGGCTTGTGGTCGTAAAATTACCGATCAATAGTGTGCCTCCGTTTTTGACGGACGCGAATAGTATTCGCGTAAGACGCTCAGCAAGACTGTCTGGCAAATAATCGTAAAGCCCCATCGAATAGATGAAATCGGATTGAGGCACCGGTATTTCACCGCTGATGATTTCAAGGACGTTTCCAACCATCGTTACGACTGATCGCTTGGACTGCTCAGCTTGGACGACCTTCAAGCTTTCGGCGTCTTGGTCAATTGCGTAAATCGTTCCAATTCGACCATCGCAAACAGCCTTTGAATCCTGACATTCTCTTAAATGTCCGCAGGCAATGGATGTTATGACGGGTTGTTCTACCGTACTGGCGATTTCGTCAATCGCTCTTGCGACGTAGTCACGACGCCAGATAACGGATTGACCGTTCGGAAGACGGGTCGTCGCATCAAAAACGCGGTTTCCAATTTCGGACGTGCCTTCAGGGGGGGGCCCCGAATACACAAAATCCAACATCACGGCGTCACCGGCATATCCTCTCGGCTTTTCAAAAGCACGACGAGTATACGGATCTTCCATAAGCAGTTGCCAGATGGGATGTGATTGACATGTTCTGCGAAATTCGGGTATCTCTGCGGCTAAGTGTGCCGAATCACGAACCGCAGATAATTCACGACATAGTTTGTCAATTATCGCGAACGTGCCACCGGATTGAATTTGCGAAATAGCCTCGTCAAATAGAGGGTGTAGCGAGTTGTCTATCCACATCTCAAATTCCTTGCTTGACTTGAATCAAAAACACATTCAGTAGAAAAGACCCGGTTTCTGTGCAATCGCCGCGGGTGCCCCTTCCAAGCACAGGGCAAGACTCAGACGATCCGCCCGAGGCGATTCGGTTAACCTTCACAAACTCGCTGACGCGAAACAGTGGCACGGCGGCGTGCACGCCGTCGTGCCACCACCGACAGCTACATGCGTTTGATGTAGGCTTTGATGTCCGCTTTGTCTTGGTCGCTCATACCAAAACCAGGAACACCGGCGACGTTCTCGACGAAATTGAAATACCTCTGGTAGTGATCGAGCAACTGATCGACGTCCAACGCGCCACTATTGTGCATGTACGGAGCTGTCTGTTTGAATCCCCACAGGGTCGAGATTTTGAACGCATTGGCGTCTGCCGGATCACCGGTTATTAAGGCTCGACCGAGATCTGTCGAGGTGAGAACTGTTTCGTTGACCTCACCCTCGTTGAAGACGTAGCGGATCGGAGTCCCGCCGCCGAGTTCGAACTCGGACACAAATGCACTAATGAAGCGGGTGCCGACAGGGATGCCAAAAATCGCGTTGGCTCCAGGCGAAGTGGCGTTGAGCATGGGACCGCCGTGGCAGTGTACACACCGACCTTTAATCGGATTTCCGTTGATCGGGTTATCATCCGTAAAGAAAAGTCGTCCGCGTTTCTCGGATGCAGTGACCGCCTTGGGCAATTCGGGCGCGGCACCGCCAGCGGCAAACTGACGAAGACTATGAGAACTAAAAAGCGTCTTTTCAAAAGACGCGATGTCATTGAGCTCATCGCTGGAGGGGACTTCCGTGATCTGTGAGTGACGGAAGTAGGCGTCGAGTGCCTGAGCTTGTAGGTTCGGTTGACGCCCATCGGACATCAGTACCGGATCTAAGGCCGGGGTGTTAAAAACCGTCGGGACGCCACGAGGCACAACAACAGAGCGAGCGTCCGACCCAGTAAGACGAACGTTCTCCGGAAGATCGATGGTGACCAGGAACGTGGCATTGAAGCGGACGCGATCGAATGTATGACCGCCGATGACGTCGGCGGCGTCGTGTTGAAACAATGGATCGTGGGAGTCTAACCAGTTGACCTGTTTCACCGACAATGCACCCGTCTTTTCGGTATGGCACGTCAGACACGTACGACCGTTCCCTTCGAAGGTCGCTTTATTGAATAACTTTCGACCCTGATGTACCTGACGACGAACAGATGCAGGATCGGCAGCCTCCGCGCCGAATCCCGTAATCCATAAGCTATTGACGACCAGCAGCGTCGGCAGCATGAGTGTCGATTTCATTGTGTTTCTCCGATTTAACCGGGAGGGCGAGGAGGGCACTCATGAGTGCCTCCCCCGTTTCTGCATACGGTCTTATGAGTATGTACCGAAAAATTTCTACAAACCTTTCAGAGAATTTTCAAATGATGTTCGGCGGAGGGTGAGAAATCGATCACCTAGAAGAAGCACACCGAAGGAGTCGGGCTAGGCGGACGATCAAAAACTCGACAGCGAATCACGGATGCAAACGCACAGAAGCGTTCGCCCAATGGCCGGATCCGTCGTTATTGTCGCGTCGATGATCGGAAGACGACTAACGCAAGCCCTGGAAAAAAACCGTCCACGGCGCCGTTGCGTCGGGACTCTCAAGAGACATTGACGAGACGCGCGGGCCGTCGTTGCGGCGACACACCTGCCGTTTTTTCGTGTGTCCTGCCAAAAAATCACGTGGCCCAGTCGGCACACAGGACTTCGGCTTGTTCCAACACGAGCTTGGTGGCTTCGTCTTGGAGGTCTGGCGGGTAGCCGTGTTTTTTCACGATGCGGCGGACCATGACTCGGATCTTGGCGCGGGCGGATTCGAGAACGGTCCGGTCGATCGTTGCGTTTTGTCGCACGCTGGTGACGCGTTCGGCGGCGATGACTTTGAGTTCGTCGTTGCCCATTGCTTTCACGGCGCTTTCGTTCACGGCGAGCGCGTCGTAGAAGCAGATTTCGTCGTCGTTCAGGCCCAGATCTTCGCCGCGTTGGGTGGCGGCTTGCATCTCTTTGGCCAGTTGGATCCGTTCGTCGATCACCTCTTGCGTGGCGATGGCTCGGTTGTGGTAGGCGGTCAGGGTCTTTTGCAGCATCGCGTTGAAAGCGCGCGATTGAACGACGTTTCGCTGGCCGCGTTGCTTGATCTCGTTTTTGAGCAGCTTGGCGAAAAACTTGGCGGCGACGTTCTTGTGTTTCAGGCCGCGCACTTCGGCGAGGAACTTTTCATTGAGGACAGGATCGAGATGTTCGGTCGCTTGATGCCCGCTGCGGTGAACACGTCGATGATCTCGTCTTCGGCGGTGATGGCCTTCGAGACGCGTTGCCGGATAGCGTGGTCGAGGTCGTCGTGAGTCTTCCGTTCGCCGGACGGTTTTCGTTGGCAAGGCCGATCGCACGGTTTGGCCGACATCAGCCGGAACGCGCTAGCGTCCGGTTCAGTGAGCAACCGGGGCTAGCGCCGCGCGGCTAATGCGTGCGGGGGCACACAGTGCGAAGGCGCGGGAGATGTCTGGTGAAGCGAGCCTTCCCGTCTTCCTGTTGCAAGACGTGTTCTTGACCGGCGGGCAGCAGGCCGAGCCGTTCGGCCGACGTGCCGATCATCCATTTCGACCAGTCGAAGCCGTGCATCAGGTCGCAGCAGACTTCGTACTTCTCCAGCAGCACGGCGACCGCTTGAACCGTGTCGATGATGGGCGAACCTTGGCCGCCGCTCTCGGTGTAAGTGGCCAAAGCCTGCTTCAACTGATCGGCCAGTCCGAGGTCATCGACGATCAGCCCGCCCTGCTTGTCGCGGAAGACGCGGTTCACGCGAGCGATGGCGTTCGAGGAGTTCCGTCGTTCTGTCGAAGGCATGAAAATCTACGACAAGACATTTTCGATCTTGATGGCCTTCCACAAAGTCACTGATCCGCGTTGTCCCGCTGAGGCCGGCGTCGGCTTTGCACAGATGCCGGCGACGCCCGTCGCGCCTGCCGGGGCGTAGTAGTATTAGAATGCCTCCAGCTTCATCGCGTGAACGTTGGCGGCGGCGAACACTTTTTCTTCGGCAGCGTAGAGCTTCTCCAGGTCGGCGGTGCGGACGAGGCACTGCAGCATCGTGATGTTCGGTGTGTGCGTCGCATCAAGCGTGAAGCCCTTCGGATACTCCTTGAGCAAGCGGCCGTTGTTGGCGGCGGAATGTTTGAGCATCGTCGCGTCGGGCTGCAACAGGATGTCGATGGCAGTGATCTCGGACTGCACGACAGGGAAGACGGACTTCCAATCATTCTTCATGCTCACGACGGTCCAGCCGTCTTTCTTCGCATGGTCTTCCAACGCGGGCGTGAAGTAGCCGTATTTGACGTCCGGCAGTCCGCGTGCGGGGCCGTAGGCAAATTCGCGTGTGGCATCGTCGTGTAGCACGAGCAGCTCGAACCGCGCGCCAATGCCGCCCTGCGTGTATTCCAGCATCTGCTGGTCGCCCACCGAGTTTCCGAAGGCGGCGATGGGCCGGCGGCCGATGTGCTGGTTGATGCCGACGGGCTTGTCGGCTTTGTCGTCGTTGAAGTTCAACTGCGGCAACCGCACGAGCACGGTCTGGCCGTCGCGCAGTTCAAACTTCGTCTTCATGCTGCTGCCGATGACCTGCTCCGGCGGGATGCCATAAGCCTGCTCCGTCCACACGCGCATGAACTCGATGCCGCCGCCAGAGACGATGAAATTCTTGAAGCCGTTCGCACGCAGGTAGGCAAGCACTTCGAGCATCGGCTGATAGGTCATGTCGAGGAAGCGCTTGCCGGTCTGCGGATGCTTCGCGGTGGCGATCCAATCCTTGACGAGCTGCGCAAACTCGTCGGTGGTCATGCCGGTGTGCGTAGCCATGAAGAGTTCCATCAGCCCGTGGTCGCCCCCTTTGAGCGCCGTTTTCACATCGCCCTTGAGAATCGAGGCGAACGGTTCTTTCGTTTTCCATTCAGGATGCTGCGGCGTGAGAGCCTTCACGCGGTCGGCCACGAAGTAAAACTGGACCGGCACCGGCTGTTCGCTCCAGAGCGTACCGTCGTTGTCGAACACCGCGATGCGTTCGGGGACGGGCACGAAATCGGACGAGCCGGGTTTCGTCACCTTCTCAACAAATGTGATGATGGATTGTTTGGCCGGGCCGTCGTTCCATGAAGGCAACGGGTCGGCGGCGCAGGTGATGGTGGTCGCGAAAGCCAACACGCAAACGAGCGCGGCAGCGAGAGACGAACGGCAGAATGAATTCATCGAGAACTCTCCCAGAACATTGAGAGTAAGAAGCGACCTGGCAAAGTGCCCGGTCGCTCGGAAATCAGCCGGCACGCGCTAGCGTCCGGTTCGTACGTCTCCAAGGAACCGGACGCTAGCGCGTGTCGGCTCATCAGTCGCTTACTTCGACGGCGCTTCCTTCAGCTTCTCCAAGACTTCATCGAGGTTGAAGCTCGCGGCCTTCTGACGCTGCGGGTAGTCCTTGAACGTCATCAAGAATTGGCCCACAAAGTCCTGCGCGGGGACGAGCAGGAAGACATGATCCATCAGCCAGTCGTAATAGGTGTTCGAGGTCACGTCGGCCCGCTCGTACGGGTCGGTGCGAAGATTGAAGATCTTCGGGACTCGCAGAGCTACGAACGGCTCGGCCCAGATTCGCAGCGTGCCTTGAATTCGCTGTTCCATGAACACGATCTTCCAGTTGTCGTATCGCAAGGCGGTGAGTTGCTGGCCGTCGTTGCAATACAGGAACGATTCGCGCGGGCTTTTCTCGACTTGCCCGGTCAGGTACGGGACAAGGTTGTAGCCGTCGAGATGAACCTTGTAGGTCATGTTGCCGACGTTGTAACCCTTGAGCAGCTTGTCTTTCACCTCGGTATCGCCTGCGATCGCCAGGATGGTCGGCAGCCAGTCGTGGTGAACGACCATCTGGTTCGACACGCTCCCCGGCTTGATCTTGCCCGGCCAGCGGACCATGCAGGGGACGCGATACGCGCCTTCCCAGTTCGTGTTCTTTTCGCTCCGGAACGGCGTCATCGCCCCGTCCGGCCACGAGTTCATGTGCGGGCCGTTGTCCGTCGAGTACATGACGAAGGTGTTGTCCGCGATTCCCGCGTCGTCGATCGCCTTGAGCACCGTACCAACGTTCTTGTCGTGATCGATCATCACGTCGTGGTAATCGCTCTGCCAGCGGCCGGACTGCCCCTTGCTCTCCGCCTTGACGTGAGTGCGAAGGTGCATGTGAGTGAAGTTGACCCACGCGAAGAACGGCTGGCCTGCTTTCGCCTGCCGCTTGATGAAGTCGACCGAGCGATCTGCGATGTCATCGTCGATGGTTTCCATCCGCTTCTTGGTCAGCGGGCCGGTGTCCTTAATGATCTGCTTGCCGACCTTGCCGAATCGCGGGTCGGTGGTTTCGTCGTCTTTGTCGCTGGCCTTGCAGTCCATCACGCCGCGTGGGCCGTATTTGGCTCGGAACGCGGGATCCTTGGGGTAGTCCGGCAGCTCCGGCTCTTCTTCGGCGTTCAAGTGATACAGATTGCCGTAGAACTCATCGAACCCGTGAACGGTCGGCAGGAACTCGTTCCGGTCGCCGAGATGGTTCTTGCCAATCTGAGCTGTCGCGTAGCCGAGCGGCTTGAGCATTTCCGCGATGGTAGGGTCTTCCTTCCGCAGCCCGAGCGTTGCAGCGGGTAGACCAACCTTCGTCATTCCGGTGCGCATTCCGTGCTGGCCGGTGATGAACGACGCCCGCCCGGCCGTGCAACTTTGCTCGGCGTAGTAGTCGGTGAAGATCATCCCTTCCTTGGCCACTCGGTCGATATTCGGCGTGCGATAACCCATCAATCCCATCGAGTAGGCGCTGATGTTCGACTGGCCGACGTCGTCGCCCCAGATGATGACGATGTTCGGCTTCTTACCCACTTTGGTTGCCTTCTCGACCTGAGCCAGCGTGGCGGCGTTGGCCTCCGCGACCGCATCAGCGAGAGCCAGCGTCCGGTCGATCTTCGCTTCGCAGCACGGCGCTTTCCCCGTTGGTGCGTGCGGGCTTGCCTCTTTGGCACCGACGCTTGATGGTCGAGCGACATCGGCTCGCGCAGCATCGCGTGGTTCGCCGGAAGCCGCCAGAAAGCCGAGCACGGCTCCGGTCGCCAGTACGGCGATGGTTTGAATGTGTTTAGTGAACCTCATTGATGTCTCCTGAAAAGAATTGAAGGGAACCGGAAGTGGTTTGTTCGTGGCCGACGCGTCTCGCGTCGGCCGGATGCGAGACGCATCCGACACTTTACGGGGACTTCACGCATCGAAACCCAACGTGTGACATTCCAGTGTCGGGTGATAAACCGTGCCGAGCGCTCGGCCGATAACGCGAACAATACTGATCGTTGCACAAGAAAGAACCGCCGCGCTGTGCCCGGCTGGCGGATCGAGGATTGCGGGGGTCAAAGCCGCGTTCGATGAGTGGGTTGGAAATCACTTCCGAGCCGGATCGACGAGCGTAGGCGTCGCGGTCGTAGGCGTCCGCGCACCATTCCCACACGTTGCCCGCCATGTCGAACAAGCCGAAGCCGTTCGGCTTGAATGAACGCACGGGAGCTGTGCGAATAAAGCCGTCCGTCTTCAAGTTCGCGTGCGGAAATGCTCCCTGCCAGATGTTCGCGAAGACGCGCGAATCGCTTGGAGCGTCGTCGCCCCAAGCATACGGCTTGTCGATCAACCCGCCGCGCGCTGCGAACTCCCATTCGGCCTCGGTCGACAACCGCTTGCCCGCCCACTTTGCGAACGCCACGGCGTCATACCACGAGATATGCACGACCGGATGCTGCTCGCGACCAATGAGATTGCTGTCGGGCCCTTCAGGATGTTTCCAATTCGCCCCGGGAGTCCACTTCCACCACTGCGAAAAATCTTTGAGGTCCACCGGCCCCTCGGTCATCGTGAAGACGAGCGACCCCGCCACCAGTTGTTCTTTCGACGGAGCCGGCGTTCCCGGCGGCAACTGTGCGAGGATTTCTTCCGCCGACGGAGCCTTCTCCGCCGTCGTGAGGTATCTAGTCGCCTCGACGAAC
>Ga0315284_10010990_pt1 | contig 12899 bp, 13 predicted proteins | sample YL17G09_16_MG_FD_203696 | JGI IMG/M metagenome (GOLD analysis project Ga0315284, IMG submission 203696) | Sediment microbial communities from Yellowstone Lake, YNP, Wyoming, USA - YL17G09_16 | ecosystem: Environmental > Aquatic > Freshwater > Lake > Sediment | place: USA: Wyoming | collected... | reverse complement strand
GACAACATCTTGGCAAAGTACAAGTAGCCTGTTTTGTTAAGGCTGAGCAAAGGGCCCTTAGATCAGCGGCAGATCGTTGCCTTCGCAAGGCAAAGGCCGCGGGTTCAAATCCCGCAGGGTCCACTTAAACTACTGGCGGACTGCGAAAAGGTACAATTTTCGGTGTTTTTTGCAACTGGATACGCATATTTCTTACGGCCTCGAAAGCATCGGTTTGGTCGCTCAAATTGACCCCGATATATTTAAGGGTCATATCCGTAGATTCGTGCCCCATGACCGAGGCGATTGTCTCGATAGGGACCTTCGCGAGCCACATTAGGCGGCCTCCGGTCCGCCTCAGCGTGTGGTGCCCCAAGAACCTGATTCCCGAGGCTCCCTGCAGCGCCTTGAGCCGATTATCCAATGCGGTCCTCTTGTAGGGTACGAGCCTGTCCTCCATCGAAGCAGGACCCATTCTCAGCTGCCGGTATTCGAGGTATCTCCTGATAATCTCCTGGGACTCCCCAGGCACCAGTGAGACGGTCCTCGGCTTTCCCCCTAGCCGTCCTTTCCCGAGCACATCGAGCCTATTCTCATGCACATCCCGAATCCTCAGTCTTTGGATTTCGATGCGCCTGAGGCATAGGTCTAGCTCGAAATGGACGAGCAGGGCCGTCAGCGGGTCCATTTCCATAGCTGTCTCTCTGATTCTTGTCGCCTGTTCTGGCTCAAGCCAGTCTACGTGCGTCCTTGCCGATAGTGGCCATTGTGGTCTCATCTTGAGTATTGCCGGATTTCCGCACCATTTGAGGAATCCTGCGAAGGCCGTCCAGTAATATTGCCGGTTCCTGGAGCATCCTGTCAGATGATCGAGAAGGTATCGGAGGTCCCTCTCTGCCATCCTCATGGGATTGTCCGGCCCATTGCCCTCTCGGACAATGTCATGGCATCGCAGTATTGCCCATCTATACTGTTGGACGGTCCTTTCCGCAAATCGTGCTTCATTCTGCATATACTCAACATATCCAGTTAGGCATCTCAGGAAGGGCGTCGTTCTTGGCATATTGCGCCCTCCCATATCGGAATGGGCATCCTCTGGCGTATAGTTATCGCCAGCCTCGTCCAGGGCACATTCCTTTGAGATGACTATCCTCATGTTGGCTCTCCCATCCGTTTGTATCTGTCGTTGCTTGAAGCCTTAGGACCTATCGCGTTTCACAATTTTCGAGACTCCCCAGGTTCCTTGAAGCCGAGCGAGTGGAGCGCGGCCACGCTCTCCTTAAATTCGATGGTCATGTGACTTCTGCAATTGGGCTCACAATTGCATTTGCAGGAAAATGTGCCAGAGCCGATTTCCCTGTTGATGATGCCAAGTGCTTTCACGAATCGATTATGGTTGTTCCGGAGACGCGATAGCTCCCCAGCCGATTTCTCGCCACTAGCTGCCTGAGATTTCAACCCGGCAATTGCCTTCTCGGCTTCGGCAAGTCGAACCCTCGTTGATCTCAATTCCTCCTCCTGCGTGCTCATCTCCTTCTCCAATTCGTTTGCACTTGCTAGTAAGATGCTAACCCAAGCTGTGACGGTCAATCCTTCTTTTTCCGCCCGCACCTCTAAGTCACGATACACGGTGCCCGGAATGCGCATATTCAGTCGTCTGTTGAGCGTCTTCTCGGCTGGCGTTACAACGGGCGCAGCCTCCGTTACAGGCTTCGCAGGTGCGCCGAGATGATCTCCTTCGACCTTCGCGGTAGCTTCCACGGTACAAGCAGATTTCTTCAAAACGCCTGCGGGTGCCTCTTTCTTACTGGCTTTGGTGACGCCTGTAGGCGTCTTAGAGACTTCCGTAGCACACATCTATGGCACCCTCCGATGTCTTCTATGACGGTGAACGCGTAACGCGCCGGGCGAAGGCCCGACGTAGTCACATTTCGAGCATCTGTATCTCTTTGGCATGATAGCCTTCCGGATTTTCTCGAATAGTTCGGTCATCAACATCATCACCTAATAAGGGGGTATATAAGGAGTGATTCCGAAAAATTTCCTTTTGCTTTCTCAGCGCTTGGTCCTAAAACTACTGGCTAGGATTATGCTCATTGGACCGCGTTGAACTCGAAAATCGTAATAATGTTCGAAAAAAAGCCTTATTTTCTGACGAGGGGTTGATAATGAACGAAAGAAACGGAAAAAGATAAATGCTCTGCCAATATGGATTCCGATTGGAAGACTCCGTTTGTTAGAGATGGTTGAGGACTATTGCGAAATTTCATTTCTGATTCCTCTCAGCAAGAAATCTTTCTGAGAAAGGCAGGAATCTCACCATGTAGATTTATTTCTGAGGAGCAAAATGGGTTCGGGAGAAATCTTATCTTTTCAAATCTGTCTCGGAACAAGAGTCCGGTGACATTGTTCATATTTTGATCTGTAAGCAATATTCCTGGCTCGGAAAGATACGTGAAATCATTCGGAATCATCCTTCTTTCATTCAAGAAACTCTCCCAACCATTCTTCAATGCAAGTTCGATCTTTTCCCATTGAGGCACGTAATCCTGGGGCGATCCGATAATGGCCTGCCAGTTTCTATTAATGAGATCAAGATGCCGATTATTCGCTTGACCGAGGGTGGTTCGCTTTCCATATAACATTATTTCAAATGAAGTCCGATCAAAGAGCGATTCTCCGCAATCATAGGCGATAAGGTATGGTGGCCCCAAATAATCGGGTCTAAACGAGGATCGTTTCTTCGCTTTTCTGGATATATCTGTTGAGACATTGCGGCATAGTTCATCCTCAGGCACTTCAATACACTGGGTGATAATCGGCCCTGGGCATCCATTCTCAGTTCCAGTTGGTTCAATTTCGAATCGCACACCCATTGTGTCGATCGTATATGGAGGGACCCGTAAGATATTGCCAAGAAATTGCTCCATGAACTCACCGATACTCATGAGCACAATATCGTTCTGATTATGTCTCTGTTCTCTTGCGATTTGCGGAATTGAGAGTTCTTCCTTCAACTCGACATCGATTCTCACTCTAACGCCTGGCAATCTAGTAAACAAAATCCTCAGGAAACCTAAAATCGTTCCAGTTATCGTGTCTTCACTCAGACTCGTAACTTCAACGATGATTCTTTCCACTTCGGAAATGCAAATAAAATCCGGTGATGCCCCATCATTGCTATTTGCCAGAATAAATTCAACCTTCTGGCCATTTCTGATAAAATATTGCGCAAAATGAAGTTCCGAAATAAAGGAATGGAAGCTTCTAATATCCCCAATCTGCACTATTTTCTCAAGGAGATTGACACACTCACATTTTCTAAAATCACGAAACAAATCATCAATCGAAAAGAGAAAATCTCGATCCTGGCCATGCTTATCCATTATCTTCTCGAATAAGGGACCGTTCATTTGCAAGGCCCAATCAATGTTCTCAAAAGCGTTTGGCATTCGGGAAATGATTTTACAACCACCTGACCAAGTTTAATGTTCTCATCGTCTGAAGACTTTCCATTCTTTCTTAAATGTTTGGAAGAGTCCTTCAAGAGCGATTAGGATATTTGGGTATACTTCGAGCAACTCAAGCTTCTTCTGGGAGTCTTTGATCAAATGGTTCAATTCGTTGACTGACAGTTCTCGTCTGTATGTCTCCTTTCCTTTATCGGAAATATCCCAAAGGGCAATCGTTCTATCATCCTTAAATTCAAAATGACCATGAGCAAAGCCGTTTCTGATATGAAAGAAATCTGACTTGCCATCTGCGGCACTGTTGTCGATGACAAGAAAATCCTCAATTATTTGCTCCCTCTTCTTCTTATCCTGAATTGATGGTAAGTACCAACTCAGAATTCTTCTACGCGCGAAACCGCCTTTGGATTCATAGATCACGATTAACCCAAGCCCCATAAGGAATATAGCTACGCGATAATCCGATACGGTCTTGAAACAACTCTGAAGAACTCCAAGCGTCTTTTCGAGATGAGCAATGTCATCGGGCGTCCATTTTTCTTGCTGAAGATCAATCAACTTTCCATTTTTCTTCTTTTTGACCTCAAATGCTTCGCGTAGCAATTCTTTGATAATCTTCAATCCATTCTCATAGGATTTGCCTTGTTGTGAGAATTCCAGTTCATAAATAGTTACGAAATCCTCCAAAACCCCCCAATCCCAGGTACCGTTCTTTTTTCTTTTCCTAAGGAGGAGTTCAAGCGCTTTGTGAGAGTCATGAAGTTCGGTTATTTTTAAGGAAGGAAGCAACGATTCCAATCGTTTGAATGCTATTTCTTCTTCCGGACTTTTCCATTGCATAGTATATGTCATTGTGCAGTCATCATCATATTATCTTGGGTTGGGGCCTTCGGTCTCGATTCGAGGAATTGTGTTGTGTCGAGATAATTAATATGTGTCTTTGCTTTGAGCTATGAAAGCCTACTTATCCGAGGTGGCTGATTCTAAGGCGTTTGAAATGGCAAAAATAACAAGGGATGGGTTAATTGAAGCTGTGAAAAAGGCGGCGTCCGGGGAGTTATCTCTCACATCCGCTGAGTTCTCCAAAAGAAGTGGAATCAAGAGAAGGGTCGTCTATCAACTGTTTCCAGAGGGAGGATGGAAGGAGGTTCTCAGACTTGCTGGCCTTAAAGATGAAGGCTCTCGGATTCCTATCTCTGATGAGGAGATATTGAGCGAGTTCCATGCTGTTGTAATGTCGATAGGCAAAATCCCAACTTGGTTTATCTTTGACAATAAATCCAGAATATCATCGGATTTAGTCAGAAAGCGATTCGGAGGAACTCGGGGAACATTAAGACGATATAGAGACTGGTTGGCACTGAATTATCCCTCTTCCCCAATGATCGTTAAACTCGAAGGTTCGATCAATGATGAACCACGTGAGGGGGCTTCTTCCGAGAATTCAAATTCGGCTAGAAAATGGCCAAAAGTGGATGGAACCGAGTATGGAGAACCGATTGATTTTCGCGGGTTGAGACACGCACCAACCAATGAACTCGGGGTCGTCTATCTCTTTGGAATGGTAGCGGACGAGATGGGTTTCCTTGTTGAGGCTCTCCATACTGCCTATCCCGATTGTGAGGCGAAGCGCATTATAAAAGGCTCTGGGAAACGATGTCAGAGAGTCCGTATCGAATTCGAGTATCGCAGCAGTAATTTCATTGAGCATGGACACGACACAAAACTATGCGATATGATTGTATGTTGGGAACATGATTGGCCAGAATGTCCGCTTGAAGTCATCGAACTTCGAAAGATCATTCAAGAACTTGCGTAAATTGGACTATTCTTAGCATGGTCATCTATCGTTTGCCAATATATCCCCAATTCATCTTCAATCGATATATCAATATGACACGCCTTCGATTATGTTGTCTGATTGCCGAATATTATTTAGGAGAGGAATCGAAAAAGCCTTGAAAGGGGTTTGAGGGGCTCGTAGCCCCTCCTTTCCGTACCTTCCCGAAATGCCATAAATCGCCCAGACTGTACCTTTTCCGTCCGAGCCAGTAGATTTTGTGGGTTCAAATCCCGCAGGGTCCATTTTTTTCTTGCTGGCCAAATCCTTAGATTGCGGATTAGATTTTTCAGGAGAACGCATCAAACCCCTAGTTGAAGAGGGCTGTTTAGGCCCCCTTCAACATCCCTTTTTGTTAACCGTCTTAACCTGTTAACCTGAAAACCGATGTCTATAGTAACGCGTGCTAATCGGATGGGGCGATCTGATACAGTGGGCTCTTAGTTGACTTATTTATCAGAAAATAACATATTCTGACCAATGGATAACCCCCGAGCAAGAGGAATTGGCGAATGACTGATCCGACAGAGAATACTGTCAACGAACTCATGGCAAGTTATCTCAGATCTCAAGGACTTGAAATAACAGGCGAACTTTCGTCAAAGGCGGCTTCTGGAAGGAAACAGCCAGATTTTGAATTAAGAAATGGAAAGCTCGTCTATGGCGAGGGGGAATGGACCGGCTCGTATTCGAAGGGAATGACTCAGGCAATTGATTATGGTGATATTCCTGGCTCATCAGGATATTTTATTCTCGGATACCCAGAATCACTTCGCCGTAAGATCAAGCAAGAGCGAATTCAAACCACGGAACCCGAAGAATTGCTCTCAGGGGTCGAGTATCGAGGGCTTCTTAAATTGAAAGATACGCCATCCAGTATTTTTAAGGGGCAACTCCGAGACATCCCAGTATGGATTACTGACACGCTTGATAAGAAACCCAAGAAGGACCCTGAGGAATATGTAAGAATAATGAGAGATTTTGTCCACGATCTCTCAAATTATCTCGTTGAAGAACCTCTAGAGTATCAATCCCTTTTCGAGAATGTTGTATCTTCTATCGCAGAAAAGAAAGGGAAGAGAACAGCCGCTCGAAAGGCCGCGGCTTATCTTCTGCTTAATCAGATAGTCTTCTATAGTGTAATCTCAAAAGAGGGACATGTACCACTAATCGATGAGAGCAGTATCAAAGTTCCTGGCCAGTTGCATGAACAATACTTTAAATTAGTCACTGATAAAATAGATTATCATGCCATTTTTGATTTTGACGTTGCCTCAATTTTCCCGAAGAAATCAAACCAATTTATTGTTGACATTATCAGGAATATTAAGGAAATCGCCCCAGAGGAATTCACGCGAAATCTTCTCGGGTCAATCTTTCATTCATTGATACCCAAAGAAGTCAGGAAACCTCTCGCGGCATATTATACGAATCCAACTGCCGCCTCTTTGTTAGCTAATCTATCCATCGAAACACCAAAATCATGCGTGGCGGATCTCGCTTGCGGCTCAGGCACGCTCCTAGTGGCTGCGTACAATCGGAAATCAGAATTGTCCGGTGGTGAAGTTTCAGAATCTAAACATAAGCGCTTCATTGAGAAAGAACTTACAGGGATAGATGTCATGCCATTTGCCGCGCATTTGGCGGTCGTTCAACTTGGCCTAAAGAACCCCGGGTACATGACGGATAATGTTAGAATCGGAGTGAGCGATTCGACAACCCTATCCCCTGATTCTATAATCGATCCTCTTCACAAGACAATGCCAAAAGGCCAGCGTAAGATTTACGAATATGAAGAAAAGAATCTCAAGAAGTTGCATCAAAAAGAGGGCGCAATATCCGGAAGAGGAGCTGGCACGGCTTTCAAAATGGGATATTTCGATGTTGTACTAATGAATCCCCCCTTCTCTCGGAAGCAGAATATCACTCGGGATTTGAGAATGGAATTGCAGACAAGATTCAAGGACTATCCTGATTACATTAGCGATGAACAAAATTACAACCTCTATTTCGTGTATCTAGCGGACAAATTTCTGAATTCAGGTGGTCGAATAGCGATGGTCCTGCCAGCCACCATGTTAAAACAGAAAAGCTCAGTAGGTTTTCGAAAACTGATGAGAGACCGTTACGATGTTGAATTTATCATTCTTACAGAGTTCCGTTCCGCCTTCTCCGAGGACACATCTTTCAGAGATATGCTATTCATAGCATCGAAACGAGCAAACGACTCAAGAGAAAAAAAGGTTGTCACAGCAATACTAAAAGTCCTTCCTTCTCAGGTCAACTATGATGAAATCAAGCAACAGTTGGTTGATTTTTCCAATAGCAAGAGTGCGGTAATTGAGACCTCACTAATGCGCGCCAAAAGGATAGGGGAAAAAGAGCTACTGGATAGCGAAGATTGGAATCAGTTCCTTCCCGGCGAGACTCTGGCTGATGAATCACTACCTCCCGGGATGGTGAAACTGGGGTCACTTGTCGATAGAGTTGTTCAAGGGTTCAGATACGAAAAGAATAGTGAATTCGTCAGCACTAAGGATACCATGATTTCAATCCCTAGAGATGGGCGGGTCCGGATAGATCTCCAAATCGACGAAATCTTAGATTCAAAATATTCTGTGAAAAATCCTATTGGTGACAAGAATTTCATTATTCCATTCTCATCAACATCCCCTGCCATCAGGACGGCTTCGTGGCAGAAGACAATCGAAATCAAGCATCCAATGGATTTCATCATAATGGAACGATTTAGCAAAGACGAATCCCTTTGGAGCCAGAAAGACATTGATAAGATGCTAGTGAAGAGAAGGGAACATATCGAGAGTCGGAGAGCAAATCTAACATTGGCCGGGTATGGAAATATCGATCTTTCTTCTCCAGGAACCTTCTTTTTAGCCTTTTATTCAAAGGAGTTGATTGCCCCAACTTGGTCCTTCTGGTCGCTTCCTTGTTCTATTCGGGATCATTCAATCATCCTATCATTATGGCTAAACTCATCATTCGCCCTGGCAGAACTATTGCAGCGTAGAACAGAAGTTCGAGGCTCTAATCTCAAATGGCGAAAGGGGGAAATTGAAAAATTAGCCGTGCCAGATATTTCGAATATGAGTAAGCAAAATATCGATGACGCAAAATCTCTATTCGTGAAGGTTAACAAGCTAGATCCCCCATCCTTAATAGAACAACTTGAGAATTCCTTCGAAGGAAGGATGCTTATTGACCGCTTTTTCGCCGATATTCTAGATATGAAGAAATCTGACAAGGAAATCGTCGAGTTACATCGGGAAATGTCTGCTCGGCTACGCAAAATGCAGAGCATGATGAAAAGAGACTGATTATCATTCTTACGAAATTCGGAGAAGTTTTTATTCCCTTTAGCATATGTCAGACATAAATGTCATTACTGGATGATAGAAAATCATACTTTATTTAACAATGCCGGGCCGTCCAAGCCCTTATCTGCTGCAACTTGGCATTGAGATCGCCGCTATAGGGTATTTTATGCGTTGCCATTTTATCCTCCTCGGAGTCGAATCCCCTCTTCAGGAGATAAGACTTATTCCCGGCTATAATCAAGAGCACTTTCGCCTACCTATAATGAACATCCTTTTCAACAACGAAATCTGATGGCCTCTAAATGAATGAAAAGTGCCCAGAGTGCGGCGGCCGCATCGCTCAGAACGATGTTCGCGCCGAACGCTATTGTGAAACCTGTGGGTATGTCACTGAATTTGGAATGACTGAGGCCCGGCCCCGTCTTTCAATTCAAAAACCCATAATGAGGAAAGATAAGAGGAACGAGATCAAACAGAGAACTATCAAGCAATTATGGCAGATTCTGGAGAAGTATCCGACTCTGAGGGACAACTTTAAGCGCATGATAGATTCCGGCATTTTCGAGGGCCCTTTAAAAAAACACGTATCGATCGAGAGGCAGATCAAAAACTTATGCCTTCCTTGTTTCGAAGAAGCGCTTCTTGATTGCCCCACGCCTGAATTTCCATCTCGCGAGGATTGGTCTTCCATCCTGACTATAATATTCGATGAGGATATCATCGAAATGGGGCTGGATATTATCGTCTCGGAGGACCGAGCTAGATATGACATGATGGCTGGTCTCTACTCCGCACTAAAAGACATGTACGATCACAATCCCGCTTGCAGAGAAGCGGTCTTCGATGAACTTCAGCAAGATACATTGAGGCACCTCTTGTCCGATCGCCGATGGCATCTTTATCCATCCAAGAGATCTAGAGATAAGCAACATGCGCGGGGATCTAAGGAACTGTCTGAGTGGCTCAACGAATATATTAAGGAGGGTAGAACAGACTCTCCTTTCGTACATTTTGCATCAACTATGAAGAGATCAAATGTTAAGAAACTTCTTAATATTTGAAATCTTATGATATATATCTGGCTATCAAAATCTACGCATTAGTTGCGGTATTGATGAGAAATAGAAGATGACCTCATCAATGAAAGAAATTGAATTGAAAGTTAATTTTGGCCTTGTATTACGGGGCGACATTCTCGCATTGCATGAGGTCACAGAGGGCATCGACCTGCTGATTTCAGAGCATCCGGAAGTCCGGCTCGTCCATAGGCACCTCTCCGCCTCGAAGCTCTGGATCAAAGAAGGAGATGACATGAATGGTACTGGCAGAACCTTACCGTGAGGAGGATGGCGAGATCGGCTTTGCGATTATCGAGAATCCCGAGAATCCCAAGGCATATTGTGCGACCCTTTTCGAACTGAAGGGAGAGGGCATGAGCGAGACGATAGGACCCCCGACCGTGTTTAATGGCCATCCCCTATGGCCATCATTGACCCCCTTTTCAAGTGGACTTCAGAAGGGGTCTAAGAAGAAGAATAGGATGTCTATCTGTAATGTCTGTCTGTCTGTTGTTAGCCGAGAGAGGGACATCCCATGAAGAAAAGGTCCCTCGATGGCGCGGAGAAGATGGTTCCAGTCCATCTTACGATTCATCATGGACAGCATCAATGGCTCGTGGACCAGCATATCAGCCGGTCAGCACTATTCAGATCAGCAATCGACGACCGGATGAAGGGCGACTCCGATTATGAGGCGAAGGAATTGATCAGGGAGTTCGCCCGCCTAAGCACAAGGACCGATGAAATCAGAAATGAAATATTGAGACTGACGGGCAAATCCATAGACGCATATCAGGCCGCTGATACCTGCATCGACAATAATCCCGATATTCCGAAAGTAAAAGTCCTCTATAACGCCCTCTCGCCCGATCAAAAGCAGATGCTCGATGACCCGACCAAGCTGCATTTTCTCAAATCATGGCTTGAAACGCGAGCGGGAGATTACGGACTCTCACATCTCCCTCCGGATCATATCATAGAGCTGTTGAAGGAAGGTGTATGAAACATGACAAAATCTAGCAAAAACAGACAAGAGTCGGTGCAATTGAGTATGGAACAACTGAACGCCATCGACCTGTTGGTAACAGGTCTCTCAGATCGCGAAGTAGCGGAGAAGGTCGGAGTCGCTCGTCAGACAATTACGAATTGGCGTCTATACCACCCCGGATTCCAAGCCGAGCTGAACAGGAGGCGCAGGGAGATATGGGGGAGCAGCGGGGACAGAATGCGCTCTCTTCTCCCGAAAGCCCTCGATAGGATTGAGAAGACTCTCTCCGACGACGATAATCCGAACGCATGGAGGGCGGCTCTCGAAATGCTCAGGGCAACCGGGCTATATGAGCAGGATCTCGGTGCAATCGGAACGGATGATGCAAGGGAGATTGCCAAGAGCGCGATTAAGAAGCGTTCACCCTTGGATGTGCAACTTGAAGAATTGACGGGTTCCAAGGTCACGGAAGAGGAGATAGATGCCTCCTTAGAAGAGATGCTTCGAAAGGCTGATTCCGAGGTAAATTGACGGGTGAGCCATCCGAATGAAATCTGACGGGTAAAGAGGGGGGATATGTCGGCTTACACAAGGGCGTCAGAATCTTCAGGGAGGGGGATTACATACCCGGAAGGCGATTCCCTAGCCGAGGCGAGGATACCACAATATGATGGACAACTCGCCCTGGGAGAAGACCCGCATGAGCGCATCGAAGAGGCTTCCCATATCCGCGCGGGTCGCTCCGGAAGCAGAAAGAGAACCGCAAAGGGTCGGTTCAAGCGGTTGCGGAACGAGATGGGCAAGTATCCCTTCTCCATAGTGGCAAACCAGCTGCTCCGCGAGACTGATCCTTGGTATGCTCAATCGACGCGAGATCAGCGAAGAAGGAAGTTCCACAGGATCCACAAGGTCCTGCAGGAGCTCCGGAAGTCCGGAAGGATCTCCACGACGAGCCCAAAGAACATGACTGAGGGGGATGTCGCGCAGTTCTGCGGGTGGTGCAAGGAACGGCTAGACGACTCGACCTCCGTTAGATACCTGAAGTTCCTTGACGAGATCCTGCAGTCTGCGGGCAATAATTCGGTGAAGGCTCTCAAGCTGAAGAGGAATAGGAATCTGCCCCATCCGACGGCAAAGACTATTCGAACCATCCCCTTGGATGTATTGGATTGCCTCCTTCACGGCAATTGGGAGCTTGAGAATGAGTGGTGGAACGCGACAGGGAAGGCGGCCCTCGCCCTATATGCCCATTCAGGCATGAGGTCGAGCGAGGTACGCCTTGCGAAGCTGGCCGATCTCAGCCTTGAACGCTCGGAGATCGTGGTATCATCTCCGAAAGGGCACAGGAAATGGGCATCGGGAGATGAAGTCGCCCCTATCATGCCCGGTGCTTCACCAGTGCTCAGGGCGTATCTCGAAACAAGGGCGCAAATCCTAAGAGAGAAAGGGCTGAATCCGGCAGAGGTTGAACCGCTCTTCCCCTATTTTGCGAAGGATGGGAGCGTCGGATGCTGGGGACACCAGATATGGATCAGGCTGAAGAGCCATATCGAACTCGCCTCCGGGACGAAGTTCAAATGGAAGGAGATGAGGCCCACCTTCGCGCAGAAGTCTGTAGATCTCGGAGTGCCGATTGAGGCGGTATCGAAGGCATTGAGACACCGTTCGACAACAACGACGGAGGAATACTACGCGCGGATACGGTCGGAAAGCGCGTTCTCCAAATTACGGCAGGCATGGGAAGCCCCTGTCGTCGAGAATGCAGGGAAAATCTCAGAACGCAAATTAGAATTTGGCCAGTAACTGGCTCTCAGATTCCGCAGGGTCCACTCACTTATCAACTAGGTATTTTGACGATAAGCCTTATCGTATGTGAGATTCATCAAGACATGAGGGATCCCATCGAACCTGGTAAGTCGAATGACAAATTGATACTGATGTATGTCCCCTATGCGATAGAGAGGATCAGGCTCTTTCGAAATGTAAACGTCGAGGAACTCCGATACGTCAAGAAGACATCGCCTGAATTTTTCAACTTCATCCGAAATCAGAATTGCGAGGAGCACATCAAGTTCCTGGCCTCTTATCGCAAAGACCCTTATTTCGGAGTCTACATCGAACAGATGCTGTCACCGAAAGGGTTGAAATGGCTCCGACTGAACTTCCCTCTGATGAAGCAAGTTGCGGAAGAAGATAATAAGAGTATTATCGAGCAGATTTCTCGCACAT
>Ga0315284_10010989_pt1 | contig 12900 bp, 12 predicted proteins | sample YL17G09_16_MG_FD_203696 | JGI IMG/M metagenome (GOLD analysis project Ga0315284, IMG submission 203696) | Sediment microbial communities from Yellowstone Lake, YNP, Wyoming, USA - YL17G09_16 | ecosystem: Environmental > Aquatic > Freshwater > Lake > Sediment | place: USA: Wyoming | collected... | reverse complement strand
TAGAAAATTCTAATATTATTGTCCAAAATAATACTGCAACTGCATCAACTAATGGTATTAATGATACTTATGTATTAGTAAGCGGTAATTTAAGAACTTCTAATCCTAAGAAATATTTAATTCCAAACAATGTTAAAAGTGGATTTTTTAATAATTCTTCCACAGTTAATTTACAAAATAATGTAAATAATACAGGTAAATGGGTTATATTAGGGTTTAATTTAGATAAAGAAGGTGATTTAATTACTACTTTAAATGCTATTCAAAAGAAGATGTAAAATTGAATTAAAAATTAAAAATTAAATTGAAATTTAAAAATTAAACTTTATTTTTTTCATATATATATATTATAGTAATGAATAATAATATAATATTTGTATTTCTTTTAGCTTGTATTCTTTTTATTTATGGAATATTATTTAATATTAAAAATAAACAAACGCAACTTATAATAGAAAGTTTTAATAATGTACAAAATATTTTTAAAGAACCCTTAAAAGAATTAAATAACAATCAACAAGGAATCTATTTATCAAGAATGGAACCATTTATGTTAGGTACATGGACAACAAATGAATCAACTGTGACAGGAAATCAAGTAAATAATATTATGACAATTGCTAAAAATGAAGATAAAAATAATAAAACTATATCCATATCTAATGTTGAATATCCAATTAGTTTTATTGGCGAAGGTGTTGTTATTACAGAAAAAGTAAATGATACAAGTATTTTAATAAATTTTTTAAATTTTACACAAACATCCGACTTACAACAACCTTTTAAAGATGTAGTAGGATTACCACGAGGAATTGTTTATTTTACTGGAAAAATACAAAAAACATACTTAACATACAAATTATTAAATGGAATTACATTAAATAAAAATCAAGATGAATTGAAAAGAATTATAGAAAATAAAATTTTTGGTGTTAAACCACCACCATTAAATTATGATATTTTTACCTATAAAATAATGGTTGATAATTATAAATATCCTGATAATATGATAACATTTACAAATAAAACAATACCTTATTATAATATTGCTAAATGGCGTACTGATAAACTTAAAAATATTTATCACAATAAAATTATGTTTTCTATGAAAAGAATATATCAAGGAGCAAATAATGAAAGAGTTACAACCCAAATGAGTCAAAAATATGATACTGTGCCATTAGATGAAAATGGTTTAAGAAATCAAATTACAATTAAAAAGGCGCAAGAAGAATTATTATTAAATAGAATTACAAATAATTTTAAATTAGTACAAACAGAAGTGTATTATTATTATATTCAAAAAACTACCCAAGATTATCAATATCAAGATAAAAATTTATTATATAATAGTTCTTCAAATATGAATTTAATTGGAAACTTACAAAATTCATTTACAAATTCAATATCTTATCCAGATTTAAATAGTCTTATGAATAAAGGTAATAATTATTTTAATACAAAAAAATTAACATTTGAAACACCTGACATTAATAAAGAATATAAATTTATTGTTTGGGATGCAAACATTCTACTTTAAATTTATTAAAATATTTTTTTAAAAATATATCTTATTATTAATTAGATATATGAATAATACAATTGTAATTTTAATAATTATATTATGTACTTTATTTTTAATATATTTATATACAAATAAATTTAATAGAAATAATAATGTAGAAAGTTTTTCTAATACTAATACTACAAAAAACAAAGAAACATTTCAATTAGATATAGATAATATTGATATTAATAATTTAAATGAAAATAATATAGAAAAAGATAAAAATAATTTAATTATAAATGGAAGTTTTAATAATGGAAAAAATAGTGCTAATTTCATTAATCAAAACGGCTATAATAAAATTATTGCTATGAAAAATCCTACAACTTCTAGTTATGTACTTGAACAACGTAAAAGTGAAAATACATTTTATGAATTAAGTTTAGAAAGTCAAATTAATAGTGCATATTTATTATATTTTTGGATTAAATTAGATAATAAAACTGATATTCAATTATTTAATATAGAAAAATATCTAAATATCAGAATTCCAGGAAAAGATTTCCAAAATTATTTACCTCGTAAAATTTATACAATCATTAAGAATATCAATTTTAATGAAAATGAAAAATGGTATTTATTTAAAGTTCAATTTAATACAAATAATAATATTTTAGATAAAATATATATTACTTTTTCATTAAATAATAATACTAGTATATGTTTTTTAACCGGTATTTCATTGTATAGAGTATTAAATGATGCTAAGAATTTTATTTTAAATGATAAATTAATATGTTATGCTGATGCTGTAACTTATGAAAGTCATAATACAATTTTTAGAGATTTAAGTGGTCAAGGAAATGATTTAACTTTTTCGAATATACCTACATCCAATTTGTCAAGCGGATATATTCATTTAGAAAATACAAAAATAACAGGGTTTCCTTCAAATATTATTAATAATGACGAATTTACAATATTTTTAATCATAAATAAACAAGATGAACTACCTATAATAAATTCATTAATTGAAAAAAGTATAACCATTAAAGATATTAATAAAGATACACCTAAAGAAAATCCTGATAATATTTATGAAAAAATATTATTCAGTTTTCCAGGAAATAACAAATATTCATTTGAAATAGGTATTTATAAGGATTATTTATATTTATTCAATGATAAAATTAAAGTAAAATCGTCAGAAAAATTAAACTATTTTAATAAGGCATCTTTATCAATAATTTACAAAGATAATAGCATTAATATATTTATGGACGGTATGAATATATTAAGTTCAAAAATTGATAAAATATACTTTAATAAAAATAATTTTATCATAAATAAAAATAAGAATATTGAACTATTTTTGTATTCCTTTTTAGTTTATAATAAAGTATTAAGCTCAAAAGAATTAAGAGATATTAGGGAATATTTTATAACAAATCAAAATAAAGATTATAATAGATTACCAAATATTTTGGAACATAGTTTTGAAAATGTATTTCATCAAACAAATAATCCAAATCCATTAATTAAACCATTTGAAGATTTAAATATGAATGGAATGATTGATAATGATACTTTTCAAAACAAATATGATAATCAATCAAATGCTCTTAAAAATATTTGTATGAATAATTGTAATAATTTATGTAAACAATATTTATATGGAGATTCACCCGACTTAGAAAAATACAGGAAATGTGCTGAAAACTGTAAATATGTTTTAAGTGAATGTAATAATTTTTGTAGTGATGAAAGTAATAAAGATACTTTATATTGTAAGACTACTAATAATGATGATAGTGACATAAATTGTCCAAAAGTTTATAAAAAAAATGGAAAATACCATGTTTATGTTTTGCCAAATAGTTATTATTCAAATGTATTTTCAGGCGAAAAATCATTTGGTACAAATATAGATAAAGCACGACATATGTATTCAATTAATTTTCCAAAATGTATTATTCCTGATGAATTATATAAAGGAGGTAATAATAAAAATAATAATAAAAATAATAAATGTCCTTATGTAATAAATGATTTAAATCCTTGTAATACAGGTCATTGTGTTGATGTAAATTGGAATGTAAAAGATTACAATAAATTAAAATTAAATGATAAATGTAAAAAAGCTGTTTCAAATTATTGTCATATTAATTATGACTATGATGAAAATTGTTTATGTTGGGATCCGGCATATAAAGACAATGCTGAATGTATAAAAGTTAGAAAATTTTTTGAAAATCCAAAAGATTATTGCTTACCAGGAAGTTTTAATATAGAAGATCATCCGGATTTCAATAAATATATTAAGAAAGATAATATTCCTTGTTGGGGTTGTGATCTTAAATCTTAAATATTTAATCTTATTTTTTTATTATTAAATATTTATTTTTTATATTTAATTTATATATAGATGAATGATATATTAATTTGGTTTCTTATCTTTTTAGTTTTAATAATTATTTTAGGTTTATATTTTAGTCAAAAAACACCTTTAAATTTAAATGAAAAAGATAGAATATTAAATGAAAGAAATATTATAGAAAATTTTAATCCATTAGTTTCAAGTATGAATGATGTATCAGAAGGTGCTTCAGAATTATATAAATGGGGATTACCAAATGATGTAGTTAAAACAAAAAAATGTTCAACACCATTACCTGATCCTATTCCTCCATTTAAACCAAATTGTAATAAAGAAATCCCTAAAAAAGAAGAGTGTTGTGATAATGATAATGATAATAATGATAATAATAAAAAAAATGCTTCTTATCCAAATTGTTTTAATTGTGATATAACAAAAAATAAAGATATAAATAAATATGTATTAAAAAGTAGTGTTCCAGCATGTCCTGATACAAGTAAATATGCTACAAAAAATATGGTTCAATCATGCCCTGATTTAAATAACTATATTTTGAAAAGTAATATACCATCATGTCCAAGAGTTGATTTATCACAATATATATTAAAGAGTGAAATAGCATCTTGTCCTAAATGCCCTATTTGTCCTGTCTGTCCAATCTGTCCAACTTGTCCTCCACAACAAAAATGCAAAACAATTAAAAATTATAGTATAATGGAACATCCAGATTTTAAAAATTACGTTCATATAGATGATGTTACAAGTGATTGTATTAAAAAAACTAAAACACAAAAAGCACGTGAAGAATTATTAAAAAAATGTAATTCTTTACAAGAAGAAGAAGAAGGTTTTTATCCTAATAATCAGAACAATCAGAATAATCGTAGCAAACAGAATAATCAAAATAATTATCCAGCTTTTGTAGATAAAGTATTTGATAAAAAACATATAAAACCTTTTAGTAATCCTGAAGGTATGTATGTAGGAGATAATTTATTTGCTGCTGTATAATTTATTAATATACAATAACTAAACATATCATATTATAAATATATAATATGATAATAATATTTTAATTAGAAATATTATTTATTATTTTCAAAATTAGTTATATTAAAACGATATAATTTGGATAATTCTTCATCATGTTTTTTTAATATATTTGTTTCCGCCAAACAAACTTTATAATCTTTTGTTTCTACTTTAAAAAATTTATTATTATTTATTACAATAGGTGTTTTTATAGCCTTTTTAAAATCAATGATACAAGAAACTTCTTTATCATTTATTTTATGTATAATATCCCCACTTTTAATATTATTTAAAATATTAAAGTATGAATTCGGAAATACAAAGGAACATATTAATATTTTTTTATGTAAATCAGCTTTATCTAAATTGATAAAAATATCCATATTTTCTTGAATATGATTCATAGTTAAATCCATAAAAATTGCTCCTCCTACTATATAATAATATATATCTTCTAAATTTGAATATACTTGTTTTATTGATGGTACATATGGGTCTAATTGTATTGTATTTATAAATTTTTTTCCATTTTCATAATATTCAATTTTTATTTTATCATAATTTTTATAAAAATCAAGTATATTATTTAAATGAACTTTTTCACCCAACCATCTAAAGTTAGTATATCCATAATTATCAATATCATATTTATCAATTTTAGTGATTATAATATTTTCATTTAAACCAATTTTTTTTAACATTGAATGATTATACATTTTTGAAATATATACTCCACCAGAATTTTTATTATTTGTTATAATGGATGAAATATTTTCATTTGTATTATTAAATATTGATTCAAAAGAAGGTCTATAAATAATTTTAGATTTTAGATTATAATTTATATTAATATTCCTAAAATTATTTATTGGTATTGCATAACCAATATTAGAAACATTATCTCCAACAAGTTTTTTTGAATTTATTCCAATAACTTTATCTTTATAAAATAAAGGTCCTCCTGAATTACCAGGATTTATTGCTGTATCTGTTTGTATTAAACCACTTTGTTGTCCACTTATAATTCCTTCTGTATATTTAATATTATTAACATTAATTCTTGAAAAATTTTTTGGAAATCCAACAGCAAATACATTCATACCAGAATTTAATTTATCAGAATTAGCTAATTTTAAGTAATCTTTATTAAAAATTTCATGTGTTTTAATTAATGCTAAATCAAAATGAGGACATATATAAACAATAGAACATAAATACTGCTTACTGGAAATATTTGGTATTTCAACGTAAATATTTTTAGCATTATCAACAACATGTGCGCAAGTTAATATTAAACCTTTATTATCAATAAAAAATCCTGTTCCTTGACCTTTACCCGGTGTTTCTAATTCATATGGAATATTTATATTAATTGAAATTACTTCTGCATTTATTCGAACAATACATTTATTAATAAGGTCTTTAATTTTTTTATCAATCATATTTATATATAATATATTTATATATAAATCATTCATAATATATTTTAAATTTTATTTTATTTTATTTTATTTTTTTATTTTATAGATAATTACATAATTATATCATTATACATCATTATATATTTTATTATTATCCATTGCTTGTTGTAAATATAATTTATTTAAATTTTTTTTTTGAATAGTTATTTTTTCTTTTTTAATATTAGAATTATTTTTTTTGATAACTTTATCAATAATATTTCCATTTTGTGTATTATAGTTATTCATCATTGTAAATATTTCTTTTTTTTTCATGCTATTAATAATTGACAATAAATCATTTTTTGTATATTTATCATAATTATTTGTATTTATATTTGCTGCATTCATTTATATATAATAATTATACATTTTTATTTTTTTTTAAATAATTTAAAATTAATCCTAATAACTGTTTTAAATTTAATTTTAACAATAAACCATTATAAAATATATTATAAACCTCGTCATTATTTTTTAAAAAAAATAATTTATCGATTAAACTCATTTTTTTATTTTTTTCTATAAATTCTTTACCTAATAAAATTTCAAGACCATTAATACATATAGAATAGGAAGGTATTTTTTCTAATTTAATATTTTCAGATGATGGCCATATTGTATATTTACAATCAAATTGATAAGTATTATTATTTTTTGTTTTAATTAAACCTAAATCAATATTAATTATATTATCGATTATTAGTTTATTATTTTTTTCGATCATTAAATTGTCCATTTTAATATCTAAATTAATTATATTATAATTATTATATAAAAATAATTGTATATCAATTAATCTTTTCATTATATTTAATACAATTTCTATACCATCTTTATTATTTATTAATGGAGTTTTCCATAAATGTAATAATTTGTAAATGGATATACATGATGGTAAAATCATAAAAAAACTATTTTTTTTTATTATTAAATTATTAATCGTAAAATCATCTACTAGTATACCAATTGATTTAACATCAATAATAAAGTTTGTGTTTGCAGTTTTATTTTTTAAATATGATATAAAAAATGAAATTTCTCTATTTTCATTATTTAACGGAATAATACTTTCTGATTCATCATTACTATTATTTGTTATTAAAGAATTTTTAAATATTTTTATAACATAATTTTTACTAATTTCATATATAATACCATAATTTCCTTCCCCTATTTTTTCTAATAATTTTAATTTATAATATTTATTAATTAAATAATTATTAGATTTAGAATATAATATATAACATGTTAAATACATATTTTATATAATATACGATATAAACAGAAAATTTTTTTATGATTATAAATATAATAATGGTTAAAAATAATAATTTCTTTATAATCAATGATTATTATATTTTTATTTATCCATTAAACGATGATTATAAATATACATTTTTATATAACAATAATAATTATTATTTATACATTAAAAATAAAAGTACAAAAAAAGAAAATATTAAATTTAAAATAATGAAAAATAATCTTGAATATACTTATCAAATTTTAAAAGAAACAAATAATTTAATAAAACTTATTCATTTTAGCCTATTAAAATTTCAAAATAAAAAATTAGATCATATTAATATTGATATTGATATTGATAATTTTATTTATAAAAAATATAAAAATTTTAATATAGATTATTATAAAAATAATTTATTTAACAACTTAGTGTCAGAAATAAGCTCATGTGATCAATTAACTAATTATCTAAAATATAATTGGTATTATTTTGGTAGTAAAAATAAACTACAATATTTTAAATATGTTATTTATAAATATGAATCTATTATTAATAATATTAATTATACAAAATTAACCTATAATAAAAATAAGAAAAAGAGTTTAATATTTATTGATGATAGATTTGATATATTATTTAAATTAATGCTAATATTATTTCTTTATAGCGTTGATGATTCATGGAATTTAAATATTTTTACAACAAAAGAAAATGAAATAAAATTTCAGACTATTTTAAATGAACTAGGTGTTGAAGCAAAATTTAATTATATGAATAAAATAGCAAATATTGGACAATATAGTAATTTATTAAAATCATCTACTTTTTGGGATTCTATAAATGAAGAACACTTATTATTTTTTCAATATGATTCAGTATGTTTTGGAAAGTTTCAAGATAAATTTTTAGATTATAATTATTTAGGTGCAAAATGGCCTGATAATATAACACCATTTCCAAATATTCATAATGGTAATGGAGGGACAAGTTTTCGTAAAAAAAGTGTAATGTCATATATAACTTCTAAATATAACTATTATTTGTATGATATACATTCAGCCGAAGATGTTTATTTTGCAAAATATTTAAATAAAGAGGGTTTGCATATTAATGATGGTGATATTTTAGAAGAATTTTCATTTGAAAATAGTTATAGTGAAAAAAGTATTTATGGACATGCTATTTTTGAATCAATTAAACTAGAAAATTTAGATAATTATGTGGAAAAAAGACTTAAAAATATGTTATAAAAATAATTTGGTTTTATTTGATTGGATTAAAATAATAAAAATAAAATAATAAATATTATTATAATATAATATATATTCATGAACAAAAAAATAAATATTGCGTGTTGTTTATGTGTTAGAAATTGTGAAAAATTTCTTACAAATATTTTTAAAAATATAGATTTACTAAAGAATAATTATAATTTATATACTATTATTGTTTATGATAATTGTAAAGATAATTCAGAAAAAATAATTAAAGAATATCAAACAAAAAATGTTGATAAAGTATATATTAGTAAAATAGAAAATACTTCTACATATAGAACAGTTAGAATTGCAAAAGCAAGAAATGAATGTTTAAATATATTGTATAATCAAATAAAAGATATTGATTTTCATATTATGTTAGATGCTGATAATGTTAATACGAATACTTGGAATATGGATATAATAAATAAATATTTAAATAATTTTGATAATGATAATTGGGATGCTATTTCATTTAATAGAAAAAATTACTATGATATATGGGCATTATTATATGATGATTTTAAACATCATTGCTGGGGATATAAAGAAAAAGAAAATCCTAATAAAGTATCAAATAAAGTTACACAATATATGAAAGATGATATAGCTAATAAACTTAACAAATTAAAAATTTCATCACAAAATAGTATGCAATGTTTTTCAGCATTTAATGGTTTTTCTATATACAAAACACAAAAATTTAAAGACATATTATATGATGGAATTTATAAAAATATTAAATCACTTATTACTGATAATGAACGACTACAAACATTAAATTTTATTAAAAATAAAATAAATAATAATAATATATATATTGATGAAAAATTAACACCACATTGTGAGCATATTTTTTATCATTTATCAGCAATTAAGAAAAATAATTGTGTTATTAAAATATCCAAGTTTTGTCTATGAAAATATTTATTTATGTTCAAATTTAATACTAAATAATCTTTGAATTTTTTGAATAATCTCTTTTGTTTGTTGATTATAAATAGCTTTTCCACTTTCTATATCATTATAAATATTTGCTTGAATATTTAATTTAATAGCCATTTCTTTTTGTGTTATTTTTTTTATATTTCTGGCATCAATAATTTCTCGAACTAATTTATTAGGAATTTTTTGAATTTTAAAATTTTCAGTTTCATTTTCAATTTTAATTTTATGTAAATCAATATGATTATTTCGTGGTAAAATAGTTTTTTCTAAATTTTTATTATTTTTACTAAATGTAATTATTTTAAAGTCTTGGTGATCTAAACTCATTATTACTATAATAATTATATAATTTTATAATTTTATTTTAATTATTAAAAAATATATCATTATAATATATGAAATCAATTATTTTGTTATTCGCAATTATTGGAATTATTATAGTTTGCAGTGGATATATTCAAAATAATCTTCAATGTCCTCCACCGATTGTTCAATATAGATACATTGAAAAAACATTCCAACAAGAACAAGATACTCAACAACCATTATTTTCAATTCCAGGTATTCATACTATGTTTACACAAGATAGCCCTTGGGTACAAGCAAATAGTATGACAGGTTTTGATATACATATGAAATAAATTTAATAATTTATAATAATATGAAAATAATAGATAATATATTTATTTATTATTTAGATTAATATGCTAAAAAAATAATTATTCATATAGTAGTTCTTCTACTTTGTCTATATATATTTGCATAGCATCTTTTTTTGATGTTCCTTTGAGGTCATTCCAAGCATTCCATTTCATTTTTCCTACAAAATCAAAAAAACCTGGCTTTTCAACATTAATATCTCCAGTAGTAGATTGTTTATAATATTTATATAAATATAATTTATTATCATCTGTAATACTTTTTAATGTTTTTACTTCAGTGACTTTTTCATTAAATTCAATCTCAATATTTGTCATTATATAAATATATATAATTATATTTATATTTTTATTTTTAAATATATTTTTAATTTATTTGTAAAAATTATATATTTTACCAACCATTTCTTTTTTATTATAATAAGAACCATTATTAGTGACTCTCATTTGATTACTTTTCATAATATCTTTTAATTCTTGTGTAGTTAAATTACTTAAATATTTTTTATTGGTCATATTTTTCATATGTTGCATTAGATTATCGTCATTATCATCATTATGAAACATCATTGTTTGATATTTATTAAATGATATAGATTCTTCATCTGATGAATAATGGTCTTTATTACCACCTTTAAACGGATTAATAGTATTCCAGAATGATTTTGGTGCTGTAGGCTCTGTAGGCGCTATTGGTACTGCTTCTAGTGCTGGTGCTGATGATGATGATTTTTCATGTTCTTCTTCTGGAGATGTTTCTTGTTCTTTTTCTGAGTCTTCTTCTGATACTTGTGATGGTTCTTGTTCTTCTTCTGAATCTTCTTCTGGTGATGATTCTTGTTCTTCTGAATCTTCTTCTGGTTCTTGTTTTACTACTTTTTGTACTGATTTTGTTAGGTTGTTTTTAGTATTATTTGATACTGATGCTTTTACAGGTACTTGCATAGATGATACATTTTTATTACTCTTAAGGTTAGCATTAGAATTAAATAATCCTCCACTTAAAATTTTATTTTTAGAATCAATAACTTTATAATTTCCATAATTATCTAAATTAACTTTTATATTTTTTTTATGTAATGTTGCATTTGTAACAATATTATAAACTAATTCATTATAATTTCTATCATTATCAACTAATGTTTGTATTTTATTTAATTTATTTAATATTTCTGATTTTTGTTGTACTTTATCTTTATTTTCAATATTAATTTTAATTAAAGTCATACTATAATTAAAATAAAGAAAAAAAATAAATATATTTTCAATTATAGATTAATATTATTATTTAAAATATTATAACCAATTGCTGGATAAAAATATTCTCTAAATAATATTTTATTCACATTTGTACCTATCATCTTTAAAATATCATTAATAATTTTATTTTGTACAATATAAATATTTGTATCACTTCTTTCTACTATATGAAAATTTCTAAAAAATTGTAATATTTTATATGTATCTTTCAACCAAGGTTTTTCTAGATGTAATTTTATTATTTTATTAAACTCTCCTATTGTAATTAATTTATACATTTTTAAATCAGTTAAAATCTCCTTAAATTTGTGTAATAATTCTTTATTTCTATTAAGTTTCATTAATAAAGCAAAATTCCATGCATCTTTGTTGACACATACTTTTTTAAAATATAATTGTTTATATTCTTTTTGAGTAGTTACTCCAAAAAATAATTTTGTCCATAATCCATTAATATTTTTATCATATAATATTTTAAATATATTGTTAAATACATCACATGCTACATTTGAAGGACAATCTATTTTCAAATGTAAATTTTTTTCTAATAATTTAATATAATCACTCGTTATAATAGCACTATATCCATTTTTCATTATATTATGGACTGTATCTATCCAACTTTTATTTTTATAAACATATTCTTTCGTTTCATATTTTCGCGAGTTCTCAGCAACTAAAATAATAAATAATACCAAGGAATATAAATTATCACTGTGAAATTGGTCAAATATTCTAAATTCTATTCCATTTGGTTTTTTCATTGGTGCTCCTGAAATGCGTTCATTTGTAATAGGATCATTACCAAATGTTCTAAAATCTGTACTTAATGTAGTGATTGCATCTTCTGCTTTTGCTTTTGGAGATGGTTTTAAACATGGTTTTATTTTGTTTGATTCATATAGTTTAAAATTATCTCTCCAGTAAGTTTGGGTTTTAGCATATCTTCCCAATCCTTTGTTAAATAATCTTATATCACTTCCAGCAATATTTCCCCAGCCAACAATCATCACACGGAAACTACCATTTGTTCGGTCTTTAATACTTCCCGGGGCATATTCATCTCCTGTAAAGAAGCCTGTTAATAATAATGGTTCTAACCATTGTAATTGATTCGCGAAATTTTGATGCATCTTTAAAAATGTTTTT